>Ga0315274_10005488_pt1 | contig 18547 bp, 17 predicted proteins | sample YL17G02_20_MG_FD_203700 | JGI IMG/M metagenome (GOLD analysis project Ga0315274, IMG submission 203700) | Sediment microbial communities from Yellowstone Lake, YNP, Wyoming, USA - YL17G02_20 | ecosystem: Environmental > Aquatic > Freshwater > Lake > Sediment | place: USA: Wyoming | collected...
GTGACATGCCGTTCACGCTCTATCTTGAGCACACCAAGGAGATCGTTTCGGGTTCGGTGTCATCTCCGATGGGCGGGACACAGATCACCTCGGCGAGCTACAAGAAGAAGACGCTGGAAATCCGCATCGACACACCAATGGGCAACTACCTCTTGACCGCCAAGCTCAAGAAGAATCAACTGAGCGGGGCGTGGTCTGTCGACTCGGGTGAAAAGGGAACCTGGGAAGGGAAAAAAGCTGCCGCGAAAAGCCCCTAGTCGAGCGTGACGCTCATGGCCCGGAAAGGCCCGGGCGACTCCGGTCCTGAGGCGCTTCGCCGCCGGGCGATCCGTCTCGAATACTTCACCGTGGGGTGGAATATTGTCGAGGCAGCCGTAGCGCTGGCGGCGGGCGGCTTGGCCTCCAGTATCGCCCTCATCGGGTTCGGTCTGGACAGCATCATCGAAACCCTATCCGGCCTGACGCTGTTGTGGCGCTTCAAGCAGCAGCGTCTGGAAGAACCCCACGCTGAATCCCGTGCCGTCAAGCTGGTGGCGGGAACGTTTTTCGCGCTGGCTGCTTACGTCGGCTATGAGGCCGCGACCGACCTCTGGTTCCGGCACAGACCAGCATTCAGCCCTCTAGGGCTGGTACTGGCGGTCCTGTCCCTGGTTATCATGCCCGTGCTAGGCGTAGCCAAACGTCGCTTGGCCCGGGCGCTCAACAGTCGGGCGCTGGCAGCCGACGGCCTGGAAACCCTCCTTTGCTCATATCTGTCGGCAACGCTACTCGCTGGCTTGGCGCTAAACGGATGGCTTGGCTGGTGGTGGGCTGATTCCGGTCGCCAAGCTTGCCATCGCCACCTTCATGGTCCGAGAGGCTATCGAGACCCTCCGCGGGGAGGCTTGCGAAGCCTAGCCAAGCCTCAGTCCAAGGCTGAGGCGGGGGCCTCCGGGGCCGGGACCAGTCCTTTTAGTTAACATAAGATACCTTATCAGACGTTGTTGATGCCTGCCTCCAAGTGCCTGAACCCCAGACAGATCCCCGGCCCCCTTCCCTGCTAACCCTCTGAAATTCAGCAAGAAGCCGAGGCACCAGACAGAACAACCCCGGCAGCGGCTACCAGGGTCACATAGGCAAGATACTCAACGACTTCACAGCCCAGAAGTTGAACTTGTTGTTGGCAAAGTAGAGGCGAGGTAGCGTAACGTCGGCTGTACAGCCTTGCGGCTTTCCTACCTGTCCCATCGCCATGCGCCGCGTTACACCCGGACGGCGGCGATGCGGCGAATCAAGTCGGCCTGCTCGGCGCGACTCTCCGCCCCGATCGTGAACGCATCCAGGACCTTTGTCGAGAAGGCGTGTTTGAGCGCCTCGTCCACCCGATGGCGCATGTCGCCCTGACCAAGGATTTTCATCCCGACGATTCCCTTCCCGGCCGCGCGCATTTCCCAGAGCACGGACAGGACGGTTGCCGGATCGGCGTCCATGTGCGCGCCTATGGGATTCAGGCGAACCAGGTCCACCTGAACCCAGGGCGACTGAGCGGCGGCGCGCAGGGCGCGAAGGGAGTGGCAGGAAACGCCGTGGGCGCGGATGATTCCCTTCTCCCGCGCCTCGGAGAGAACGTCCATCGCCGCTTTGAAGCGATTTGGCCAGTCGGACTCCGTCACCGCATGCATCAGCAGAATGTCAATGTAGTCGGTGCCGAGTTCCAAGCGGAGGCGGTCCAGATCAGCCTGCATTCCGGCGGCATTTCTGGCTCCCGATTTGGTCAAGATGGTCATCTTCTCGCGCGGGAGTCTCTTGAGCGCAGCCGCGACGTGCGGGTGGGTGCCGTAGGAATCCGCCGTGTCGATGAACCGGAGTCCGTTGTCATAGCCCGCCCAGAGCAGGTCGGCCAACCCTTGGATTCCGAGCGCCGACTGGTTCGAGTGGTGCGCGAAGCCAATCGTGCCTGTGCCGCAGGCCAGACGCGTGGTTTGGATGCCGGTGCGGCCGAGCGGCACTACGTCGGTGGCGTTGAACTGGGCGGGCGCCTCCACGGCCACCGCTGCCAGCGTCTTTGCACCCAGCCACGCCGCGCCCAAGCCGACTGCGGCCCGGCCGAGAAACTCTCTGCGTTTCATGGCGTCACCTCGTTGGCCAAACGGTTTTCCGCGAGGGTTGCGGGGCCTCTCGATCATCTCAGCCCTGAATCCCCGCCCCGAGCCGTAAACGTACCATGTCAACATGGAATCTGCAATCGGGAGAGGAAAGAAGTTGTCAGGTGTCAGTTGTCAGTTGTTTGTCAGTGGTCAGTCGTAGCCACGGCACCACTTTTGGTGCCGTGGCGGGCATTTGCGGGTGGCGTCGCGAGGGGCCCACGGCGCAGACTGCGCGCGATGGCTACCGGTCGGCGCTCACAGAGCGCCGCCACACTCACTACTTCTAGATCGCCGATGTGCTCACCGGCGACGGCGCTGCGGACAACCCGCCCCGACGGGTCGGGATCGCCACCACAGCGCGGCGCTATGTGGCGAGCTCCCTGACGAGGCGGGCGTTCTCCGTGATCTGGTCGGAAAAGCGCGGGAACATGCCCACGATGGTCGCGTCTGTCGGTTTGATATTCTTGAAGGCGAAGTCGAAAGCCTCACGCACCTGCTCCGGCGAGTCGCACTTCCGTCCCGCGGCGAGGATTTTGAAGCCCAGACAAGTCTTGTTGACCTTGCGGACCATGCTGCACATGCGCTCCGGGTCGGTGGAAAGGTAAGTTTCCCCTACCGGCACCACGCCAATTTCTTTCTGGAAATCCTCCGGCTCGCGCGTTACGCGGTAGAAGCAAGTCATGTAGAAGTCGTTGTTCCAGCCCTTTTCCTCCACTGTCTCAACGACTAACGGGTTGTGAGTGGAAATTCCCGCCGGGAAGCCGAGATCGTGGACCTTATTGATGAAGGTTTTAATCAGATCGAGCTTCCCTTCCCGGAAGAGCTTGTCGGTGCTGCCGCCATGATGGGCCATGCCAATCGGCTTGGCCGGAGCGGCCATCTCGACGGCTTTCAGCATCGCCTCCATAATCTCCTCGGTGGTGCTGGCCTGGGGATTCACATCCCAGGGGTCGGAGAGACAGAGCCAGTTCATCTTGCATCCGGCCTGGCGGATCTTGGGGTACTGGCGCCGCGTGCGCGCTTTGTAATTACTTTGCCAGGTGTTGATGCCCGCCTTCTCGCAATCCAGGAGGAATTTGACCACCTGCTCGTCGGTGAAGTACTCCACCATGAGCCGGTCGAGAATCACATTGAAGTGCGAGTAGCCGTACAGGGGATTGCCTCCGGCGATGAGCCGGGTCACCTGGCGCCCCGCGAGGGGCACGGTGGGAAGCTGGTTTGGGCTCTCAGCCCGGCTCAGGGGCGGAGCGAGCACGCTGGCCGCGACCGCGGTTGCCCCTTGCAGGAATTCGCGCCGTGAGCTCGGCGAGTTATTCCTTGACTGGCAATGATGTTTCGTCATGGCAGCTCCTATTCTCGAAAGTCACGCCTCGCAGGCTAGGCGCCCAATTCTTTCACGAGGCGCACGTTCTCGCCGATCTGATCGGAGAACCGGGGGAACATACCCACGATGACCCCGTCGGTCGGCTTGAGGTTCTGGAAGGCGAACGCGAATGCCTCCCGGATCTGTTCCGCAGAGTCGCAGCGGCGCCCCGCCGCCAGAATCTTGAAGCCCAGGCAGGGTTTGGCCACCCGGCGAATAACCCGGCACATCCGCTCCGGGTCGGCAGCAAGGTAAGTTTCACCCACAGGCATCATACCAATCTCTTGCCGGAAATCCTCGGGCGCGCGCGTGACGCGATAGAAGCACGTCATGTAAAAGTCGACAGGCCAGCCTTTACTCTCCAGTGCTTCAATCGCCGCGGGGTGATGCGCGGAAACACCTGCCGGGAAGCCCGCGTCGTGGACGTAATTCACGAAGTCCCGCACCACCTCCAGCTTCCCTTCTCTCCAGAGTTGGTCGGTCTCGATTCCCCGCAAGGCGACCGCGACAGGCTGGTGCTTCGCAGCCCTCACCACGCACTTCTGCGCCGTGGCCCAGATAGTTTCGGCCGTGATCGCGCTGCGGTCAATGTCCCAGGGATCGGCCAGGGCGATCCACTGCAACTTACAACCCGCCTGCCGAATCAGCGGCAGTTGGCGCTCGAGCGGCGCGGGATAGTTGCTCTGCCAGGTATTGATTCCCGCCCGCTCGCAATCGAGCATAAACTGAACCACCTGCTGGTCGGTAAAGTACTCGCGCATGAATCGGTCGAGGAGACCACTCGTGTGCGAATATCCAAACAGGGGGTTGCCGCCCGCAATCAGCCGGGTCACCTGGTGCGGCCCCAGGGCAACGGTGGGCAGGGGTCGAGACTCCGTCCCCTTGGTCAGCGACGCGGCCAGCAAACTCCCCGCCAGAGTCGTGGTGCCCTTCAGGAAACCACGGCGTGTAGTACTGAGGATTCTTTCACCGCGTAGACCCTTTGTGCCTCGATCTATGTGCTGCCCCATGAAGATTTGTCTCCTCTGCCGGGCCGCCCGAAGCTCACTGCGTCCGAATCCACATTTGAACCCAGTTCTCGAAAAACCTGCGGGTGTAAGCTGCGGGCTACTCCCTGCCCGCGAGAACCATGGGATAAGCTTCCAGCAGTTGTTCCTTACGATAGACGAGCGCGTTCGTGTCGTAGGCCGCGATTTCGAAGCCGTGCCCGTGCGTGATGGCGTCGCAGGGGCAGGCTTCCACGCAGTAGCCGCAAAAGATGCAGCGGTTGTAATCGATGTTGTAAACCTTGGCATAACGCTCGGCGGCGCTGATGCGGTGTTCGGCAGTGTTCTCCGCCGCTTCGATGTAAATGCAGTTCGAAGGGCAGGCCGCAGCGCAGAGAAAGCAGGCCACGCACTTCTCCAGCCCGCTTTCGTCGCGCCGCAGGATGTGCACGCCGCGGTAGCGGTCCTCGAAATGCACGGGTTCGTGAGGGTAGTTCTCCGTCACCGTGCGTCCCAGCATCGTGCGGAAGGTGACGGAAAAGCCCTTGGCCAGGGCCACCGCAGAGTCCGCAATCTCGCGCAGGATGTTTGGCATAGTGCCCAAGGCGAGTGAGTATAGACGACGGCCTACCTCCGGTCAATCATGCCCTGCGCCCGCTGAGCCCCGGGCTTGACCGCCGATTCTTGAGCAACCGGCGCGCGGGGTCGAGAATCCAAGAGAAGGTGAAGTTGCTTGCCAGGGCGTGCGCGAGGGAGTAAATTGAACTAACAAGAAGAGTCGCCAAGGTATAGCTCACTTCCCAGGGCCGTGCGGAGGGGGTAGAGAGAAGCTTATGAAAAGAGTGATGGCGCTTATTCTTTCCGGACTCATGGCGGCGACCGCTTTCCCTGCCCTCGCTGTTCAGGTCGAGACGGACACGGTCACGTTACCGGCGGGCAGCACGATGCACGTACGCCTGAACGTCACGCTCAGCACGCGCACCAACCAGAATGGCGACCCGTTTTCCGCCCGCGTCATTGAACCAATCATTTACGAGGGCGAAGAAGTGGTTCCGGCTGGCAGCACCCTGGAAGGCCGGGTGGCGTTTGTGAAAGAGCCGGGACGCGTGAAGGGTCCCGCGGAAATGCGGCTCGTCGCGGAGACGATCACCACGCCGGAGGAAGTGAAGTACTCGATTGTCGCTGGGCTGGAGGATGCCCAGGGCGCCGAGGGCGCGAAGGTGAAAGATGAAGAAGGGACCATCAAGGGGCCCGGCAAGAGTAAGAAAGGCACCGCCATCGAAACCGGCGTGGGGGCCGGCGTAGGCGCAGGTGTGGGCGCCATCGCGGCCGGAGGCAAGGGCAGTCTCTATGGCCTGGCCATTGGCGGGCTGGCAGCCCTGATCCACAACGTCAGCAAGAAAGGAAAAGACATCATCCTGCCCCAGGGGACCGAGCTGACCTTCGTGATTGAACGCACCACCACGGCCAAGCGGGTCACTAAGCCGGCGGAGCCGGCTCAGTAGATTGCCACCTTCCACCAGAAAAGCTCCTACGCTCGCGCGCTGGCCAAAATGATGGCACGCACCCGCGGATCTACGCTGCTTCATTTACCATCTGGATCTTCTCAAACCGGCAGAAGCGCGCCAGGTCCTTGGTGAGATCGCCGTAGGCCGTCACCCGGTGGAGGCCGTTCGACCAGTTCTTCCACAGCTTCTCGGCGTCGCCGTCCAATTTCACGGTAATCTTCGTGCGGCACCCGCGGTCCACATCCGGGGCGTCAATGATTTCGCCCGTGAAATACAACAATCGATCGGTCCCCAACAGAAGTGCCTGCGTAACCTTTTGGCCCACACGCATCGTCACCTGCGGCACCACACCCTCCTGGCGCTCCATGACCGTACGCAACTTGTACGGGGCCGCCGGCTGGTCGGGTCCGTCCATCTTCGTCGTGCCCAGACAGTGCGCCAGAATGATGCTGTTCCTCGATTCATCCATGGTCGGATCGCTGATGAATCCCGGCTTCCCTGCCAGGCCCTGGAAGATGATGTGCGTCATGGCAGAGCGTAGATCCGATTCGCAGATGCCGCCCCATCCCAGGTTGTTCAGGCGCGTGAAACCGAGGCAGGGGTAGGCAGGAAGCTTGATAGTGCGGTCCCACATCGTGCCGTAACAGTCCGCAGTCATCACCGTGGCGCCTTCCTCCTCTAACAGCTTCTCGAAAGCCAGCGCCAGCCGGCAGGACTTGACGATGTCTTCCCGGGAAGGTTCCACAACCTTGACCGCTCCGCGAATCCAGCGGTCGGCCTCGGCCCTGGCTTCGCTATCGCTCACGGCATCATAGGCCGCGCGCACCCGCGGGAGGTCGATGGGCTTGACCTCCGTGCCAAACTTGTTTCTGATTTCGCTGAGGTATTCCGTCGGCGGCTCCGTAGTGAGGTCCAGAATCTTCGCCTCTCGCAAATGATGCATCGCCCGAAAAGGTCGGATAGCGGTGGCCAGTTGTCTGCGGTCACTCGTGAGCAAGCAATCCAGCTTGGCGCCCGCTTCTTCTCGCTGCAAGGCGCCGAACTCCGCCCATTCGTGCCCGGAATACGGCACCGCGAAGATCATGGTCGGCCGGCCTGCCCCGAGGATTTCCATCAGGATTGGCCGCACGCCCAGGCTCAGGTGAATTACCAGAATGCCGTCCACGCTTGCCAGCTTGTCCTTGATGGCTGCCACCTGCGCGGGAGAAGTAACCAACTGATCGACCGGAAATTCGACGTCGGAGAATTTATCCTTCATCTTTTCAAACTCGGCTTGATACGAGCGGACCTCTTCCTCAAAATTCAAATGCGGCTTGGGCCACAGGCCCTCGGCCGACCCCATGTAAAGCCTGGCCACTTTCACTTTGGATTTGCGGCAGCCCGGGCTGAGGGGTTTCGATGAAGCCGCGCTGGCCGCAAACGTCACCATGCTCGGAGCCGCGACTCCTAGCGCACTCCCCGCCGCTGCAATTTGCAGAAATTCCCTTCGCTTGATTCCCTGGTGCATGTCATCCTCCGATTCCTGTTTAGGTTCAGATGTTGCGACGCGCGGTCGTGAAACTACCCTATCTTCGCCGACGGCGGTCGCCGCGGCAACGCTTATTGCTTACGGCAACTCAGTTGGCCGGGCATGCTCGCGCAGCCACGCGTCGAGCCGGGCGAAACGGAACTGTCCTGCTTCCCCCAGCCGCATGAGAAAGTGATACGCTTGGAGATCGTCGAAATCCAGGCGGTAGCCATTCACCCGAAGGAAGGCCGCGGCAGTGGTGATCGCGGTGCGCTTGTTGCCGTCGATAAAGGGATGGTTCTGCCAGAGGCTCTCAAGCACAGCCGCGGCCTGCTCGATCACGTCTTTGTAGTATCCGGCTTGCGGCCTGGCGAGGGCTGCTTCCAAGGCGCCCCGGTCACGGACTCCCTGGGCGCCGCCAAAAAGCTCGACCAGGCGCGCGTGCGCTGCCATCACTTCGTCAATCGAAGGATAAATGGTCACTGAGCCAGACGACGAAGCAGTTCCGCATGCGCCGCGATGAACTCATCCACCGCGGCTAAGAATGGAGTGTGCCCAGAAGCAGACTTCCGCCCCCGCAGGAAATCAATGAATTCCCGCACGGCGCCCTGTTCTTCGGGGGAAAGCTGGGCCACGATCTCCGGGAGAGATTCCGTCTTCATAACCAGCCCTCGCTGAACCGAGTATACCCTCCCGCCCGCAGGCCTTCAAGCTTACTCCTCAATCTTACATCTCCCCTCGGCTATTACCAATCCTCAATCACCAGTCTTGACTCCTCTGTCCCTACCTGCCACCTACGACCCACCACCTACCGCCTGCTTGGATGGAGTGAATCAAATGTCGAAGGAAGCCGCAGAGAACGTGAATCAGCCGCCCAAGGAGGTTGTCGCTTAAGCTAGAATCCCCTGCCACCGGAACCCTCCCTCCGGTGTCCGGAAATCCTCAGCTAAGTAGACCTGCTTCCCTCCCCCGCCCACGCACACACGCCAGCACCCGGCAGGTACGCGCCAGCCGGCGAGCCCCTTGCCGTGGCCAGGCAGTTCCACTATACTCGCCCGCCTGATTAGCTCATCTGCATTCGGTGTGAATGGGCGTGATGCATAAACGATTATATCTATTTCTGGCATTTCTAAACATAGTCTCCCTGGCCCTCGGGAGCTGCGGGGACGCCCTGGTGACTCCGCCGGCGCCAGGCCCGCATCAGTGGACGCTCACCTGGAGCGACGAGTTCAACGGGCCGGATGGTTCCGCGCCCGACGCCACGAAGTGGAACTACGATCAGGGCGGTGGCGGCTGGGGAAACACTGAACTTCAAACCTACACCAACCACCTTGATAACGCCTATATCCAGGGGGGCAACCTGGTGATTCAAACCAAGCAGGAAACCTATATCAACCCGGTGGATGGCATCACCAGAGACTATACTTCCGCCCGCCTGCTCACGGCCGGGAAGTTCGCGCAGGCCCACGGACGGTTTGAAGCGCGCCTCAAGATCCCTTATGGGCAAGGGATGTGGCCGGCCTTCTGGCTGCTGGGAAACAACATCAGCACGGTCGGTTTTCCCGACTGCGGCGAGATCGACATCATGGAGAACATCGGAAGCGAGCCTTCCATTGTTCACGGCGGCATGCACGGGCCGGGCCCCTCGGGGATTAACAGCCGAACCGCCGCGTACACGCTGCCCGACAATCGGCGCTTTGCCGACGGCTTCCACCTCTTCGCTGTCGAGTGGGACACAAACCAGGCGCGCTTCTACGTGGATAGCACGCTCTACGAGACCGTGAACAAAAGCGACGTAATCACCAGCGGCCAGTGGGTGTTCGACCACCCGTTCTTTATCATTCTCAACGTCGCCGTGGGCGGCAGTTGGCCCGGCAGCCCCGATTCCACTACCGTTTTCCCCCAGCAGATGCGGGTCGATTATGTGAGGGTGTATCAATAAAAAGCGGAGCGGGCTATCCAGAATTGCGTAGCTCCCCGCTTTTTGCTCGCTCCTGCAACCCCGCTATCATCGCACCCCTGTCCACTCGCCCCTGAACCCGGGAACCTGTGCCGACTCCCGCGGGAGCACCGCAAGGGTGCTCCCCTACGCAAACCTTCCCGGGTAAGCGGTGGTAGGTCAACGGTCAACTCGCGGCTGTCAATGTTTGACTGTTGCCCTGCTCGAGGCCGTCTACGCAGCACACTGCGGCGATGAGGAGGACCCGTCCCCACTGGTCGGGATCGCCGCCACAGAAGAGCCGTCGTCTCTACTTTCAACTGTTGACTGTCAACTGTTAACCGCAGTTCACGCTTCCGATTCCAGCGTCGCAATGATGCGTTTCAGCGCCTGGATAATCTCTCCCCGGTCGATAGCGTTCTTGCGGAACTGAAGGACCAGCTTGAATTCCTTGGCGGGAGGGACGTAGCGAAAGACGGCGTGGCGGGGTTTCTTGGCGGGGTGGCGTTCTTCGCGGGCCTGCTCACGACTCAGCATGCCCAGCGCGAACCCGCGGACGACGGCGCGCATCTTGGCTTCGCTCGGCTGGCGAGCCACCTGAAGCAGTTGCGATTTGGAAAGCACGCCCTTCTCGGCGCACAGCGCCTTAATCTCATTGGGGATGGCGCGCAGCGTGAACAGTTCGGTGATGGTCACGCGCGATTTCCCAATTCGCCGGGCAAGCTCCTCGTGCGTCAGCTCCAGCCGCTCGGCAAGCGCCGCCACGCCGTCCGCCTCCTCAAACGGCGTCAGGTCTTTCCGCTGCAGGTTCTCGATCAGCGCCAGCTCCAGCATCTCCGCATCGTCCGCGTCCTTTTCGATGCAGGGGACCTCGCGCAGGCCGGCGGCGCGCGCCGCATGATAGCGGCGTTCGCCGGCGATGATCATGTATTTCCCGGACTCGGGAAGGTGGCGCACCAGCAGCGGCTCCAGCACACCCTTCTCCCGCACCGAGTCCCCCAACCCGCGCAAATCGCCCTGGTCCTTGCGCGGCTGCTCGGTATTGGGCTGCAAGTCCTCAATGGGAATCATCCGGCCAATGGCAGCGCCAGTGTGGGAGATGATCTCCTCGACGTAATGGGAATTGTGCCGCATCTTCACGGCGATGGGTAAACCCGCGCGTCTAGCCGACACGTTGCAGCACCTCCCGCGCCAAGCGCTCGTAGTCCGCGGCGCCCGAGGAGTCGGGCGCAAAGGTGAAGATAGTCTCCTTGTACGCCGGGCTTTCCTCCAGACGCACGTTCCTCCCAATCACCGTCCTGAAAACCTTCTTGCCAAAGACCTGGCGGACTTGCCGGTGAATATCGCGGGCCAGGTTGGTGCGCCGGTCGTAGAGCGTCATCAGGACGCCGAGCAACTGCAAACCAGGATTGGGCCGCGCCCGAATGCGCTCCAAGGTTTCCAGCAAATCGTCCGTGCCTTCCAGGGCGTAAAAGGAAGCCTGGATCGGCACCAACAAGTGCGTGGCCGCCACCATCGCGTTCACGGTCAGGATGCCGAGCGTGGGCGGCGTATCGATTAGAACCATGTCGAAATCTTTGCGAATGGGCGCCAGCGCATCTTTCAACCGGTAGGGCGCATCGAACTGCCCCACCAGATTGGTTTCCAGCTTGGCCAGGGCGATTTTCGAGGGGACCAGGCAGAGATTGGCGTATTTGGTCGGCTTGATTACCTCTTCCAGGCTCAACTGGTGGTCGGCAAGCACGTCATAGATGGAATGCGTGACCTCTTCCAGGGGCAGGAAGGTCAGGGTAGTGTTGACCTGGGGATCGAGATCAATCAGGAGGGTGCGTTTTCTCTTACGGGCGAAAGCGGCAGCGAGATTAGTGGCTGTGGTGGTCTTCCCGACCCCGCCCTTCTGGTTCGCGATCGCAATGATCGTCGGCACGCCACGCTCCGGCCGGGGCCCGCCGCCGCGGGTAAGTCATCGCAGGGGAAGGCGGCGCGCGGCAGTATCCGCCGGCCGCCGCTGCCCCTTACATCTTATAACGTCCGATGTCCTCGTCGTTCAAGTTTTCCAGCCACTTCCGCAGCTCTTCGCTACTGACCTTGTCGGAAGCGGTTCCCGAGACTTTGGAGCTCTTCAGCACTTCCTCTTCCACATAGATGGGGCAATCGACGCGCAACGCCAGCGCCAAGGCATCGCTGGGCCGGGAATCGACGGAGATGACCTGTCCGTCTCTCTCCAGCCAGATCAAGGCGTAGAAGGTGTCATCGCGCAGCTCGCTGACCACCACCTTGCTCACGCGCGCTTCCAGTCCCAGCAAGAGGTTCTTGAGCAAGTCGTGGGTCATGGGGCGCGGGGTGGTGACTTTCTCGATTTCCAGGGCAATGGCGTTCGCCTCGTAGATTCCCACCCAGATGGGCAGTACCGCCGTGCCGCTCACATCCTTGAGGATGACGATGGGCATGTTGGTGACCGGGTCCATCATCAGCCCGCGGATTTTCATTTCCACTTCCATCAGACCCTCCGCGCCGCCGTGGCCTTGCGGCCGTCCACGGTGCAGGTGGCAATCGCCCAGGGCGCGCCCACGCCGCCGGATAGCGCCTGGTCAGCCCGCACACCCACCAGGCTGTTGGGGCCGGCAGCCGTCACCCGCACTTGCACGTATCGCCCGATCCACTCGGGCCGACCCGGGAAATTAACCACCCGGTTGCTGGTGGTCCGCCCCACGGCTTGCTGGAGGCGGGGCTGAAAAGACTCCACCAGCACTTCGCACTCGCCTCCCACCAGTGCCTGGTTCCGGCGGAGCTGAATCACCCGCTGGTGCTCCTGCAATTCCGCCAGGCGACGCCTCTTTTCATCCTCCGGGACCGTGTCTTCGAATCCAGCCGCCGCGGTATCCGGCCGCGGAGAAAACTTGAACGAAAAAACCTGATCGTACTCGACTTGGTCGAGCAGCGAGACGGTCTCGGAAAAATCCTCGCGCGTCTCTCCGCAAAACCCCACAATGATGTCCGTCGAAATGCTAATAGCACGCCGCGCGCTACGGATGCAATTGATTTCTTCCAGATACTCCTCGCGCGTGTAAGCACGCTGCATACGGGAAAGCACGCGGCTGGATCCGGACTGCACCGGTAAATGGACCTGATCGCAAAGGGCAGGATGGCTCTCGATGGCCCGGACAATCTCCGGCGTGAAATACCGCGGGTGGGAGGTCGCGAACCGCACCCGGCGCACGCCCGGAATCTCCGCCACCTGCGAGAGCAATCCCGCAAAGCTCCGCCGCGCCGACGAGGGGTCCTGCCAGTGGTTAACGATCTGCCCCAGAAGCCGAATCTCCGTGTAGCCTTCCTCCGCCAAGCACCGACAGTCCGCAAGAATCCTCTCGCTCGGACGGCTCCGCTCTCGGCCGCGGGTCATCGGGACCACACAGAAGGCGCACGGCTCGTCGCAGCCCTCGATGATCGTCACGTAAGCGCTGAAGGGATTGTCGCGCCGAACGAGCTCGGTCTCAAAACACTCGCCGGTCTCGAGCGATAAACCCCGCACGCGAGATCGGCCCGCTTTGACCTGTTCCAACAACTCCGGAAGTCTCGTGTAGCTCGCCGAGCCGCAGACCAGGCTGACCCACGGTGCGCGCGCGAAAATCCTTTCACCTTCCTGCTGGGCCACGCAGCCCAGGACCCCAATGATCTTCCCGGCCTGCCGGCTGGCCTTGCGGAAAGCACCCAGACGAGAGAAGACTTTCTGCGCCGCCTTCTCGCGAATGCTGCAAGTGTTGTAGAGAATGAGGTCGGCTTCTGCCTGGTTCTCCACGGGCCTCAGCCCGCGCGCCATCAGCACGCCGGCCACCTTCTCTGAATCGTGGACGTTCATCTGGCAGCCGAAGGTCTCGATGTAAAAGGTCCGGGGCCCGGAGCTAGATCTGGAAAGCTCTGCGCGCGCCGCGCTGACGGCGCGGCCGAGAGCTTGCGGCGCTGCACCCAGCCCGGATTCATTGGCAGGAGGTAGACCCGTCGGTGAGATTTGAACGAGCTCGTGTCCCATGGGAGGATATTGGCCCGCGCTTGAAGTATATCACGCTCCGCCTATCCTCACGCGGGCATTCCGCTCGTGCCGTTCCAACTACTTGGGGGTACCCCTGTGAACAGAGAGCTCGGCCAATCTGCAAAAGTCTCGGCACCAGCGGGCCGACCCATTAAGTGGGAATGGCACTAGCCTGCTTCAGCATGGCGGCGGCGTGCTTGAGGACCGCGTCGGTGATTTGCCGGCCGGAAAGCATGCGCCCAAGCTCCGCTACCCGTTCCTTCTCGCCCTCCAGATACTTCACCACCGCAAGACTGCGGCCGGCGCGTTCGAACTTTTCGACATAGAAGTGGTGGTCGGCAAAGCAAGCAATTTGCGCGAGGTGGGTCACACAGAGAACCTGCGCGTCGCGCGCCAGGCGCTTCAGACGCTGCCCGACGGATTCGGCGATGCGGCCGCCGATGCCCGCATCCACCTCGTCAAAGATGAACGTCTTTAACTGCCCCGCCCAACCCCTGGCGAGGCCCGCGCGTGCTTTCCCCACCACCGTCTTGAGCGCCAGCATCAAACGCGACAGTTCCCCGCCCGAGGCGATCTTTTCCAGGGGCCGCAGCTCTTCGCCGGGATTGGGAGAAATGCGGAACTCGATCTGGTCAATGCCTTTCGTGCCGCCCAGGCTCGCAGACTTCAGAAGGTCTGCGCCAGCCCCGGGCAACGCCTCGAAGTGCACCTGGAAGCGCGCCTTCTCCATGCCGAGCTGGGCGAGTTCGTCACGGATAAGCCTTTCGAGCTTTCGGGCTGCCTCGCGCCGCTGCTGGGAAAGGAGCTGCGCCGTCTTTTCGTATTCCCCCCTCACCTTCTCGAGTTCTCGTGCCACTTCCCCGCGGCGTTCGTCGGCGTGTTCCAACGTCGTGAGCTGCTGCTGAATCTGCTGCCGGTAGGTCAGGATCTCTTCAATGGTTTTCCCATACTTGCGCTTCAGGCGGTCGATGAGTGCCAGGCGATCTTCCAGCTCTTCCAACCGGCGCGGGTTCGCCTGAAGCTTGCCGAGATAGTCGCGGAGGAAGAAGGCCAGGTCCTCCAGCGTGGCGCGCGTTCCGGCTAGAGGCTCAAGGTATGCCTCCACGGCGGCGTCGTAGCGCCGCAACTCCTCCAAGGCTCGTCCTACGACCGCCAGCCGCGAGCAGGCTGAGCCTTCCTCCTCATAAAGATGACTGAATGCAGAGGCTGCCGCGGCGCGGATTTTTTCCAGGTTGGCCAGCACTCGCTTTTCGTCTTCCAGGCGCGTGTCCTCGCCCGGCTCGAGTTTCGCGTGCTCCAATTCCTGAGCTTGAAAAGCGAGCAGGTCAATTGTCCGCAGGCGCTCCTGCTCGTTCTGGCTGAGGCTTTCCATTTCACGTTCCAGTTCGCGGCGGCGGGCGAAAAGCTCACCCACGCGTTGGAGAAGCTCGTCGGTGGCGGCAAACTGGTCCAGAAGATCAAGCTGGGCGTCACGCGCCAGCAACGCCACATGTTCGCTCTGGCCGTGAACTTCCACCAGAAAGGGTGCCAGCGCCTTGACTGCGGCGACGGTCACTGGCTGGTCGTTTACGAGCAGACGGCTCTTGCCACTGGCCTGGACTTCGCGTCGCAGGATAATCTCCGACTCGTCGCTGCCCGCGAGGCCGTATTCCTCCAGCCAAGTTGCCCAGGGCGGCATCCGGTCCGCGCGAAAGATGGCCGTGACCGTGGCCCGCTCCTGGCCGGTGCGGATCACGTCCGGTGAGGCTCGCCCACCCAGCGCCAGCCCCAGAGCATCCACGAGAATGGACTTCCCCGAGCCCGTCTCGCCTGAGAGCACGTTCAACCCGGGATGAAACTCCACACTCAGGCTCTCAATGACGGCGTAATTCTGGATGTGAATCTCGTGCAGCATGATCCGACAGGCCCGCTTCGTCCTCAGTGAAACTACCACACTGGCGGTTGCTCATCCCAATGCCTGTTCCAGTGCAGAAAAAAACACCCGCGCAGAGCCAGGACGCCGCTCCCGTTCCAGCGCAAACGCCCGCGCAAAGAACTCCTGCCACTGCGCCGGCGCTTCCGGCAAATGCCTGGCGACGGGAGTGAACCGGCCGGCCAGCAGCGCCACCTGCCAGTCGGCGGGGGTCACGCCGCCGGCAAAAGGCTGCGCGCCCGTCAACATCTCGTAGGCTACGATGGCCAAGGCCCACAGGTCCCATGCCGCATCGACTGGTTGGCCGAGCCACTGCTCGGGCGACATGTAGGCAACGGTACCCACCAACTGGCCGGGGCCGGTGTCTGCCGTCGCTCGCGTGTCGGTGGGTAAGAACTTGGCGATGCCGAAGTCGAGCACCTTCGGAATCTCCCCGGTTTCGGCCCGGACCAGAAATATGTTGTCTGGTTTCAGGTCGCGGTGGACCAGTAGTCGTCGGTGAGCTGCCTCCACCGCCTCACACACGCCCCGCAGGATCGCCACGGTTCGCGGGGGCTCAAATCGTTTTTGTCGCTTCAGCTCTTCGCGAAGTGTCAGACCTTCCAAAAGTTCCATGACCAGAAACGCCCGGGTCCCCGCCGCCACGCCGAAATCGTGAACCGTCACCACGTTGGGATGCGTAAAGCTTGCTGCCGCACGTGCCTCGCGCCGGAAGCGTTCGGCCGCCTCCATGCTGCCCACCAGGTCGTCTCGAATCACCTTCACGGCCACGCGCCGCTCGAGGGCCGTGTCCACGGCCTCGTAGACCGCCCCCATGCCGCCTCGTCCTCGGCGTCGCTCCAGGCGATAGCGCCCCGCCAAGAGGCGTGGCAATCGCGTTGGGACGAGGTTCGCGCCTTCCTGTGTGCAACGCCCCGCGCGCGTGTCATAGCATGTTCCGCATTCCGGGCATTCCTCAAACGCTTCACTCACTCGCACCACCTCGGGCGCGGGTTTTTCGAGAAGCAGAGCGAGGCTGGCGGCGATGGCCACCAGCAGATCCTGATCTTCTCGAGTGTAGGGTTCTTCTGACCGCTTCGCTCCCAGAGCCAGTAGCGCCTCCCTGCGGTTCTGATCGATGGCCACGGGCACCACCAACTCGATGCGCGCCTGACGAAGGAAGTCCGTCTCCTCGTGCGGCAGTTGTTGCTTGAGCCAACCCGACTCGGTGAGCGTGACTTCCAAGGGCTTTCCCAGCACTCGCATTAGAGCCATGAGTTTGCTGTCAGCGGGCAACAGCGGTGGTGCCTGCCCGGCCGGGGCGGCAGCTAAGCAGCAAAAGCCCGCCCCGGGTGGCTCGTGCACCATCATGGCTGCAAACTCTGGGTGCAGAGCCGCTTCAATGCGGGCCACCACGCGCGGCGCCACCAGCTCGAAGCTGCGCGCCTCATGCACCTCTTCCACCACCTCACGCAAAAGTCGCTGGGCATCGTACCGCTCCCGGAAGAAACGGCGGTCGAGCGCGGCGAGCCACTGCCGTCGCCGGGCATGGGCCAGCAGCGCCAGCGCGCCCAGCGTTCCATAAACCCAGCCCCGCGCCCGCACAATTTCAAGCAGCGGCTGCTCGCCATGAAGCAAAGCGTCTCCGAACATGACCGCCACCAGCACCGGCACCAGCGAAAGCAGTGCCCCGCGCGCCGCCGCATATTGGAGCCCCTGGCGGATCAACACACCAACGTCGAACAGGCGGTGACGCAGAATGGCGTAGGCGAACGACAGAGGAAACGCCAGCAACAATAGATACACCAAAGCTTGCGGCACGAGAACCCAGGGGGTTAGCGCCCGTCCGGCTCCGATGGCCACCCAACCGACGACCCCCAGCGTACTTACCAGCATACCGGCCAACACCACACGCACGCGACGTCGCTGGTTAACGTCCTCCAGCCGCCGATAACTCAGAATTAGGACCACCAAGCTGCCCATGACGTAGACCGCACTTCTCAACGAGATCGCCGAGAAGACCCATGCAGGCACGTCTGTGGCGTGACCGGGTTGGTATATCACCCGGTACATGCCCAGGACCCGCCAGGGCAGGAACGCCAACGCTGGAGTCCATATCAAGAGCCAAGGCCAGCGAGCGCTGAATATTCTTCGGGGGAAAACCGTAAAGAAAGTCAAAAGGATCGCGTCCGAGACGAATCTGCTGATTTCGGGAATCCACAGGAACAAACCCAGCAATCCGGGGAGGTGACGCCAGGTTGCCGCCCAGCCGTCGTGAAATCCAAAGGCGACGGAGGCGGTGGCCAGCATCCAGGCACCCATTCTGGCCACCGGGTCGTAGGGCCGGCGAAAAACGACAACTAGGCCGAAAACCAGGCAAGTCACGAGAAAAGAAATGTGGCCTAGCCATCCAGTAAAGAAGGGCACGTTATGGACAGCAACCCCTGACAAGCGTTCACGCCAGGACAGCCGAGGAACGGCCACCGTCAGTTCTAGCCGCTGGTTCGCGCGGCCGACTTGCCACCGCTCCGGGCGTCCGATTTCGGTGTTCGCGCGAATGCCCTCCCAGTCATGGACATTGCGGATGACTTGCTCGTTAACCGCCAGCACACGGTCGCCCTCCTCGAGCCCGGCGCGAGCTTCCGGAGAGCCGGGGTGGACGGAAAGGACCGCCATTCCTCCGCTGGTGAAGCGGCCCTCAAACCCGGGTAGGATGGGAGGACCCGCAAAAACTTGGTAGAAGAAGAGGGCCACAAAGCCGACGTAGGCCGCTGCCACTACGTACATCCACCACGGCGCGCGTCGGCTGGGCATGACGAGATCTCCATCCGGAAGGGAGATGACCGCGCCATTATACCAGCCCTGGGTTGCCGAAGCTCGGGCCGCAAGTTCTGAGGCGTCCGCCGGCATCGGCCCTATGCCTTGACACACGAGGCGGAATGCACCCGGCTGGCCTCAGCCATGGCGATGCGGTCCTCACCAAGAAGGAAGGGGCCACGGCGTTTCATTGACTGGCCTGAGGGGCTGTGTTAGTTTGAGTTAGAGGTAGAAGTTCGCAGAAGCCTTTCTATTGAGGAGGTTGGTTGGTCGCAGCGTTGCTCGTCGTTATTCAAGGTGAAATCTGGCAATTGTTTGCCAACACAGGACTTGTCGCTCGGATCGTTCTAGGGTTGCTCCTCATTTTCTCTGTCTTCTCC
>Ga0315274_10005489_pt1 | contig 18547 bp, 13 predicted proteins | sample YL17G02_20_MG_FD_203700 | JGI IMG/M metagenome (GOLD analysis project Ga0315274, IMG submission 203700) | Sediment microbial communities from Yellowstone Lake, YNP, Wyoming, USA - YL17G02_20 | ecosystem: Environmental > Aquatic > Freshwater > Lake > Sediment | place: USA: Wyoming | collected...
ATCATATGCACTCAAAGTATGGCCGGGACCTCTTGATTCTGTTAAAATTCCTAGAGCCCATCCAATATCAACTCTAAGTTCGTCATCTAACTCCATGCCTTTAATATGTATTGCATACTTCTCAGAACCTCTACCTATTTCCTTAGAAGCTATATAAACACCCTCACCCAATAATTTAAAAAAATCACCTTCTCTTAATGCAATCCTTTTAATAGATTCCAATAGTAAAAATCCATCTTGCCATCTTAATTCTAAATTATCAGTATCTTTTTTAGATATAATGCCCTTTTCATAACATTCAATCGCCCATTGCATAACATTAGACCAAGAATGCATATCAATTCCAAAAGCGTTACATAATTCAAAAGCTTTTAATACAATACGTATATCATCTATAAAAAAATGGGCCATATTATACGCTGGAGTTGCTTCTAAAGAAGTAATTTCAGTTCCACCAAATAAATCTCCTTTACTAATTCTAAAAAACCTATCACATCGTAATAAACAATTAGTAGGGCAAATTTTAATTTTTTTATAATACTTTTTTAAAGCTTCATAACCTATTTTTGATACATCTTTATAAAATGAACTTTTAAAATTTTTTACTGGTAACATACCCATGGAATTAAAAAGTTCTATATCTTTACCCAAACCGTATTTAGCTCTATTTATCGTACTAGGGTCTTTTCTTAATACATCTTTTACCTCTACTAATATTTTTTTAAACTTAATAGGATCAAATATTGAAACTTCATATGTGCCTCTAATGGCAATTGCCTTCAGGTTTTTTGAACCCATCACGGCTCCAATTCCAGTTCTAGCACAATATCTATTATCACAATTTATCAATGAAAACCTTACTAGTTTTTCTCCCGCAGGTCCAATAGAACATACACTAATATCATTATGTCCTAATTCTCTTTTTATAAGGTCATTGGTTTCAAACGTTGTTTTATTAATTAGATATTTAGCATCTTTAATTTCTATTTTATTATTGTTTATCCATAAATATACCCATTTATCAGATCTTCCAGTTATAATGATCCCATCATAACCAGCTTTTTTTAACATGATTGAAAAATTTCCACCGCTGCTTGATTCGCCATATCCTCCAGTAAGTGCATTTAATGAAACCACTGTATTTCTTAAAGCTCCGATAAAATCAGTTCCTACCAATATACCGCTATTAAAAACAATAACATTTTCTAGATCAAAAGGTTTAACTTTACCTAAATCTATATTTGTTGAAAGTAACCAGTCACCAATTCCACGCCCCATTAGGAATTTATTTATTTTATCTTCGTCTATAAAGAAATCCTCAATCTTATTATTTGTTAGATCGACTTTTATGTACTTGCAATAATTACTCTTTGTCTTCATTTGATTAACAGTCATGTTTAATCTTACCTCCACTTAAACTCATATCCCTGGTTGCTCTTATCATCGAAAATAAATTATTATGAGGCGTCGCAGCAGGTATTTCACACCCACCGCTCAAAATATATCCTTCTGGACCGCCTCTTTTTATTGCATTGATCGATTTCTTATAGACGCTTTGAGGAGTATCATTGAGTAGATCATCCACTGGGTTCAGATTCCCCTTAATACAGATTACATTCTTAAAAACTTCTTTTGCTAACCTCAAATCGACTGGCGAGTCAATTACAATGATATCAACACCGGTTTCAAGAAAAGCGCTTAAAAGATGTGAGGTATTGCCACAGGTATGATACTTTACTGGAACTCCAAACTTTTTGATTTCATCAACCATTTTTTTTATAAATGGTAGTGAAAATTCTCTGTATAAACCTGGTGAGATTAATGATGCAATTGACTCTCCTATACCCATAATATCTGCGCCGACTTCAATCTGGGCGATCGCAAACTCAATCGCGACATCGGAACAGATTTTAATAAGTTTTTTTAGTTCAGACCCGCTATCGATCAAATCTAGCATCAAATTGCTTGGTCCTCTTAATATTCCTGCTTCGGCTAACGGTGATTCTATCCAGCCAATGACAGGGACTGAATACGCAAATTTTTCTTTTAGAATTTTTACCGCATTTAGCCTGTCCTTTAAACGCTCATAATTATTTATGCCCGATATTTTTAAATGTTTGGAATCCTTCAAATTTTTCAGGTAAATTTCTTTTAAGTATGGGACATCATCATGTGGAAAACATACATTTGCTCCAAATGCGCTTGCTTCCCTGTAAGCATCCGAAGCTACGGTTACATAGTCAAATTCAAAGTAATTACGGGTAACGATCTGGGCATGTGCCAGCTTTGCTGCATCTGTGCAGTAGTCGCTGTAGCTGCATTTATCAAACCTGGCAGCAAATGTCAGTAAGAATGGTGCTACCGGTATTTCGCCATTTTCAAATTTTATTGCAGAAAAAAATTTTTGGTATGAGTTCATTTTTATATATTTTTAATCGTCCACCTCAGGATTGGGTGTGAATCAGACAATAAGCAACCTACCGTCCGGGTTGAATCTATTATACAGGTCTTTTCTTATCTGCTGTATTCTTCTGTACTCATCTATATGAACATATCCAGGCTTCTCCCAAGGAGGTGTTGAGGGTAATGCATTGTTAAAGATGGTCAGCAGATTTTCTTCAGTTTCACCCTTGTATTTTCCGTTGATGAATATTTCAAGGTAACCAGGAAATTTGTTCCAGTCATCCTGTTCGCAGCCCGGCGTGATTGGATAGAAGAGACCTCCATTTGATTTTACAGCCTTAAGATCACCGTTACCATCACCGAGCATCAGGATATTATCGTCACTATAGCCACCGATCTCTTTTGCAACCTCGATGTGATGAGATTTCGATCCCATCTCCTGTCCTGCTATTATCTGAATATATTGCGATAGTCCATATTCCTCCCAGTAGTTAGCGAGATCTGAATACGGCGTCATTGAGACGACCAGAATATCTGCATGTTGTGCCATTAGCTCTAGACATTCCCTGACATTATCAAATGGCGGTATTTTCGCAGAGATATGCGGAAATGTCCTGTTGACGGCTTCGCTCCATCCGAGCAATTTGTACAGGGAAAATTCTGTTGGATTCTGGTTTATGAATTTTTCAAGGGATGGATTGCCCAGCCCCAGTTTATTTTCACTTGTATAATTTATAAAAAGATCAATTATCCCTGCATTTGGCAGCTCCATTTTTTCAGCACCTATGAGCTCGCTGACATCCTTTCTGGATGCAAGGGCTTTGAGGGTGAATTGGATGGCAATGAATCTATTACATCCCCTGTGAATGGAGAAAAGGTTATAGAATTCGGCGACCTCCCTGAAATAGGATTCTATCCTCCAGAGGGCATAGAATTCCATAAACTGTGGGTGGAAAATCAATATCTGTTTTCCGTTCATGTTGTCAGTTATGCACCCGTCTGTATCGATTGCAATGAGGAAGCCCTTTCTTTTCTTGAAATTTTTTAACTGCTGTTCAGCATCCTCTTTTAACTGTTTTTCTGTGAGTCGAATGTATCCCATTTTATCTCTCTTATTAATAATTGGTTTTCAATCCCTGTATGCGGCAGGTAAATAACTCCTGCATTTTTTTTCAATATATATATTCTTGAAATTTGTAAAGACCGGGAGATCTCCACCTATGAGCGGTATAGCCCATTTTATAAAATCGTCCGTGACGTCAAGGTTTCCCGTGGATATCCATTCATCCGGAAATTTTCTGTCGGAATTATCCACACTTTCCAACGGCACCTTATCTATATTAATTTCATATTTTTCACCAGGCTCCCTGATTATGGTTGACATAAAACCACTTTCTCCCCGGAGTGCAATTTCTGCTGCATATCTTCCGACAAGATAAGCTTCCTTGAGGTCTACTTCTGATACATATGCAATTTCTCTCCGCTGTCGTGTACCTGGTCTCTCTGACCTGGCTATGCCTTTAACATTTAACCTGCTGCTTGACCTGCCTCTACTGTCCTTTCTATCCGTGCCATTGAGGTAGTTGGTGACTAACTGCTCAGCAGTTCTTTCAGCTGCGCTGAATTGCTCATTGCCAAAGCTGTCATATAGTACCCTGAGGTCGCCAACTGGCGAACCTTCGCCGATAACAACGATACATCTGGCAAATGAATCTAGTTTTTCGTTGACCCTTCTTGTAATCAGCTCGAGGTTTTCTATAATATTGTTTGCGGAAAGAGCCTCAGGAAGAATGATCAAGAGAGGCATCTTTCTATCCGGGTCAGCCAGCCTTGCTGATGCAGGAATAAAACCGATTTTTCTTCCCATTACACCTATAACCAGAACAGGGTCGCTTGTATAACTTGCTTTGTTTTCTTCATTTGCCTCTAGAATGTTGAAGGCTGTATTTCGTGCAACACTTCCATAACCGGGGTCATGGTCGCAGATTGAAAAGGTACTATCCGGCTGCAGAGGTCCACCAACATCGTTATCTATGGTCTTAGGTATACCGGTACAGACCAATTCGAGGTTGTTCTGCTCAGCAAGGATGCTTACCTTGTTTGCAGTATCCATTGAGTCACCTCCACCACAGTAGAAAAAGTATCCGATGTTATGCTCCATGAAAACTTCCATGATCCTTTGTAAATCATCATTGCTTTTTATTTTGTACCTGCAGCTGCCGATCGTCCCTGCAGATGGGGTTTGCTCAAGTAGTGCGATCTGTGTCGAGGACTGGGCTGTTATATCCAGAAGTTCTTCGTTCAAAACACCGAGTATCCCCATTTTAGCACCGTAGATCCTGTTAACTTTTTTGGAGGATTTCAGAAGGTCAATTACACCCCTGATGCTGTTGTTGATCACAGAAGTTGGCCCTCCCGATTGGGCTATTACCGCGTTTTTCAATTATTAAACCTCCTTCATCAATTTTTGATATCGAAAAGAAACTTGCCACCGTCCTGGATCCAGAGCATACCTGGTCCGGAAAATTGTTCTTGTGTTATTGAATCAGGGTGACGATAACCGAGACCAACGGAAAGGCATTCCTCCTCCGCAATGCCGGTCGCAAGCGATACTTTGAACGCAAATTTCTCCTTTTTGTCAGTCTGACTATAGGTCCCTGCGCCCCTTAAGTTGATCACATGGGCTGCAACGTTCATATTAAATCCAGGATTCAAGCATAAAAATTCCTGTACATAGTATTTGCAGTGGTATCCAATCTGTCTGATGGCACTATCAATTTCCGGTTTTGAATGAAAGCACTTAATATGGGGCGCATATATGATTATTTCCCCACCTTTAGAAATAACCCCTGGTTTCTGTAATTTATAAGAACCTTTCGCAGCAGTCCAGATTTCATCATAGCAACCGGGAATTACCTGTACTGCAGTTTCAAGGGGATTATCAAGATGTATTATATGCAACTTAGAACTCATTTCAGCGGCACAATTGTATGTTTGAAGAAATCCATTGTAACCGATACCAGCGTAAAGAGCTTTGGGGATCAAACGGTTATTATTTTCTTCTGATACCATATTTAGCGAAATAATGGGAGTAATATTGTTAAAGATCAGTGAGGATCCCATATTTATGATGTCCCTGGCATGATTATTAATCGTTCCTATTATATCTGGTATACCGACCAGGGTTGCAGCCCAGTGAAACAGGCTGATGACCTCCGTGCCTGCGATACCTGGGAAAAAAATTTTCAGTCCACCGGAATAGCCAGCGGCCTCATGGGGCGACGTGCCACTGATCGCTATTATCAGGTCGTGATCTTCAAAAACCATTTTATTGACTTTTACCGGAATTTCTTGATCAAGCATGCCGCCAGTTTTTTCTGAGACTTCATTTTTTGGAATTTCCCCAATGACTTTGAGCTGTTCAGATAGGTTGTATTCGTGGTTGTGGAAAAAGGTAAATCCTTTCTCACCGGTTATTCCAAGCTTTGAGTGGAATTCAATTTCGCTCATCCCTCTATGGGTGCCAGATGCGTTTAAAAAATGTATCTGCCTAATGCCGCTTTTTTTAAATTCTCTGAATATGAAAGGAACTATCCTGTTTGAAAAATCAGCCCTTGTATAGTCGGGGTGAATGATGAGCGCCTTTTTTACATGCTTGAAATCCGTAAGAACTGATTTCAAAAATTCATCTATCTGGCTGGATTTAAGTTCACCGTTAAGATTTTCTATAAAAAACATGGCCAGTTCTCATTAAGTGAAGGTAAGAACTCTGGTTTGTAACCGTCAATTTTTAAACTCTTTTTCAGGACGATCAGAAAGCATCCACTCGGTGTGGAACTGTCTAGTTTTGCCTTCCGCTGTTGTCAAAATTCTCGGATTGTCCTGGCTTTCTATTCTGAAATAACCGTGCGCTCCGAAATAGTCTCGCTGGAGGGCTGATAGTTGAGCTGAGACCATTATCGGGCTTGTAAGCTGCAGAATGTAATCATATGCGCTGTCCATTGCAAGCGTCGGCACACCGACCGTATGGGCAACTTCGATGAATTTTGCCAATTTATATAAGTTCTGATTTATAAATTTGTTGAAATTCTCCGCGGCAAGTAGGTTGGGAATACCGGGGTCATTTTTATAGGCTTCCGCGATTTCGTTCAGAAACCGTGCCCTTATTATGCAGCCTCCGCGCCAGGTCTTTGCGATATCTGATATGTTGAGGCCAAATCCGTACTTTGAAGATGCTGATTTGAGCAGTGCTATACCCTGTGCGTACGAGGAGATCTTCGAGATATAGAGAGCATCGTGTCCGATATCTATGAGTTTTTGCGGATCTCCAGAGAATTCTGATCTTTTTACCGGGATTTTGGTTGACATTTTCATCCTCAATTCTTTTTCCATTGATATTTCCCTGGAAAAAACAGCTGCCGCAATGGTCGGAACCGGGACATTCAGCTCAAGTGAAGCCTGGACGGTCCATGTGCCGGTTCCCTTCATCTCCGTTATATCTGCAATTCTGTCAATCAGATGACATCCGTAAGTTTTATCTTTTTCCCTCTCGACGTATCCGGTAATTTCGATTAGGTATGACTGAAGTACATCGCTATGATCATTCCAACGGAACATGATATCAGCAATCTGCTCTGCAGGAATGTCAAGAGCGTTTCTTAGCATCCAGGCGCATTCTCCGATGAGCTGCATGTCGCCATATTCGATCCCATTATGTACCATTTTTACGAAGTGGCCTGCACCATGCGGACCTATATAGGAGAGACAGGGAGCCCCATCTTCAGTCTTAGCTGCTATATCTGTAAAAATTTTTTCAATTATTTTATATGCTTCAATTTGTCCACCGGGCATTAGTGAGGGACCCTTAAGTGCTCCTTCTTCTCCACCTGAGATACCTGTTCCTAAATAAAGAATTCCTATTTTGGAAAGTTCAACATTTCGCCTCATAGTGTCTTTATAATGTGAATTGCCGCCATCAATGATCAAATCTCCTTTATTTAATAAAGGCAGGAGCGTTTCTATGAATTCGTCTACAGGTTTGCCCTCTTTTACCATTAGCAATATTTTCCTTGGTGATTTTAGTAAATTAACAAAATCATTTATAGAATAAGCTGGGATTATGTCTTTTTCTTTTGCTCGATTATCTATGAAAGATTTGGTCTTTGAATCTGTTCTGTTGAAAACAACAACAGAATAACCTTTGCTCTCTATATTTAAGGTTAAGTTTTCACCCATAGGACCCAAACCAATAATCCCAATATCCTGTTTTTTCATTATTTATCACCCCGAATTTTAATTAAATAATTGACAAATAATTAATAAGAAATTTTTCCGAACTTTAATTAAATTTATTTTAGACTCCTGAAAAAGTTCCAAAGCCTCCATCTATCGGGATTAAAGTTCCGGTTACGAACCTGGAAGCTTCCGAGGATAGCCATATACATACCCCTATTAGATCTTCGGGTTTTCCGAACTCGCCCATTGGAGTATGGGAAATTATTGATTCACCCCTTGGCGTTAATTTTTTGTTTTCATCATACAGAAGAAATTCGTTTTGTTTTGTTGCGAAGAATCCAGGCGCAATGGCGTTTACCCTAAGGTTTTTGTTAGATTCCATGGCAAAATAAACTGCAAGCCACTGGGTGAAATTGCTTACCGCTGCTTTTGCTGCCGAATAGCCCACGACTTTGGTCAACGGACGAATGGAGTTCATAGAGGATATATTTATTATTGAGCCGCCATTAATATTGTTGGCCATGATCTCTCCGAATGCCTGGCAGGGGAGGATGGCACCGCCAAAGAGGTTTAACCAGATGACTTTCTCAAAGGCTGATACGCTGATGTCAAAAAAGCTTAGATTTTCTGAAACAGTAGCTTCTTTAATATTTCCGCCAGCAGCATTTACCAATATATCGACATTCCCAAAATCCTTAACTATGTTATCGCGGCAGCATTTTATTTCTTTTATGTCCATTACATCTACGTAATAACCCTTTGCCCTGATTCCGATGCACATGAATTTTGTTATAAGTTTGCCTGTGTCTGCAATGTCGCAAACGGCAATTTCACAACCGGTCTTTCCGAGTCCTTCAGCAATGACCGATCCGAGTACTCCGGCTCCGCCGATGATTACTGCCTTTTTACCCTGTAAGTCAAACAAGTTTGAAATATTGATCATTCTGTCTCTCAAATATTTTTAACTGAAGTTTTACAGATTATTAAAATTGTGAAAGCGTTTACATATTCTCGGTAATAATAATATTTTCTGATCGGATTTGTCAATCAAATTCTCTTGAAACGTGCAATCCAACCGTTAAATATCAAGCTTGACAGTTAAAATAATATTTATTAAACTTCTTTAATATAAAAGAAAGCGCTTACAAAATAATATGGATCAGAAAAAACATTCATCCAACAATAAATCAAAGAAAGCTACCATATTTGATGTTGCACGTCTTGCGGGTGTATCAATATCCAGCGTATCACGGGTAATAAATAATAGCGTGAATGTGAAGAGCAATATAAAGACGAGGATTTTGAGTGCAATTGATAAGTTAAATTATCGCCCCAGCCTAATTGCCCAAGGGCTTGCAAGAAAAAATATGAAAACTATTGCTATCATAATAACTGACATTACAAACCCGTTTTTCACCCAGCTGGTTCATGGTGCCGAGAGCAAGACAAACGAATATGGATACAATCTCATATTCTGTAACACCGATGAAAGTGCTGAAAAGGAAGCAAAATATATTCGAATATTATCTAACAACATGGCTGCCGGATTTATTATTTCAGCAACCAGGATGACCAATGAAAATATATACGAGCTCAAGAAAACGGATGTTCCGTTTGTTATGATTAATAGATACCTTAGCGGAGATGATTCTCCCTGCGTCAGGACCGATTTCAATGCAGGTTCTCAACTTGCTGTTTCACATCTCGTGGAGATCGGGCGGGAAAAAATTCTGCTTTTAAATGGACCAGCTAACAGCCAGGCAGGCCATTTAAGAGAAGAGGGCTATATAAATGCTGTTGCAAAACACGGATTGCTCTATAACCCGGATCTGAATCGGTCATATCAGCCCACAGTTGAAGGTGGATTCAACGGTATTATTGAGGCTCTAGAAATTGGTACTAAATTTGATGCATTAATTGCATATAACGACCTTATGGCAGTGGGTGCCCTGGATGCACTGCGCAATCGTGGTATTAAAGTTCCCGATGACATTGCTGTTGTAAGTTTTGATGACACCATACTTGCAACACACACATACCCTACACTTACATCGATAAGGCAGGACTCTGAGCTTCTTGGCAGGTTGGCAGTGGAGATGTTAATTTCAATTGTTGAAGGAAAGGAACTCAAGGTTCGTGATCTGGTAATTAAACCAGAATTGATAATAAGGGAATCGAGCAGTATCAGAAAAAATTGAGATGCGGAGGTATTTATGAGCACCGATAGAAGCTTGGTCCTGTCCAGCAATTTTGAATCCGGAAATTGCGTTAATCCGGTGGAGATAGCGCCGGATCACTGGCAGTTTAAACTTCATGGTGACATTATTTACGAACCATGGTATTTTTTTGAACTTAAAGATTTTTCAGGGAGGGACCATGAAGTAAAAATTGACATTATTGATATACCGACCCAGGTAATTAATCAGGCGGACCGCCCCGTCTTTCAGGTTAACGGTGGAGCTTGGCAGAGACTATCGTTGGACAGGGTGAGCACAGTAAATACCGAGAAGAAATCCGTTTTTGAAGAACCGCTGGTCTGGTTTTGGGAGAGGGAAGAGGAGCCGCCAGTGGATCGTAGGAGAGAATTTTCGACGTCAGAGCTTAATCTATGCATTTTCGTTCCTGCAAATTCAACAGTAAGGGTTGCATGTACCTATCCTTTTATATATGAACAACTAGTTGACTGGATCAATAATCTTAATGGGTTCAGCGGTGAGAGCAAAAAGCTGCTAAAAATAGAAATAATTGGAAAAAGCGAAGAAAGTCGTGATATTTTTATGATCAATCTTACAGATCCAGTCATTGCGAAGAAGCAGAAACAAGTCATTTTAATAACTGCCAGGATGCATCCGAGCACCGAAGCATCCGGTTCCTACAGTGCCCAGGCAATCGTCGACTTCCTCCTTTCAGATTCTACAAGGGCGAAGAAGATCATGAATGAGTATGATGTGTATGTCATACCGCTTGTTAACCCGGATGGAGTTGTGGAGGGTGAACCACATTACAATTCAAGGGATGTTGATATCTGGATAGATTTTGAAAAGAAATGCTCCATAGAAGCGTGGGTAGTACTCGAGACTATGCATAAGGTTAACCCGGATTATTATATTGATTTCCATGGGTGGCTTCACCATAGTAGTGGGAAGTGGCCTTACGACGGAGGCTATTTTGATGTTCAGACGGTAAGGGAATTCGATGCTTTTTACAACGGTAAAATTGCCGAGGCTTTAAAAAAGCGAGTTAATGGACTTGGTTCATATGCGCTCTACCACAGGCTTGATAAACCTTCATCACCTGCCACGGTTTACAGGGAGCTGCATACGCTGGCTTGTGCTCTTGAAATTAATTCGGTGGAGAGCACGGTTGAAGAGGTAAAATCAAGGGCTGTTGATAGTTTCATTGGAATCTGTGAGGTTATGTCATGGAAATGGAGCGGATACCCGGTACCAGGTGTACCCAACAGGATTATAATTGAGAATAATGGCATCGCCCTGATGGCATGGGGTGATGATTATGAGGAAATCAGAAGGTCAAGGGTTGAGCTCTGGCGAAATCTTGACAGAATTAAACTTGAAGTTGGGGCTGAAGAAAATAAAAAGGTTTTAAAAATTATAAGTGATCTGAAGAGGTCGGTTAAGGCGGCGCTGCGGTGGAGCATTAGTCAGGACAATCAACTTGAGGTAATAGTAAATGAAAAAATATGTAAGGATTCAGTAGTTGTCGAAGACAATGGTGGAGTGTGGCTTTTTATACCACTCGAACTGAAGAATAAAGAGACTAGGGTTGAAATTGAAAGGAAGAAATGAAGATGAATTTGCTTTTTAAACATAAAAAATTTAGTGAAGGCTTCAATTTGATCGTGAGTCCGGAAAACAGTCCCCTCCGATGGCTTCGTTTCGGGGTGCTTTACCTCAAGAATGTAGGCAGTACTTTTGGTGAGGAGAGCGGTGATAAGGAGGTTGCGCTCTGTATTTTAAAGGGGCAAATTGATATAGAGATCGGTTCTGATTATTTTAAATCTATAAATCATAAAGGGTTGGGCAGTCGTCAGGACCCTTTTTCCGGAGCAGCAACTCTTGTGTATGTGCCTTCTGGATCAAAGTATGAAATAAAAGCTGCGACTTCGGAACTGGAGGTCGCGATCATAAAAACAACTTCAGGGTCAAGAACACCGCCAGTTATTTTAACACCCTCTGACTTAATGCCGGTCTGGGTCGGGAGCGAAAACTGGAAAAGACAGGTGACCACCTTAATAGGTGATAACATCAAATCCGAAAGACTTGTTCTCGGCGAAACTAGAAATCCACCTGGGAACTGGTCCAGTTATCCTCCGCACAAGCATGATGTGAAGGCGCTTCCGAATGAAATTCCGCTAGAAGAGGTTTATTTCTTCAAATTCAAGCCATCACAGGGATTCGGCATTCAGCGTATTTATTCTGATGATGAAAAGTTAAATTCCTTAAATGAGGTCTATGTCGTTGAAAACAATGACGCGGTGGTAATTCCGAGTGGTTATCACCCCATCGTTTCAGGTGCCGGATATGAACTATTTCATATCTGGGCAATTGCCGGTGAGGGTAAAAAATATGGTGCTGGGACGATAGACCCCAAACACCTCTGGATCAAGAATCAGGCTAAATAGAAGATAAATGTAAATAATATGACAGACAGCACCATGCCCTACAGTCACGATTTTTTTTGCAAAATACGAAACGACTTTCCATTTACAGCACCAACTGTAATAAGGGATGGACCCATAATCGGTATGGGTTATAGGTCGCCGTGGGTAATGGGAAATGTAGTACAGGCACAGACAGCAAAAGATCTCGGTTTAAATATTATGCTGGCGCAGCAGTCATTAAGGGAAATTGAAAGGACAGGAAGAAGTTTCTTCGATGTCATTAATTCCGCTACCGCCGCAGCTTATATTACTGGACTAAAATCTGCCTGGGGAGCAGATGCAGACCATTTGAAGGAAGAATCGCATATTGAGGAAGCCGTAAATGCTGGATTTACACATTATACCTATGATGTTTCAGAAGAGCTCAATAAAAATCCTAGGCTAGTGGTGGATAAAATCCACAGACTTTATCGTTTTACCTCGGATTTGAAGAGCGGATCAAACTTCACGACCGAGATATCGCTTGATGAAGTAGCAGAGAACACAAAACTTCAGGATGTGATTTCGCTGTTGGAAGAGCTGCGGGACCATAAGATTTATCCTGACGAAATAGCACCTCGTTTTCCCGGATATTTTGAAAAGGGAATTGACTACTACTGGAAGATTGTAAACGGGAGAAAAATCATTGATTTGAAGGAAATCACTGAATATTTGATTGAAATCAACAGGATCAGTAAAAGATATGGGGTAAGGATCAGTATTCATTCCGGCAGCGACAAATTCTCTATTTATCCGGTCATTGCGAAAGTGCTGGGTAACAATTACCATCTGAAGACGGCCGGGACCTTTTATATGGAAGAATTAAGAGTTGTCGCCAATCATGACCCTGGATTGTTTAAGGAAATTTTTAATTTCTCATTAGAGAAGTTTCAAGAAGATCGTTCAACCTATGAATTGAGCACGGATATTAAAAATATCCCGGATATTTTAAAATTGAACAACGAACAGCTTTTTTATAAAACGAAAAGCTGTCCTGAAAATAATGATCTGCGCCAGGTGCTTCATGTTACATACGGCTCTGTCTTTACTGCTAGAACTGATAATGGTGATAGCAGATTTGCCAATAGAATATATGCTGTTTTAAAAAATAATAAAGCTGATTATTTAAAAATCCTGAGGGCTCATATCGAGCGACATCTGAAGCTGTTGGATTTAACCTGATGAAATTTGGGTTATGGTGCCGAAGGTGGGGGTCGAACCCACATGGATTTGCATCCACTGGATTTTGAGTCCAGCGCGTCTGCCAGTTCCGCCACTTCGGCTGATGGTTTATACTATCAAAATGTGTTTATCGCTTCAAGAAATTCATATTTCATGAGAGATGTCTGATAAAATCGTAGTTATTGATGGCAACAGCCTCGCCTACCGTGCATACTACGCACTTCCTGCAACTATTGTCACATCGAAAGGCATTCAGATAAATTCTGTCTACGGGTTCGTGAGCATGCTTCTGAAAGTGCTTAATGAGGAGAAGCCATCAGGTATTGCGGTTGCATTTGACAGCGCTGCTCCAACTTTTCGCCATGACCTATTTGATGAGTACAAGTCAAACCGACCTGGTATGCCAGATGAGCTCATCGTGCAGATGGACATACTTGAGGACTTCTTAAGAAATATTAAAATACCGGTCTTTAAGGTGGACGGATATGAAGCTGACGATATTATTGGGACGATTGCGAAAAGAATGGCGGATTCTGGCTACGACGTCCTGCTCATAACAAGTGATAAAGATGCCCTCCAGCTGGTTAGCAGCAGGATCAAAGTGATGGCCAACAAAAAGGGCATCAGCGACGTGATTATCTATGACGAGAACGCTGTTCACGAAAAATTTGGGGTCTGGCCGCACCAGATAGCGGATTATCTTAGTCTTGTAGGTGATAAATCGGATAATATACCCGGGGTTACCGGTATAGGTGAAAAAACAGCAGCAGCGTTGATCGAAAAATTTGGTGATCTTGACAGTATTTTGAAAAATGCTGACCTGTTGAGTCAGGAAAAAGTCCGGAAAATATTGCTTGAGAACAGCAAACAGGCTGTTATGAGCCGTGAGCTCTCCGCCTTAAATCTTGATACCCCCCTGGATTTCAGGAATGATGATCTCCTGCTTAAGCCAGTTGACGTTGATCTGGTTAGCGATGCTTTCCTTGGACTTGAGTTTAAGACGCTGGTGTCAAGGATACCCGACTGGTTTGTGCAAAAAACAGTTGAGGCCTCTATTGAGACAAGGTTGTATAACAAGGATAACTTAATAGGTGAACTTAGCAGGTTGGATGAATTGGCAGGCGAAATATCAGGTTCAAAATATATATCCATCTTCGCAAATGTATCAGAGGACTCAGATGGGGAGTTGTTGATCGTGGGACTTAACATTAGCATCCCCGGTGAGTCTTATTTCATCAGCGATAGGTTGTTAGGCAGGGATTTTTTAGAGGGGCTTCTAAGATCTTCAAGCAAAATCTTTGGATCGCCTGCTGATAAGATATTTTCCGATTTAAAACCGCTTATGAAGCTGCTGCTGGAAAATAAGATCGAGCTTAAGGGCAGGCTTTTCGATCTTGCCATAGCGGATTATTTGCTGCGCCCGACGATCGCCTCCAGAAGCTTAAAGGAAGTGCAGGAATTATATATGGGTAAATCAGGCATCGATTCAGGCTCGTCAACCTTTCGTGAGCTCAAGGACATACTTGCGGTGAAGTTGGATGAATTTGAAATGCGAAGACTATTTGAGGAGATAGAGATGCCGCTTGTCGGGGTCCTGGCGCAGATGGAGCTAAACGGGGTTGCAGTTGACAGGGAGTATCTTGCAGATCTGGTTGATGTCTACGAGGTCAGGATAAACGAACTCTGCAATGATATTTATGGGATGGCGGATCAGTATTTTAACATCAATTCACCTCAGCAGTTAGGGAAAGTCCTTTTTGATAAGTTGAAGATTGCTAAGCCCAGGAAGACTAAGACGGGCTATGCAACGGGGCGCGCGGTGCTGGATGAATTAATTGGAGTACATCCGATTATTGAAAAAATTATTGAGTACAGGGAGTGCTCCAAGCTGAAGAACACATATATCGATGCCCTACCGAAATACATAAGCAAAAAAGACGGGAGGATCCATACCAGCTATAACCAGATGGCGACTGCTACGGGCAGGCTTTCGTCAAGCGACCCCAATATTCAAAACATACCGATCAAGACGGAGACAGGCAGGGAGATAAGAAAGGCTTTCATCGCTGAAAAAGGAAATCTGCTTATTTCTGCTGATTATTCCCAGATTGAACTCAGGATTCTTGCGTTCCTGTCAGGCGATAAGGTGTTGATGTCTGCATTTAAAAATGGTCTTGATATTCACGCCATAACTGCAACTGAGATCCTGGGGAAGAATATCAATGAAATTACACCTGCTGACAGGAGGCTTGGAAAGACGATTAATTTCGGGATTATTTATGGCATGTCGGAGCACGGGCTCTCACAGACGCTGGCGATATCAAGGGAAGATGCGCGAAGTTATATAAAATCATATTTCGATCATTTCCCCGATGTGAAGAGATATCTTGATGGACTGGTCGCTTTTGCCAAGAAGAACGGGTATGTAACAACGATATTTGGCCGCAGAAGGCCAGTTGCTGAGCTGATGAGCACCAATCAAGCACTTTACAGATTTGGTGAAAGGATAGCGATGAACTCCCCGCTTCAGGGGAGCGCGGCGGACATTATTAAAATCGCAACTGTGAGGTTGCACCGGGCGATTTCAGATGAAGGCCTTGGTGCAAAAATAGTATTATCCGTCCACGATGAGCTTGTAATCGAGGCTCCTGAGCATGAGGTGGAACATGCCAGTGAAGTGGTGAAGCATGAAATGGAGGGTGCCTGCGACCTCGGTGAAGTTGGTCTGAGGGTGGATATTTCAACGGGCAATAGTTGGTATATATAATTCATATGATTTATAATATTTGACTGGCTTTAAGCCAGAATAATTTATTGAGGTGAAAAATTTGAACAAAGAAGGTTCTGATGCTGAAAGTGTAGCGGACGGCTACATGAAGATTGGCGAACACGGGGAGCTTGTCCCAAATTATGACATGACCCTAATTAATTTCGAGGAGGGAGATGTATTAAAGGGCAGGGTCGTGCGAGTTGATCGTGATGAGGTGCTCGTTGATATCGGTTTTAAATCTGAAGGAGTCATTCCCCCAAAGGAGCTGTCGGTAAGATATAACGTAAATCCTACTGAGGTAATTTCAGTAAATGATGAGATTGATGTTATGGTTCTTCAGAAAGAGGACCAGGACGGGAGGTTGATCCTGTCAAAAAAGAGGGCTGAGACAGAGCGTGCATTTCGAGAGCTGGAGCGGACCTACCGTGAGGATGGAAACATCGTCGGTGAAGTCATAGAGATCGTGAAAGGCGGACTTATACTTGATATCGGACTGCGTGGTTTTTTGCCAGCATCCCTGGTAGACATCAAGAGGGTTAAGAATTTAAGGAAGTTCATAGGTGAAAAGCTCGAATGCAAGATTGTTGAATTCAACAGATTCCGCAACAACGTTGTGCTTTCAAGAAAAGCATACCTTGAAAAGTCCCTTAAGGTGACGCGCAAAAGCATCATAGAGGGTCTGTCAATAGGCCAGGTGAAAAAAGGCGTTATTTCAAATATTGTGGATTTTGGTGCCTTTGTGGATCTTGGCGGGATTGATGGCCTGATTCATATTTCTGAGCTCTCATGGAATCATATTAATCATCCTTCAGAAGTGGTTATAGTTGGTGATGAGGTTGATGTTGTCATACTTGATATTGATAAGGAGAAAGAACGGGTCTCCCTTGGCCTGAAGCAGACCCAGAAGGATCCGTGGGTGGAGGTTGCGAAGAAATTCTCCAAGGGTGATCTGGTAGCTGGTAAGATCTGCAAGATCGTACCTTTCGGAATTTTTGTTGAGATTGGAGATGGAATTGAGGGACTGGTTCATATATCCGAGCTCAGCTCGCAGCATGTGACCAATCCCGAGGAGGTCTGCAGCATTGGAGATGAAGTTGACGTTTGTGTAGTGGATATCGACCTTGACAGAAGAAGAATCGGACTGAGCATTAAGAAGGCTGAAAGTCAGGATTCCCAGGAAGCCAGGGCTGGTTCAGAAGAAGCAAAAGGGAAGAAGCCTCCTGCTGATGTTAGCGAGGGTATGAAGGAACTCAAAAAAGAGATCGAGGAAGATCTGGGCGTGGAGGACTATTCGCTGGAGGTCAAAAAGTTAAAAGAGTTTGTGAGCACAGAAGAGGCTGTGACCGATGAGAGTGAAGATGTAGCCAAGAGTGGTGAACAACCCGCACAGTCACTGGAGACCATTCTTGAAGAGATGAAAAAGAATTCAAGGTCCTGAATTTCTATTAGACAATACATAGATTAAAATAATTAAAAAGAAGCTTCCGAACGGTTGCTTCTTTTTAATTTGAAAAGGAGAACATTTGTACCTCGTCGGAGTCACAGGAAAAATAGCATCAGGAAAAGGAGAGGTGTGCAGGTATTTCAGCAAGATGGGCGCTAAAGTAATAAACGCTGATGAGGTCGCTGGCGAAATAACCAGGGAGAAAGATTCGATTTCATTGATAAGAACTGAATTTGGCGATGAGGTCGTGGATGAATCCGGATATCTTGACAGGGGCAGGCTTGCCAGGATAGTGTTTTTGGATAAACAAAAGCTTAAAAGGCTAAATAAGATGCTTCTGCCCAGGATAACGGATTTGATAAAACAACGCCTGAGCTGGTTTTCAGTGCGCGATAAAATTGTAGTTCTGGAGGCCCCACTGCTGTTTCAGGTAGGGCTTGATAGGATGTGCGATTTCGTAGTACTGGTTAAAAGCACCAGGGAAAACAGGATAAAAAGGCTGGTTTCAAATAAGAAGATGGATTTCTTTGAGGCATCCCTTCGGGTATGTGGACAAGATTTGAGGATGCCCGAGAAGAAAGCTGACCTTATTATTGATAATAATAGGAGCCTGGATGAACTTATTGCAAAGGCAGAGGAGGCTTATAGACTTATAAGGGAGAACGCTTCCCGTAGATTCTCAGGATGAACAGATTCAGAATTAATTCAAGCTATGAACCGCAAGGCGACCAGCCAGCAGCAATTGAGAAGCTGCTGGAAGGGCTTTCGAAGAATTATCGTTTTCAAACACTGCTTGGCGTCACCGGCTCCGGCAAGACATATACGATGGCCAAGGTAATTGAAGGTTACGGGT
>Ga0315274_10005490_pt1 | contig 18542 bp, 11 predicted proteins | sample YL17G02_20_MG_FD_203700 | JGI IMG/M metagenome (GOLD analysis project Ga0315274, IMG submission 203700) | Sediment microbial communities from Yellowstone Lake, YNP, Wyoming, USA - YL17G02_20 | ecosystem: Environmental > Aquatic > Freshwater > Lake > Sediment | place: USA: Wyoming | collected...
CAAGCTCGGATTGAGAAGGCGCTTGCCCAAGTGCAAGCCACGGAGCGACCCGTGGCGATTCGCACGGTGGCCCCTATCATGGGCGACGACGTCTTGCGCATTGGCTATACCGCCGACGTGGTGGACACGCCTGTGGTGCCACCTCCTGCGGTGCGGCAAGTCACGGCGGCAGAGATTCAGACCTCGGGGGGTCTGCTGCAGCCGGGCGACTACCGCTTTATTTTTGGCGGGTCGGTTGACCGGGACACGCTGAAGCATGGCCAGTTGCTCTACGGCGACGACGTGCTGCAGATTGTTCGGATTGACCCAAGCGTCTATCAGGGGATCGCGGTGGCCGTGCGGGTCATCGCGAGGACTCAGTACCTCGAGGAAGCGCCGGTGCGGACATGAAAGCCTTGCTGGACTCCTTCGTGATGTACCTGAGCACCGAGCTCACCGGCGTGTTGCCGGTGGCCTATCTCCAGTCATTGCCCGGTGCGCCGGATGCGGAACGGCTGGTACTCAATCGGCTCAATGTGCGGGTGCTGGCTCCCAGCGCCACCATGGGCCATCTTGAGGAAGCGCTCCTGAGTCTGGACATCGTCGGGCAGGACGAACGTCAAGTGCTGGGGTGGGTGGCGTCGGTGCAGAACCTGCTGAGGTCGCGCCTGTACACGCCCGAGTTCCAGTACGAACCCGATTCCGCGAACCCCGTGGCCACCGGTGTGAACGTGTACTGGAGCATGGGGGATGTGGATTTCGAGGTGGTGGGGTCATCGCCCAGCATGGTGCAGATGACCTGTACCCTCCCGATTCGACATGCAAGGACGTCGTACAGCTAACGGCTGTATCTCGTTGAGGAAAAACAAGTTATGGCAACCGCGAACAAGTACACGCAACAGACCCCAATTGCCGGTGATTCCATTCGTGCCGTTCTGGCCGACCGCGTCTACGTGACGACGTCCGGGACGGACTACGCGGACCCGGCCGCGAAGCTCGAGGGCGATTCGGAACCTGTCGGTTCACCGGCGTGGGTTGACCTCGGGGTCGTCGCCAACTCGAAGGCGACGCTGACCTACAACAAGGAAGTGAAGTACGTCGAGACCGGCATCGACAAGGTGCGGCGTGCGACCTACCTGACCGGCAAGAACGCGCAGTTGGCGTTCACGCTGGAGCAGTACGACATGACGGTCATCCAGGCCATCTCGGGCCTGACCGAAACCGCCGTTGGGGGCATCGGGTCCAAGATCTTCATCGGCCAGGAAGACATCATCGAGAAGGCCGTGCTCATCGTGTCGACGAACAAGATCGACAACAAAGAGCATCACCTGTTCTCGAAGAAGGCCTATCTGACCTTCCAGGTGGGCGAGACGGACGACTACCGTGTCATGAACGTGACGGCGGAGTTGACCCCGTTCCTGCCGACGACCTCGCCCGTGCAGACGATCGAGGCGCTGTTCGTGCTCTACATCCTCGACTAAGGTCGGGGGGCGTTCACTGAGTCCGGGTTGGGGAACTGGCCCGGACTCCTTTCCTGTCCCTTGGCTGCACACGGTGCAGGGGACGCTTGAGAACCCACCATGAGTGATGCGACGACGACCCCGACGACCCCGAACTTGCCCACGCTGGAACCGGACACGATTATCCATGCGGTGCGCAACGACTATCCCGGGCATGAGTTTGTCTTGGGCGATCGCGTGTTCCCGGTCAAGGACTTGGACTACGACTCGTATGTCGAGTTCATGCGTCTGTCCAAGTCCATTGCCGAGTTGATGCGCGATGCGATGGATCTGTCGGACGGGGGCGACGGCAAGATGGGGCTGAACTTCAACCTGGCGGGGCTGGACATGAACCGGGTCATCGAGGTCGCGGGGAAGGACTTGCCCAAGCTCGTGTTGCTGTGTTGCCGGGCGAGCGACGAGAAGGTGACGGAGAAGGAAGTCAAGCGCTTGGCCAAGCGGCCCCAGGTCTTGTTGGAGGTGGTGCTGATTCAGATCAAGCACAACAAGATGGTCGAAGAGTTTGTCAGTTTTTTTCCACGGATCGCGGGTCGCCTTTCGGACCTGGTGGAGGACACGACCAGCGCACTCGGCGCGTCATCGAGCCCGCCCCTGGCGAGCGCGAGAACCCGCTCCTCGTCGTAGATAGTCTGGCACAGGCGTATCACTGGACCTATCGTGACATCCTGCGCCTGACGCCGCCGCAGTTGGTGATGTTGAACCACGCGGCGTGGTGCAACAAGCGGCGGGTGGACGAGGCGATGAAGCTGAAGGATGAGGCGGAGAAAGGTCACCCGGCAGCTGTGCGGTCCCCGAGTTCTGAGATCGTCTGGGGCGGGAAGCGCTTCGACGAGCTCACCAGCGAAGAGATGGCAGCCTATTATGCGTCGGGGGCTTGATGGCGAAGAAGAGCGGCGTCGTCATTGTCAAGTCCCTGATCCGGGATGACCTCCGTCAGCGCCTCGATGAATTACGCGGCGGGTCGACGATCTCCGGAGCGTTGACGATCACCAAGGGCCATGACTACTGGTGGTTTCTGGAATACGGCACGGCCACGCTGATTGACCAGAAACGTGTCCTTGGTGAGGGCCTCTTGCGCCGGCCACCGTCGGTATTGAGGCATCCTGGGCCGGGCGGGAAATCGGCCCCGTATCCTATCAAGCCGAATGCTCGGTTGCGGGCGTTACGAGCCAAGGTACAGGGCGGGCAGGCGCTGGGGCGCGCCAAGTACTGGCTGTTCTTTTTCTTCCGTAAATCTATCGAGTCTCGGTCGTCACTGGAGCACGGGTGGAACTTTGCCAAGGTGGTGTACCACCAGGGCATTGCGCCACGGGCGCCGGTGCGGAAATCGCTCTGGGAATTTCGCAAGAACTTCCGCCTGCGGTTGATGAACTTGGCGCGGCGGCGAACCCCACCCAGCCGTCAGGTGATTGTCGATGTGTTGAATGTGGAGTTGCTGAGGCTGACGGGTGCGGTCCGAGCACGCACGCCGGAATCCGTGCCGGATCCGCCTCCGCCGCCCGGAAAAATCGCGCCCACGCCACGTCGTCCAGCCCAAGACCATCTGGCGGACGCGTGGGGCGTCTCGCTCGCGAAGTAGCAGGATCCTATGGCTGACGAAACCCCTGGTAGCGGTATTGGGTCGAGCGACGTCTATCGCGTCGCGTTGGATATCGACCCGTTTGTGAAGGCCCTGCATGCCGGGCTAAGAGCCTACACCGAATTCCAGCAGTCGGTGCAGGGGATGTCTCTGCGCGTGCGCATCGAGGGGACGCAGTTCAAGGCCCTCACGGACGCGTTAGGACAAATCACGGCGGCGTTCGATACGATCTCGGTGGCGGCGACACGCGGGATGGGCGGGGCCGTGAAGACCGTTCGTCGGGGCGCGGCCCAAATGATCGACGGCATGACGGAGGAGCTGGAGGAGGGGGTTCAGCAGGCGGCGGTCGTGGGCACCGAGACGGGGGTGGCGTATACGCGGGCGATGAACGCCGCCGTCGATCCGTCTGGGCGTGGCTGGGCGAATATCCGATCGGCGCTCAAGCGTGCGTTGCATGTCGACATCGATTTCGTCCGCGACAACAAGGTCTTGGCCGAGCTCGACAAGTTCACGCGGGATCTCCAGAAACGGGAAGACAAGCTCCGGACCGCACAGTCTCGTGGGCGCCTAGCTGGGAAATCTATCCCCGGGTTTAGTGCCGAGGACCAGATCTCCCTCTTCGGGTTCAAGTACGAAACCGTGAAGGGGCCGCCCGCTGCGAAGTCTGCGCGTGTCGCGGTCGGTGACCTGCAACCTCCGCTGCGAGTACTGGTCCCCTTTGTCGATCCTGCCCGGAAGGCGGCAATTCAGGGGCGCTACAAGGATCTGGAAGATGTCCTGAAAGCCGAAGAGGCCGAACATCGTCGGATTGTGACGGCGGGCAAGCGCTACGAGACGATGCTCGGGCAGGCACAGGCAGCGGTGGACAAGATGCGGGCTCGGGCGCCCAAAGGGACGACGGTCTTGGGTCCCGAGGCGTTCATTACAAAGCCTGGCGACGACATCACGAAGGCGAAGCTCAACAAGGATTACATCAAGGCTGAGACGAAGCGGATCAATGCCGCCGCGCTTGCGGAACAAACCACCGAAGAGGGCCGGACTGCGCTGAAGCGGCTCATCCGGCGGCAAGACGCGTGGGAACGCGCGTTGGCGACGATGCCCGCCGAGACACGTCAAGCGATCTTGGCGAAGATCCGCAATCTCGAGTTCTACAAGCTCCCAGGCGGCGGGAAGGCCTGGGACATGCGGTTGGTGGACCAGGTCAACGCGGAGATTCGCCAGGCGGCGACGGCGTTTCGGGAGTCTCAGGGCGTGCAGCGGGCGACGAATAGGGCGTATGCCAGTGAGGCCTCGAAACTGACCGTTGCGCAGGCCAACCTGCGGGCGCAGATCGAGAAGGCGGGGGCGGACTACGCCCAGTTCATGCGCAGCCCCGCGATGCGTGCTGTGGTGGCGGCACGGCCCAATCCGACGCTCCCGCTTGAACAGAATCTCATCGACAGTGATGTTTATCGGCAGAAATTCCAGCAGGTTGCGGATCAGCAACTTGAAGTGGAGAAGGCGCATACGCGGGCGATTGCGGATGCCACAAAGACGCGGCAGGCGGCGGCCACGAAAGACCTGCGTGACCAAGCGAAGGTTAACAACGATTACGAGAAGGAAGTAGCAAAGGCGGCCCTCGCCCAGCGTGCGCTCAATCGTAAGATTGCGTTGGCAAAGGTGGATCCCGCCACGTTGGCGGCTCGTCCAGCCATGCAGGCGATCTTGGGGCAACAGCCAGGACGGGATCTCGGCGATTCTCTGTTGTACGCCAACTACCGCAAGGAATATGCCCAAGCGGTGATGGGTGAAATCAGGACGATTGAGCGGGAGGAGGCGGAGCGTAAGGCCGCGATGCTAGCACGGCGGCGGCTTATGACTGCCGAGGCAAAGGCGGCATGGATTGTTGAGCAGTACGGGGAGTCGGTCAAGCGCGTGAAATTCTCTGGGGCGATTCGCGGGGGGATGCTGACCTCGCCCACGCAGATTTTATCGGGCGGAGGGCCAGGCGAGCCTCCTCCGGTGGTTGATGATGTCAAGGTGCAACGGTATCGCAAGGCCCTTGCGGATACCTTGCGCGACGAGCGGAATATCACGCGCGAACGGAAACTCGCCACGCGCGAGTCAGAGCGGGCCTACCAGGTGCAGAAGGGCATGGGCATGGCCGTTGCGGAGACAGCCTTCCGCATGGGCAAGTGGCTCGTGTTCTACCGGTTGGTGCGCGACGCGATGATGCTGATTGAGGGAGGGATTCGGGCGGTCGTCCGGGCTGGCTTAGAGTACACCAAACAACTCGAACTGCAGCAACTGGGCGTGCAGGCGACCATGGCCGAGCACTACAAGGTCGTCAACGCGCAGGGCGAGGAGCTCGAAGGCGCCCAGAAACTGATTGCCCTACGTACGACGGCGACTGAACAGTGGATGCAGTTGCAGAGCGCGGCGCTGGCTGTGGTTGGGCAGACGCAAGATCTGATGATGATTTATGCCGGGATCTTGCCCTATGCCAGCCGGCTCAATAAAGAGATTAGCGACGTCCAGGAGATGACGAAGGCGGCGGCCGTTGCAGCGTCCCTCATGGATATTTCGTTTAATGACGCCCGAACCGCGATGGTGTCGATGCTGCAGGGACGGTGGCTGGCGAGGAACCGGCTCGTTACGTTGTTGGGGATCAGCCGCGAGGAACTGACGGCGCTCAAGGGCACGCCAGAGTTGTTTGACCGTATCAATGGAGCCCTGCGTCCCTTCTTGGGGTTGGCGGATCGCGCGCAGGGCACCTTGGGCGCCATGCTCGAGACGTTCAAGGAGTTCGTCGGCATCATCGGCGCGGAGCTCGAGGCGCCCTTTATTGCCCTTTTCAAGAACATGACGAGGGGCTTACAGCAAGCGCTCTTCGACACACAGGGCGGCATGCTGAAGGTGAGTGCGCCGGTCAAGGCTGAGTTCTACATCCTGCGGACGGTCTTCACGGAGATGCTCGAGCCCCTGCGGACGTTTGCGCGACAGCTCGCGACGGACGGCCCTCGCAATATCAACCGGTATATCTCAGCCTTGCGGACGTTGGTGTCGCTGTTTGTGGAGCTGGCGAAGGCGGCGGTGGCACTGACGACGTCGGTTGGGAAATTTGTGGCCGAGCATCAGGGCACCCTACGTATTGTGGCACAGGTCGGGGCTTGGCTGATGCTAGCGGGGGCACTCAAGGCCGTGCATCAGTGGATGACCAAGACGGCCATGGCCGGCAAGACGATGACGTCGCAGGTCTTCCTTCCATGGACGCGTTCAGGCCGTGCAATTGGTTCAGAGGCGGTTGGGAAGGAAGTTCTCGCCAAAGGCGGTGGCGAGACGGCCGCTGCGGCGGCGACGGGGGCCTATCTTGCTCGCGCCAATACCACGGCAGGCAAACTCGCCATAAGTTTAGGCGCGGTCTGGCGGTGGGGCACGATGGTCGCATACGGGATTGGGTGGATGGCGCTCATCGTTGTCATTAGTAAGGTCATTGACAAGGTCATGGCCTATAAAGACGCGATGATTCGGGCTGATGAGGCTAATAGGAAATTCAAGCGAGGGGATCCGTGGGGAGCCTTGGCCGACCGGGAAACGGATCGGTTCAGTCCGAAGATCCAGACGGCGGTCCAGGCGCAGCGGAGTGATTTCGAAAAGTCTCTCGCCTCGATGGAGACCTTGGCGGCCTCTCGCGGCGTGAGCTTTAAGACGGCGGAGGAGGATTACCGGACCTATAAGGACTACCAGAACGTCATTCTTCGGCAGATCACCGACGAAGAGAAGTACGTCAACGCCCTGGTTAAGAAGTACGGCGACCTCGCGAAAGACCGAAAGACGAACGCGGCGGAGATGACGAAGCTCCAGGCCGAGCAGCAGGCGGGGCTCGCGAGAAACGTCGAACGTCAGAAGCAGGTAGCCCAGATCGAAGAGCGTCTCTCGGCAATCGCCGGGGTCGTCAACGAGCGCGCCTCGTTCTACGCCAAGATCACACAGGATGCCAATATCCTCATTGGCGATATTGAGCGCGAACTCGCCGAGCGCACGAAGGAAGCTGGGGCTGGCCCAGTGTCGGTGGAGCAGTGGCGTCGGACACGAGCCGGCGAGCGCGTACATGAACCCGCTCGGGAAACGCGAGGTCCTGTTGACGATATCCTGAAGCTAACGACGACGCCGCAACTTCGGGAGCAACTCGCCCTGTTGAAAAAGATGCGGGGGGAAGCAGGCGGGTATGTTCAGGCCATGGTGGGGCTTGAGGGCGTCTTTGCGTCGATCAACAAGAACAAGATCCTTCCAGTGCCCGGCAGCACTGACGATGACGGGAAGGGTTGGACGTCGCAGTACGAGGAGCAATTACAGGACTATCGGGCCGAAGCCGAGGCCGAGATTGCGGCCCAACAGCGACGCGTCAAGACCCAGGAAATTACCGAGACGGATTTTGCAGAATTTGTGGCCCAGAAGCGCCAGGAGATGTCAGAGGCCACGCGGTGGTATCGCCTGATTGAGCAGGCGGATATCGTGCAGGCGTACAAGGATAAGCGGCTTGAGGAAGAGCAATACCAAGAGCAGATCACACAGTCGTGGAAAAAGGCCAGAGCCGAACAGCGCGAAGATCTCGGGAAAACAGCAGACGCCGAGACCGACGTCCTCGTCGAACGGAACAAGTGGGCTGAACGCTATATCCAGACGATGGAAGACGTTGGGGCGACGCTCAAAGCTCAAGGCGACGAGGTCGAGGCGTTTGACCTTAAGCTAAAGAAACAACTGCACGATCTCGAGGTTCTTCGCAAAGATGCCCAGAGCGGGGTCTTCGGTGACGAGCAACGCCGGAAGGTTGATGCGGGAACCGAGAAACTGCTGAAGGTCGCGCCGTTCGAGCGTGAAGTCTTGCGGTTGACCCAGTTGATGCGAGGCCTCGATGACGCCCTGAAGGTCAACGGGGAGAGTATCACTCGTCTCGCGACTGAGTTCGAGGCGGGGACGGTCGCTGTCTCGACCTATGCCGGGCGAATGGCCGAGCTCCGTGATGAGCGCTTGAGTCTCCTGTTGAAGAAACAGGCCGACCTGGTGAAGCAGTTGGCGGCGGTCCAGGCGGCGGCGTCGGTCAAGGGACCAGGGTTCCTTCCCGACCCAGAAAAGCTCGCGCAAATCCGAGCGGAGTTGCTTCTCTTGGCTCTGGAGGAACGCGAGATCCGGTCTGGCGCGAAAGCGGTGGAACTTGCCTTCCGAGCGTGGGGAACCGCGCTCTCGTCCGTCCAAGCGGCGATGGGGATGGTGGTGGATGCGTGGCGAGTCTTGGGCCATATTCCTGATGACCTGAGCCGGGTCATTGGCGGCGTGCGGGGCATGTTCGAGGGGCTGCAGCGTTTTTCGGCGATGACGAACGATATCCGGCAGTTTATGGGTGCGTGGAAGACGATGGTCGATGCGGTCAAGCGCGCGGGGTCGCTCGGGTCACAGATCAAAACCTTCTTCCAGATGCTGTCGGGGTGGAAGGGGAACAAGCCGTCTGAGGACGCCAAAAAGCGTATTGAAGAACTCAGCACGATGCAGTCGGCGGCGGCAGAAGGGGACATCAAACTTCGCGATGCGATTGGGGCGCCGATGCCTGCGCCGGATATCGAGGCGCTGCGCCGTAAGTACGAAGAAATCATCGCGATTCATAAAGAGGTGGCCGAGGGGGCGAAGGAGGTCGGCGAGGCCGTCAGGACCGGCGCTTCCACGGCTGGGCCGATAAGCCGTCTGTCCGCGTCACAAGCCAAAGCCCTCGATCTCAACCGGCAGGCACAGACGATGACGCCCGCGTCCAGTCCGATGGCGGCACCCGTCGCGGCGAGTACGGCGGCACTGGAACAGATGTCGGGCGCGATTGCGTCCACGGTAGCGGCGTCTATTGCCACGTTGAGTAAACCCTTTGAGGACGCGATCCAACGGGCGGCAGCCGCGAACACGCTTGACCCGGCGCTGATTCGGGCGATCATCAACCGAGAGTCTGGATTCAATCCGGCGGCGAAGGGGCAACTGGACGAAGTTGGGCTGATGCAGTTGCGGCCGGGTACGGCTGCGGACATGGGGGTCTCGGACCGATCAAATTCCGAAGAGAACATCGCGGGTGGCACGAAATATCTCCGGCAACTGCTCGACGAGTTTAAGACCCTGCGGGCGGCACTGATCGCCTTTAACTGGGGACCTGGGAATCTGCGGAAGGCTGGTGGAGATATCTCCAAAGCGCCGGCCTCGTCTCGTCAGTATGCGGATGACATCCTGGGCATGGCGAAGGCCCAAGGCCCGGTTGAGGTGGCGGCGATTCTAAAGCCTGAGCCACTGGCCGAACAGGAGCCGGTCGAAGTCTCGGTCATCCCGGTCGTCAAGCCGATGGCGAGCCACAAGCCGATCGATCCGGTCGAGATGGCGATCATCCCGGTCGTCAAGCCGATGGCGAGCCACAAGCCGATCGAGCCGGTCGAGATGGCGATCATCCCGGTCGTCAAGCCGATGGCGAGCCACAAGCCGATCGAGCCGGTCGAGGTCTCGGTCGTTCCGAAGGCCGAGCCGGATCTGTTCCAGCGTGTCCACGACGGGCTTGAGTCGTACCTGAATGCGCAGAAGCCGGTCGGCCTCTCAGTCATCCCGAAGGTGGACTTTGAGGCTCTCAAGGGCTTGCCCCCGTCCGAGTTCCCGGCGATTCCAAAGATCGACTTCTCAGCCACGATGAAGTTGCCTCCGGTGGAGTTCCCGGCCATTCCTGTCGTGCAGAAATGGGCGACAACGCCGGAGCCGTTCGCGAGTTCTGCCGAGACTGACGCGCTGATGGCGTCACTGACGGGGCTGGATCAGGCTCAGCAGGCGGTGACACAGGGCGCCGCCCAGGTGCAGCAGGGCTTGTCGGCGATCGTCCCGCCCACGCTGACGAAAGACATTCAGACGGCTGCGACGGCCTTTGATAGCTTGATGGTGGTGTTTGGCAAGTCCGGCGGGGCTACGGCACTGCTGGGTGGGCTGCTGAAGCAGGTCATGACGTTCAAGGAGGTCGGCAAGGGGGCCGGCGACCTCTTCTCTGGCTTGTTCAAGCCCAAGCAGCCGGCGCTGGTGTCCACCGCCATCAGCGAGTTTATGAGCCTGCCGTCGGCGACGGGGAGTGTGGCTGAGGGGGCGACCAAGAGTGTGACCTCTGCGGCGTCGAAGTTTATGTCAGCGCTCCCCATGATCGGGGCTGGCATCGGCGTGGCTATTGGGATCTTCTCGGCGATGTTCCAGAAGAACGTCGAGAAGATCAAGAAGTCCATCGAAGCGGGGATGAAGACGGTCAAGGAGGCGATGGAGGATGGCACGATGACGCTGGGGGAGGGGCTGGCGGAGATCGAGCGTCAGCGGCAGGCGGCGATTGCCCAGTATTCCAAGAGCAAGGCGGGCCGGAAGGCGTTGAAAGACCTGTTGCCGCAATTTGACGACGAAATTCATGCGCTCGAGCAACGGATTGAGCAAGTGCGAAAGAGTTTCCAGGACACCTTGGCGTCCCGGCAGGCGGGGACGGGGAGTTTCGCGGACTTCTGGCGGGAACTGAAAGAGTTCGAGAAACTCGCCGCAGAGTATCTGGCGACGTTTGTGGTGAACAGCGACAAGTGGCTGGCGGCGTCGAAAGAGGTCAACGATTACTATCAGTTGCTGTTACAGGAAGCGCGTGCGCGATTCGAGGGTCAACTCCTCGGGTTTGAAGAGGAGGCGTTGTCCGCGCAAGAGCGCGTCTTGGATCTGCAGGAGGAGCAAGTCTCGCTGGGGAAGCAGCTGAACGATCTCGCAAAGCAGCGTCTCTCGCTGATCAAGGAAGAGAAAGGTCTCCAGAAGGATCTGAAGGATCTTGACAAGGACAAGGCGGATCTTGAGAAGGACAAAGTCCGGCTCCAAGAGGACCTTGCGGAGGCGGCGAAGGATCTCGACGCGGCGCGGCTGGAACGGGCGGAACGACTCTTTGCGATCGAAAAACAGATTCGGGATTTGTTGGTCGAAGCGGCGCAAAGCGAGGCCGAGATTCGTCGTCGGGGGATTCTCGAGGCTCAGCTCTCTGTGGCCGAACAAAAGGCGACGGAGATTTCCAAACTGCGTGGGGACACGGCGGTTCAGCTTGACGACTTGCGGAAGGAAAAGGCCAAGATTGCGTCTGATCGGAGCGCGGAGGAAGCGTACCAAGATCGGCTGGATAGGGCCAAAGAAGAACAGGAGGCGTTGGCCGAGAACCTGGTGAAGTTGGACGAGCGCCGCCAGGAGTTGATGGACCAATTGGCGGAGTTCCAGGAGCGGTTTAACGAACTGGCCTATAACGAGGACCAGGTGCGCGCGCAGCAGGCGCTGAACGACGTTCGTCTGAGGTTTGCTCGACAAGTGGCGGGGATTGAGGCGGAGATCACCGGCAATATCCACAGCCGGATCGACATCGAGACCCGGCGCGGACAGATTGCCGTTGACAATGCCAACCGTCAAGTCGCGGCGTGGCGTGAAGTGAAATCCCTCCTCGATAGCATTATCTACAAAGCGGACAAGTGGGTGTTTGAGCCGCCGGAAGGCTTCCCGGTCATCAGGATCCAAGTAGGCGACATCAACATCGACAACAGCTCCACTTCCACCTCCACCACCACGACTGGTGGGACATGGCCTATCCCGCCGATTATTGTGCCGCCGAACAATCCCGATGGGCCACCACGTCCTCGAGATCCAAGGCGCGGAGGGATTGAGATCTAACCATGAGAACCACAGGACGATCACGGCGTCGGGCGTCGGCGTTGCGGGCGCGGTTGATGCATCGTCGGCCCGCGCGTGGGGCGGCGAGCCCCAAGATGCGTCACAATCGGCCGCGCAAGAATCCGTTCAGACAGAAGCGGAGCGGATAATGGACATCCCGGTCGAGTGGATTGACGTCGGGTCGCGGATCACGGTGGTGGGGGTGTTGATTGCGAATATCTACATCATTGTCAATGGGATCCTCAACAAGAAGGTCGTGCCGTGGTGGGTGTTCGAGGATCTGCAGCACGACCGGGACCGGCTGCGCATCGAGAACGATACCCTGCGTGGCTTAGCGACGCGGGCACAGAGTGTCGCCGACCGGGCCATCACCGTGATCGAACGCACCCCGGCGGGGGGGGGGTGACATGAAAGGATGGCGCAGCATGCGTGAAGCGTTACGTCAACGGTGGTGGGGTGAGCGCACTCACCGACCACGCGAGATGTCCACGGACGTATTGCCTTTCGATGTCGAGGGGTTTGAGGAGCGTCTTGTGGCAACGGAGCGTCGGATGCAGGCGGAAGAACGCCGGCTACGCATCCTGGCGTTAGAAGGTGAGATTCCCAGAGGACACGTGCATGACAGGACCTGAGGCTCTTGAATTGGTGTTGGTGACGACCGGTGCGGTTACGACTGCCGGCGCCACATCGAGTCTCATCCAGAGTTGGCTGGACCGTGCCACGTTGCTGCGCAGTGGTCACAACGGGATTCGGCATTTGGTGGTGATAACGCGCATGGTCCGAGACCTCGGCAGGCTCCTGGCGGCGCTGATTATTTCCGGGGCGGGGTTCTGGTGTTTGGCGCTCCCAGACGACATGGACACGGCCGCGTTGGTGCTGAAGCATGCGCTGATGTTCACGGGCTGGATTCTGCTCGCGTCGGTGTTCACGGACTGGCAATCACGTCGGCATATTGAAGAGATGCTGGACCGTGTTGAACGAGGGGAACGCGTGTGAGTGTCACGCTCTGGATTGACAATCACGACGGGCTCGGGTTCGTCGACTATTCGAAGTTCTGGACTGACGTGGTGGGCTTCACGTCGGCCCGGAAGAACGAGCCGGTCCTGTTTGACCTGAACCTGTTCCCGGTTGACGACCAGCCGGGGTGGGTCACGCCGACGCGCGGGGCCTACATCAAGGTTGAGGACGCGAATTTTCTCGCACGGGACGTCGGCATCACCGACGGCGTGATCTACACGGGGTACCTGACCGACGACCCGAACCCGGCGTTGCTGGGATCCAAGGGCGGGCAGACGGTGTGGGGCTATCAGGCCAAAGCGACGTCTGACGACTATCTACTCAACCTGCGGTACTGTCCCATCAAGGTCTACGTCAACAAGACCCACGGGGAGATCCTGCGCGACCTCGCCGAGATGCTCGTGCCCACGGCGAGTCCCGTGGTGTTGGACTATGCCGGGATCCAGTCGGGGGGGACCGAACTTCTCTACCAGGTCGATCCCCGGAAGAAGTGGGGCGAGATTGCCCAGCAGTTCGCGGAGGTGGACGGGTATGTCTACTTCGCGATGGAGGGGTGTGTCTTCTACCAGCCGGAGGAGTCGCCCTGGAGCGCCTCGCCGTTCGTGCAGAACGCGCATTTAGAGGTCTCGCTCGACGACCCGCGCTTTCTGGCCGCCAACCTGAGACTCGACAAGAAGTCGACCACGATCGTGAACGACGTGACGGTGGTGGGGCTGGACGAGCCCCGATCGCCCGTGCGCGAGTGTTTCTTGTCAGACGGGTATAAGGGCGAGCATCGTCTGCGGAAGGTGCCCTACGGGGTGACCGAACAGGTCTTCCTCACGGAAGACTTTACCTCGGACTCGATCAATGCGACGACCTGGCTGGAGGAGGACGACCCGAATCTCGATTACATCCAAGCCACGCAGGGGGCGCTGAACATTGTCGGCGGGTCTGGGGTGTATGGCGGGGCCTATCTCATCTCGAGGAAAGGGATTGAACTCTGGGGCCTGATTGAAACACGGGACGGGGAACTCTACTTTCCGCCCTCGCCGTCTGGGCAGGGGTTCTTGGGGGGCCTGTACACGTCAGCGGTGCCGCTGCCGGCCGATCTCTGGGCAGGCTGGCAGGTGAACGCCACCAATGCGGCGAACATCATCCTGACCCCGTATGGGCCGGCTGGGGCGATCGGATCAGGGATCGTTCTGAAGGCGACGGACCACAACTACATTCTGCGCAAGCAGATCCTCGTGGACCGGCTGCCCGCGATGACCGCGCGGCGAGCGCCGTATCCTGCAGGGCTGGTCGACCCCTACTTCCGAGACATTCCGACGGCGGGCGGGGTGGTCATTGCCTATTCGGTCGAGGACATCGACTGGACGGATCCCAGCAGTGTCGTCAAGACGACGCGGGTGGTGGCCACCTACCAGGCGGACATTACCCCGGCGACGCCACAGATTGCGCTCTATTCCCCCATCTCCAGCCTCGACCTGCACAGTGTGCTGAACTTCGTCGAGGTCAAGCGCCCGTCGCAGGTCTATGTGACGGTGGACGGGGTGCCGATTCGGGTGGGGAGTTATCTGGACGGGGGCCGGTGCGCGATTGTCGAGGAGGGGGAACAGGCGAAGCTTGCGTGGTATGCCGTGCCAGGGGCGACCGGGACGATTGACTCCTACTACCAAGGCATGCTGGACGACCAGCCCATGCACTACTACCGGTTCAACGGGGCTGATGCGACGTCCATCGACGAGGGGCCACTGGCGGTCAGTTTGACGAAGGTGGGGACGGTCGACAGTCTCGCCGGCGGGGTGCCTGACGAGCCCACCGACGGGGCGATCAGCTTTTCCGGGGCCGGGCGGTACGACGCGACGGCGGCGATGCGGGTCGGGATGGGGACCGGGTTAGTCGGGGATGTCCAGACGGTCCAGGCCTTCACGATTGAGTGTTTGGTCAATACGGCGAACGCGGACAACCGGACCCCGATTTTCGATTGCCGGAACGGCACGCTGGGGGTGGCGCTCTATCTCATGTCTGGCACCCCGAAACTCCAACTCCTGCCGGGGTCTGGGGCGGCGCATACGTTGGCGGCCAGTCAGGTGGTGAATAGCGGCACGTGGCGTCATGTGGCCTTTACCGTGTCCGGGGTGGTCGGGTCGGCGCTGTCGGCGAAGGTCTACATTGACGGGTTGCTCGACGCGTTCGTGGGTGACTTTGGCTGGTTCTCGGGCTGGTCGACGGCGCTGTATCTCCCCGGATCGTTTGGCTACTCACTCATGGCCCTGGAGCCGGGGGATCTGGCGAATGTCTACGGCGCGTGTGGGTTGGACGAGTTTGCGATCTATGCCGGCGAACTCTCGTCGTCCCAGATTGCCGAGCATGCGAAGCGGGGCAAGCAGGAGATGCCGGCGGTGACGGTTCCCCCGCAGGGGGCCGAAATTGCCGTGGCGTACCGGGAGCGGGCCAAGGCGCGGGCGCGGGTGCAGTCGCCCCTCTCGATCGCGGACGAAGCCCAGAAGTTTGGCGACGACGGTCTCCGGCAGCGCATCGTGGGGGAGAGCGATGTCACCCCGCCCCCGCGCACGTCTGAGGAGTGCCTGGAGGTGGCGCGGGCCATCTTGGCCGACAGTTCGCCGGGGTGGGTGGGCTCCTACACCGTGGTGGCGCTCGAGCATAGCCCCACCGAACTGGTCCTGATGCCCCGTCCGGGCGATCGGGTGCAGGTCGTGTTTGATGTCGCCGGGGACCCGGTGGACATCGCGATGCCCATCACGAACGTCTCGGCGGTCTTCGAGGGGGTCGGGGCGTACAGTTACGCGTTGGAGTTTGGCGATGTGAACCGGCTGGACATCGTCACGCGCGAACTGTATCGGCTGCGGAAGTCGTCCCTGCTGGAGGCCAAGCTCGACGACATCACCATCTTCGAGGACGACACGGTTGAGGGCGTGTACCCGCCGACGGACCTGCCCGATCCGGCGGTGGTCAGCATCACGGAAACCTCGGTGACGGTCACGTTCGGGGCGAGTCTGCCGGCGGGCGTCAGCGGGGTGGAGATTCGCCGGTCGGATTCCGGGTGGGGGAGCGACGGCTTTCTGTCGCGGACGGCCAGCGCCACGATGGGGCTCACGCGGGCGGAGGAAGACCAGACCTGGTACTTCAAGAGTTACATCGACGGGACGCCCCGACGGTTTGCGGAACGGGCCGCGCTGGTGCGGGTCACGTACCCGCTCGCGAACACCATCATCCTGTCAGGGATTGACGGCGACATCAGTTCGACCCGGTGTCGGGTGCGGGTGCCGTATCCGAAGGCGACGAGTTTTGCTGGGATCCAAGTGCGGTTCACCTCCGCGTCTGGCCAGATCGTGTACGAGGGCGACGGGGTCAACACGCGCAAGCGCATGTCCACGCTCACGTGTCTGATTGAGGACGGGCGGTTTGTCGTCGACGTGCCGAACCCGCTGGCGCTGACCTCGATGACGTTCTGGCTGTGCGCCTACAACCTCCGGAACGCGTATGGGCCAGGCACCACGGCCATCATCGACACCATCGCGACCGAGATGGTGTGGGACCCGATCACGGGCACGTGGGTGCTGGTCGGGCCTGGTGGGACCGGGATGGGCGTGCCGACGTCCATGCCGTCGCAGCGGTTCCTGGGCCGGAACTCGGCTGGCACGGGCGGGGTCGAGATTCTGACGTGTGACACGGCGAAGACGATGCTGAAGATCCCGACCATCATCTATCTGGGCGGGTCCCGCTTCCACGCGGTTCGGATGCCGGAGTAGCGATGGCCACGTGGTTGGACATGCAGTTCTCGCGGGGCAATGCGGATATTGGCGAGGACTATTGGTATCACGTTCCCACCCCGGCTTGGTATCCAAATGCACTATATCCCGAGATTGTGAGTGGGAGCTACTCTGTCCACACCTACATTACGGACGGATGGCTGCTTCCGACAGATCCAAACCTTGCTGCTTCAGGTGGAGAGATTGACGTAGTCGTCACAGGGCACCATATCCCGTGGAGTCCTGATTGGGATGCGCATGAACCGGAGTGCTGGACAACCAACGGACCTCGAGACCGTTTATTTCTTGAGGCTGGCGTGCGTTTTGACCATGCATGGGTCGAAGCCTACCGTGCAAAATATCCCCGCCTCGATCCCGGCCAAGACCTGTTGTGGTGTGAGAATAATTATTCAGACGGATGGGCGTTGAGTGTATGGCTAGATCAAGACGTGAACGGCGATCCGACGCCGGGCTTTCATACTCTTTATTTGTGGTGTTGGTTCGCGCGGGGAGACGTCCAGGAATTTGTGCATACGTTCGCGGAGGCCGACCTCTTCGATGGACAGACACACGTGTTCAGGGCCGAGTGGAGGATGTCCACGGTGGTTGGGAGCTTTGAAAAGTACCGGGAAAACTGGGCGTATTTTGACCTTGAAGATCTTGCTCCGGATGGTGAGTTTGAGGTGTTCTTTGATGGGACAAGTCTCTGGTCCAGCAATGTCTTGCAGTTTGCTATTAACGGCGCTGCAGGGTGGGTGGGCGATGCCTATCGAGGGGATCATGGCTGGGTAGTAGAGGGAGAGGCGGCGTTCACACGTGCGTGGTCGCAGCTTGGCAAATATAACGAGGTCTATGTGTGTCCTGAGGCGGCAGCATACGGCTATATTAAGGCCGGTTCTGTTCCAGGCTGGCTCGACATCGCCAACTTCAACGAGGTCCTGCTCGACAGCACGCTGTTCAACGGCCGCATCCCCAGCGTGCAGATGGACCTGTGGACCAACAATCCTGCCGCCGCGATTCAGGCCCGCCTCTATGATGGCGATGCTGAAGCCTCAGTGGGTGAAAGCGTGGTCGTGACCGGGGCCACGCCCACCAAGGTCGACTTCGATGTCACGTTGAATACGGGCCAGCACCCCTATCGGCTGCAGGTGACGTCCGAGACGCCCGGTGTGGCCCTGTTCGCGGCGGGACCAGGTCTCATCGAGCGTCCGGGTGGGGAGTACGAAGAGCCCCCGCCCCCGGTTGAGCCTGACCCGCCCCCGACCAGCACTCGCCCCTCGTGGTGGAAGGACTACGACGGGACCTTGGCGTTCCCGCCAACGTGTGGGACGTTCCAGCATATGGGACAAGGCAGTTTTCTCTATTACCGATGGACGGGCGTGTCGACGATCGTCGACAACCGGGAAGGCCCGATCGCGTACGCGGGCGACCTGCACGGCGACGTGGATCCCAACACGGCGGCGCTCATTGTCTGGGGGACGGTGCCGGGGGCGACGGCGTATCGGGTCTATGTGTACAACTGCACGAATTACGCGACAGGCGAACTGTTTGATGCGCATCTACAGAACGTGAACCTTGGGGTGGGGTATTTTGGGCAACCGGCTCCGAACATGGGGCCGACCGTGCTGGTGCAATTCGTGGATGTGCCAGCGTCGCCCCCGAACTGGGGCGGGTGGCCGCCCGCAAGCAGTTTCCCCGACCGCGCCCCAGATTTCGAGTACATCTTCAGCGGAGATACGGACGGCACATCGTGGGTGATGTGGCCCTAACGGAGGATGACAACATGCCAGGACCAGAAGACAAGCCCGTGCAGGACAAGGACAAGGACAAGCCCGTTGAGCCACCGGCCCCACCTCGGCGCATGGACCCTCGCCTGCGCATGGTTACGCGCCACCTGGCGCGGCTGATCGATGGGCTGGACCCGGCGATTCAGGACCAGGTGCAGCAGACGCTCACGGTCCTAACCGAGGCGGAGTT
>Ga0315274_10005492_pt1 | contig 18535 bp, 19 predicted proteins | sample YL17G02_20_MG_FD_203700 | JGI IMG/M metagenome (GOLD analysis project Ga0315274, IMG submission 203700) | Sediment microbial communities from Yellowstone Lake, YNP, Wyoming, USA - YL17G02_20 | ecosystem: Environmental > Aquatic > Freshwater > Lake > Sediment | place: USA: Wyoming | collected...
AGGGCGAAGATAAACCTTCGCGCACTATCGTAGCCAAAAAAGGCGAATTTATCGCTGTTCCGGGAAAGAATATGATTAAACTGAAATTAATCGACGGGACTTCTGATGAGTCGGATCCAGAAAATCCTAATAATTTCTATAAGTTAAACTTCAAGACTTATTTTATGACCTTGAACTTAGCCCAGTCCCAGGGGGAAAAAAAATTAGATAAAAAAACTAAGGACATGACCATCCAGGAGTTAATTAAAACGTCAGAGAAATTCAAGAAGGAAGGTATTGATATTACGCCTCTAATTACGGAAATAAATAAAAAAATATCCCTGGCCTTCTCCTGTTTTGTATTCATACTTTTAGGTTGCCCCTTGGCAATTATTACGCGCCGCCGGGAAAAATCCGTTAATTTCGCTATCGCCTTTATCATCGTCGGCCTTTATTATCTACTCTTGTTGGGTGCGGAAGCGCTAAGCCTTCAAGGTTATCTTGACCCCAAAATTGCGATGTGGTTACCTAATATTCTGTTGGGAGCAATAGGCATACTTTTAACCTACCGGTTATGCGTATATTAGACCGCTACATCCTAAAATCAGTAGTCAGTGTTTTTTTTGCCTGTATTCTGGTATTTCTCTTTTTATACATCATCATCGATGTCTTTGCCAATTTAGAAGAAATATTAAACCAACGAGTAAATCTTTCACTCCTTAGAGACTATTATCTTTCCTTCCTTCCGCTTATTTTTGTCCAGGTTGCGCCCATTGCCTGCCTTCTGGCAACACTATTTACCTTCAGCAAGTTTAATCGTAATAATGAAATTATTGCCATGCGTGCTTCGGGTTTAAGCATATTTCAAATCGCTAAAACCGTAATTATATTCGGGCTTCTGGTAAGCATCTTTATCTTTTGGATTAATGACAAGTTTGTGCCGCTCGCTTCTTCTTTAAATCAAAAAATTAAAACGCAGATGGAAAGCAACACCAAGAAATCTCCGGCAAAAGAACAGAAAGCAATTTATGGCTTTACCATGTACGGAGCTAAAAACAGGCTTTTTTATGTGAATAGATTCTGGCCGGCTACAAATACCATGGAAGGCATCACCATACTTGAACACAATGAACAGCAAAACATTACCAGAAAAATCGTAGCCAAGAAAGGCATATACCGCGATGGCTCCTGGGTCTTTTATCAGGCGATTACCTATAACTTTGATACCAATGGCCAGATAAAGGGAGAGCCGCAATATTTCGATGAAGAAATCATGCCTATACCGGAAAGCCCTCAAGAATTCTTAAAACAAAGGCAACGTCCGGATTTTATGACTATCGCGCAACTGGATAACTATATCTGGAAACTATCCACTAGCGGCGCGATTACGGCGATAAGGAATTTAAAAGTAGACCTTTACCAGAAATTTACTTTTCCGTTTACCAGCTTAATTATAATTTTTATCGGTGTGCCTTTTTCGCTGATGATTAAGAAACGCGCCAGCGGACTTTCTTCGCTGGGAGTATCCATTATGGTGGGATTTGCCTACTATGTGCTAAATGCCGTAAGCATTGCCTTAGGTAAAGCAGGAATCCTGGCGCCCCTTTTGGCTGCCTCCCTAAGTCACATCCTCATGCTTACCTTTAGCTTATACCTGATAAAAAACTTACCTTAAAAAATTAATCAATATATACGCGGGGAATACGGCTGCCTAAACCACAGACTATTTCATAGGGGATGGTTCCGGAAAGGCGGGCCAACTCTTCTGCGGTAATTTTATTTCTGCCTTGCAAACCTATCAATACGACTTCATCGCCTATTCTTATCGGCAAGTCTTTTATGTCGACCATTATCTGATCCATACACACCCTGCCGCTGATTTTAAAACGTCTGCCTTTAATTAAAACCGGTGCCAGATTAGATAAATTACGCGGATATCCGTCGCCATAACCAATGGGTAAAGTCACTATCGCGGTATCTCTTTTGGTAATATATTTGTGGCCGTAACTTATTCCGTATCCGGCAGGCACTTTTTTAAAAAATATTATTCTGGTTTTTAGGCTTAAGACGGGTTTTAGGCTTATCTTGAGGCCTGTTTTAGGATAAAGACCGTAAATTACCAATCCGGGTCTAACCATGTTAAAATGACTGTTTTTATAACCGATAACGCCCATGCTGTTTGCCGCATGAATTAATGGAATACGGATGCCCTGTTTATTTAACTTTGAAATTAACTGATTGAATAAGTTTATCTGATATAAAGTAAATGCTTTATTCATATCGGCAAAGGCAAAATGGGTGAATATGCCTTCGATATTGATAAATCGCATTTGCTTAATTTTTTTCACCAGTTCTAAGGCATCTTGGGTCAGGACGCCGATTCTGCCCATCCCTGTGTCTACCTTGATGTGGACGTTTATCGGAATTTTTAAAATCCTGGCTTTATTATTTAAGACAGAAGATAAATCTTCGTCGCAGACGGTGGGAGTAAGCCTATATTTAAATACCGGCATAATATCTTTTTTAAGTATTAAACCTAGAATCAAAATCGGCGAGTTAATCTTTGCCTGCCTTAATTTGATTCCTTCATCGATAGAGGCCACCCCCAGAGAATCCGCACCTGAAGACACCAGCTTCCTGGCTACCGGAATTAATCCGTGCCCATAGGCATCGGCTTTGATGCAAACCATCACCTTGACTTTGGGCGCAAGTAACTTTTTGATTTGCATAAAGTTATGCGCCAGGTTTCCTAAATTAATCTCTGCCCAGGTTGGCCTATAAAACCGCATATTTTAACCCTCGTTTGTTTAACGTGTAATCTGTTATGTGTAATGACATTACACAGATTTTATTTGGCATTCCTTAGGATAAAGATAAATCGGTTTAATCTCGAAAGCATTATTCAGTTTTTTCTCCCTAATTTTCTCTAAAGCCAAGGCAATAAGATTATGCGCTTTGGGATACCAGTAATCTTTATCTAAAATAGCTGCTCCTGTTGTTTCTTTGAGAATATTGTCCTTGTACAAAACTAAAGCGTCTCCTAAAATTACTGAATTTTTTTTAATTTTTGCCAAAAGTTCTTTCTCATTTAAAAGCATATAAGGGCTTTTACGCTTAATTCGCTTATTTTTTACTTCATAATTACAGCAATAAATTAGGCTCCTTTTGGCATCAACTACCGTAGTTACGCACCCCTGGTTTACTTTTGCATTCCTCGCCAAGATATCCAAGGTAGATATTCCCACCACGGATTTATTTAAAGACCAGGCCAGGGCTTTTATCGTAGCTAAACCTATCCGCATGCCGGTAAAAGAACCCGGTCCTAAGCCGCAGGCAAAATAATCAATATCGCCAGCCTCCCACCCTAAAATTTCTAAAACTCTTTTTATGGTCTTGACCAATAAAGAAGAGAGTTTCCTGCCCACCTCTAAATTATATTCGTATACTCTGCCTTGGTCATAAACTCCCAGGCACAAAAATTTGCTCGAAGTATCAATGCCTAAGATCTTCACCCCGCACTTCCTTCCTAACTCTACCCCCTGTCCTTCCTTTTATAAGCAACTTACGCTTCTTGTAGGAAGGGCGGGGTTCATGGATTTTACTCAACAATTCTTTATAACGCTTGCCAAAGCTACTAAATTTTAGTAATCTAATTTTATCTGCCTTAATAATTAATTCTATCTTTAAATATTCTTTTGGCAAAAGATATTTTAAACGGTCTGCCCATTCAATCACGGATACCCCTTCACTGTAAAAATACTCTTCATACCCTAATTCAAGGATATCTTTGGTGGCTTTCAGCCGGTAGAGGTCGAAATGGTAGAGAGGAATTTTGGCTTTGGAATACTGACGGATTAAAACAAAAGACGGACTAATTACCCTATTTTTATTGACCCCTAATCCTTGGGCAATCCCTTTGGTTAAAACAGTCTTTCCCGAACCTAATTGCCCGAACAAACAGATAATATCGCTTTTTTTTAGATGCTTAGCGATGATTTTACCGGTATTCAAAGTTTCATTTACGGACTGAGAAATTATCTGCATCATTTAAAAGTGCCGGAAGCCCTTTGCCTGAATAATGCTTTCCTTACCCTTACTATCTACTAATATAAGTTTTGGTTTTCCGTCGATAATTTCCCCGACAGGCGTAAAAAGAGAAGTCTTTTGCCTTTCTAGGACAACTCTTGCTTCTTTTCGCGAAAGAGTAAAAAGTAATTCAAAATCTTCGCCCGTATAAAGCGCATCCTTTAAATTGCGCGCCTGTTTACTGAGCGGAATTAATCCTTCATAAATCACTGCGCCTACGCGGCTTTCTTTTAAGATATGCCCTAAATCCTGGGCTAAGCCGTCAGAAATATCAATCATCGAGTTGATCTTAAAATTCTCTACCAGATACCTTGCTTCTTTTATACGCGGAATAAACCTTAAGTGCTTGCCCAAAATAGAACCGCCTAATGTTCCGGTAACAAAAATAATATCGCCTCTCTTTGCGCCGCTCCTTAAAGCCAGATACTTTTTTTCTACAAATCCCAGCATACTTACATCAATGACAAGCTGCCTGGCAGAACTTAAATCTCCACCCACGATATTTATTTTGTATTGCCTGGCTAAATCCCGCATGCCTTCTAAAACCTTATCCAATAATTTTACAGAAGAATGTTTAGGAATACCTAATGAGACCAAGGCGTAATGCGGCAGGCCCGCACAGGCAGCGATATCGCTTGCGGATGCGGCTAATGCTTTCCTACCCACCAAATACGGATTATCTTTACGAGTAAAATCTACCCCTTCGACTAACATATCACAAGTAAAAAGCAGATATCTATCTCTATCGTATTTTAAAACCGCGCAATCGTCTCCGCTGCCTTTGATTACAGTGGAATCGGTTTTAATCTGCCTTTTTATCCTCTCGATTAAACCAAATTCGCCTAATTTACTGATGAACATTTCTTACCAATAGCTTTTTGATATTTTTCTGATAAGGCGGTTTAATCACGCCTTTATCGGTGATAATTGCCGTAATTAAATTATGCGGCGTAACATCAAAAACAGGATTGAATACCTTTATATTTTTTTCTGCAACGGGTTTTTTAAAAAATAATTCGGTAACTTCTTCTCTTTTACGCTCTTCAATGGGTATGTCTTTACCGTTTTTTATCCTAAAATCAAAGCTCGATATCGGAGCAGCAATATAAAAAGGTATCCGATGATAAGCACTTAAAACTGCTAAATTATAGGTGCCAATTTTATTTGCCGCATCGCCGTTTAAGGCAATCCGGTCTGCTCCGGTAATCACCGCATTGATTCTTTTTTTCTGCATCAGGGTTGCCGCCGTATTATCACAGATAAGCGTAACATCAATGCCTTTCTTTCTTAACTCCCAGGTGGTCAGGCGCGCTCCCTGCAACATCGGCCGGGTTTCGCAGGCATATACTTTTATAGACTTTCTCTTCTCTTTTGCTTGATAAATTACCCCTAAAGCCGTGCCGTAATCAATAGTCGCCAGAATCCCGGCGTTGCAGATAGTCAAAACCGTATCCTTATTTTTAAGAAGCTCTGCTCCGTAGTCACCTATCTTTCGGCAGGCAGTTCTGTCTTCCAGAATAATTCTATTTGCTTCTTTGAATATTAAATTTTTAAGAAAAGGTATGGGTTTTTCTTTATTCTTAAAAACCACATTACGTATTCTTTCTAAGGCCCAAAAAAGATTTCTGGCAGTAGGCCGGCAAGTCGCTAGATATTTTACTACTCTGTCCAGTTCTCTACTAAAAAGATAAAAGTTTTTCGCCTTTGTGTCTTTGATTCCCAGATAAACGCCCAAGGCAGCTGCTGCGCCCAAGGCCGGTGCACCCCTTATGCGCATCTGTCTGATCGCCTGCCACAGCGACTTTAAATCTTCTAGATATAGGTATTCCAGTTCCAAAGGCAATTTCGTCTGGTCAATAATTCTTATTTTGTGATTATGCCAGGCAATGGTTTGAATACTCATTTATAATCCGATAATCTTTGCCAATACGCTTTTTTTTACTTTTATTGCCGAAGCAGGACAAACCTCCTGACAGCAAAAGCAAGAAATACATCCGGAGTAATCGATAGCGACACGATTATTCTTTATACTCATTACTTTTTGCGGACAAATCCAGATACAGACCTGGCAGCGGGTGCAATTACCATGATGAATTCGCGGATAAAAACGGATTAAATTTTTAGCGATTTCAAGAACCGGACGGGGAATTTTCTTATATATGGAGGTGCCGGGTAATTTAAAGGGCGCTTCTATAATATCCTTTAATCCCACACCTAAAATTTCTATCTTATTGATATCTGCTATCCCCATTCCCCTTTGCGCCGCTTCTCTGGTGGATAAAATATCCAAAGGCTTAAGCCCCATAATTAAGGCCAGGATACTATCCAAGGCCACGCCATCAGAACCGGCAAATAATAATCCTGGATTACGTAATTTACCGCTGGTACCCGGACCATCCCCTTCCATAGCCGTAATCCCGTCAATAACAGTAAGTGCAGGCCTGGCCTCCTGATAAATATCTACTAACATCCGGGCAAAGTCCTCCGCTCTAAAATATTTCTTATGTAACTCTGTTTTATAGGTATCCGAAACCAGACCAAAAAGATTCTTTATCGCTCCAGTAAGAGTCATCAGATCGTGCGTCTTAAATTTGGGAAGAGAAACCAAATAATCACAGTCATCTAACCACGTAGAAAGAGGAAAATTCTTGCGCCAACGCTTCTTATCAAATTTTACTAACTCGATATTCTCTCCGTCGGCAACCTGTCTCATCCCGGACTTCTCATAAACTTTATCTACGTTTTCAGCTTGACTGCCCCATACCGATGGACCGTCACCCAGATAAATCTGGCAATCAATCTCTTTTAAGATTTTTACTACTGCGCGCACCACTGCCGGATGGGTATCGATGCCCCATTCTGGTTCTTTGGCCATTAAAAGATTGGGCTTAACCAAAACCTTGCTCTTTGGTTGAATATAATGGGTTATACCGCCGATTAAATCAACGGCCTTTCTGACCGCCTCTAAAACTAAATCCGGATTGTAACTTTTACATTGGACTATTGCAACCTGAGAATTCATTTTAAATCGAAAAATTTTTTTGCGTTATCCGTGGTCGCTCTGGCTACTTCCTCAAAGCTGATTTCTTTAATCCCGGCTATCTCCTGGGCGAGATTCTTTACAAATTGCGGCTCGTTTCTTTTACCGCGGAATCCTTCGGGAGGCAAAAAGGGAGCGTCGGTTTCTAACAAGAGTCTGTCTAAAGGAGTAACTTTGACTAAGCTTCTTAAGGCCACTGCCTTCTTATAAGTAATATTACAGGTAAAAGAAATAAAGAAACCTAATTGCAGGCATTCTTTTAAAAAATTTTCGTTTCCGGAAAAACAATGCACCACCGCCTTTAGGGGCATTGATTCCTTTAATATCTTTAAGGTATCTGTCTCTGCCTGCCGATTATGGATAACTAAAGGCAGATTTAAATCTTTAGCTAATTTAATCAAAGAAACAAATAATGCTTTTTGGTTTTCTGCCTGGGAGTAATTTTTGAAATAATCCAGGCCTGTTTCACCTATGGCTACCACTTTGTCTTTTCTTGCCAATTGCGCAAGTTCTTCCCTGATTTCCGTATCAAAGCCATCTGCTTCATGAGGATGTATGCCGCAGGTAGCATAAACAAAATCATATTCTTGCGCCAGCTCAACAGATTCTTGGGAACCGCGCAGGCTTGAACCGATATTAACGATATAAACTATGTCCTGATTTTTGGCGCGCTGGATGACTTCCTCTCGGTCAAGATTAAATTCAGGAAAGTCCAAATGGCAGTGGGTATCGGAAAGCATGGGCCTTTTAGGATTAAATCTGCGGTTTTTTATTATCTATACGCGGGAATAAGGGATTGCCTTTCTTAATCTTATCTTTGCCTAACTGCTCTATTATAGAATCTGCCGTATGTGGCATAAAAGGTGAAATCTTATCCGCAACTTCTCTTATCACCTTAACTAACAAATGAATAAATCCCTTAAGTTCATTTATTTTATTTTCTTTTACTAAATTCCAGGGCTTAGTATCTTCAATATGTTTATTCGCCATATTGATTAATTCCCAGATACTCTCCAATGCAAAACTAAAGTTAAAATTAGGCACGCTTAATGCCTCTTTAACCTTTGAGGCCAGAGTTTCTATTTTTGACCTTATTTTACGGGCTTGCTCGTCTTCTTTTGCGCTCCCTTGCGGAATTCTTCCGGCGTAATACTTCTCAATCATCGTCAAGGTACGATAAACCAGATTACCCAAGTCATTGGCTAAATCGCCATTAAATCTTTTAATGATCGCCTCCTCTGAGAAGTTGCCGTCTGAACCAAAAGGCACATCGCGCAGAAGAAAATACCTGTACACATCTATGCCGAATCTGTCGATCATCTCTATGGGGTTCACCACATTGCCGCGGGATTTAGACATTTTGCTTTCGCCGATCAACCACCAACCGTGAGCAAAGATAGTCTTAGGGGGTTCTATATCCAAGGCACCCAACATAATCGGCCAGTAGATGGCATGCTGTCTGAGAATATCTTTACCGATTAACTGTAAATCTGCCGGCCACCAGCAAGATTTATATTTATTTTTGCTATCAAATTCTCCGACGGCGCTGATATAATTTATTAGCGCGTCAAACCAGACATAAGTTACATGGCCTGCGCTAAAAGGCACAGGGATACCCCAGCTTAAGCGCTCTTTAGGACGGGAAATGCATAAATCAGTCAATTTATTTAACTCCAAAAAACTTAAAACTTCATTGTAACGGTATTGCGGTAAAATAAAATTGGGGCGATTCTTAATATATTCGATTAACCAATGCTGATATTTGGATAATTTAAAAAAGTAATTTGTCTCGCTGATTTTTTCTACTGGCCTTTTACAGTCAGGGCAAAGCTGATCTGTTACCTGTAATTCTGTCCAGAAAGTCTCACAGGGCGTGCAATACCAACCTTGATATTTTGCTTCGTAGATATCCCCTTTTTTATAGAGAATCTCCAAAACCCTCTGCACAACTTTTACATGTCGGGTTTCCGTAGTACGAATAAAGTCATTGTAAGAGATATTCAATCTCTTCCAGAGGTCCTTAAATTGCACAACCATCTGATCCGTAAATTCTTGAGGCCCCAAACCTTTATCTTCAGCTGCCTTCTGTATTTTTTGGCCGTGCTCATCGGTTCCGGTCAAAAACCAAATATTTTTTTCACCCAATGCAGAGCGCATATAACGGGCAAAGCAATCTGCAGCGATATTGGTATAGGAATGCCCGATATGCGGCGAGGCATTTACGTAGTATAAAGGAGTAGTGATATAAAATTTATCGCCCATATTATTTTACTTATAATCAAGCTCTACTTGCTTTCCGTCCTCTAATTCTATCGTCGCGGTACGTTTAAAAACATTAATGCTTATGACTTTGCCTTTGCCTTCGGGAACATGAATTCGTTCTCCTTCGCGGGGAAGTCCTTTGGATAAAATCTTGTAAGTCTCGTATTCAAAAGAAAGACAACACATCAGTCTTCCGCATAGTCCCGATATTTTAGGGGGGTTTAAAGGGAGCCCTTCTTCTTTAACCATTTTTATGGTGACTGGTTCAAAATTCTTTAAAAATTTGGCACAGCAGAGTTCCCTTCCGCAAGGGCCGAATCCTCCGAAAAGCTTGGCTTCGTCTCTGACACCGATCTGCCTTAATTCAATTCTGGCTCTAAAAATCTTAGCCAGGTCTTTGACTAAACTCCTGAAATCTACCCTGCCGGAAGCGGTAAAATAAAAGATAATTTTGGAGCGATCAAAGGAATATTCGGCATGCACCAGTTTCATTTCCAGTTTGTGTTCTTCGATTTTCTTTAAACAGGTATTAAGCGCCTCTTTTGCTTTAGCGCGGTTTTCCTCAATCTGATTTAAGTCGTTTTCTGTGGCCAGGCGTTCTATTTTCTTTAATGGCTCTTTCGGATTTTCGGTGGCTGCCTCTTTCGGTGAAATAATCTGTCCGTAATCTAAGCCACGGTCATGTTCGACAATAACAAAATCGCCTTCTTTCAATTCCAAAGAGGCCGGCGCATTGTAAAAAAATGTCTGCCCCGAATCCCTTAATCTTACCAGAATCATCCCTTCCATAATTCCGCCTTTAAATTGGAGATTAATAATTTAAAATTTACATTCTGCTCTAAATAAAGAGCCGAATCCGAGATAATTTTAAGCATTTGATCGATATCGAATAGGGTGTAACGATTCATATATTTTAAGAGTTCGTCTTTTCTATCAAGATTAATAAGCTGCGCATGCGGCATCCCTATTTTTATTAAATACATATCCCTAAACCAGGTGCTTAAGATATTCAGTTGGCTTAAGAGGTTATCTTTGTTTTGTATAGAGATATCTTCTAAGTTTAGATTCCGGGAAAGGAGGAAAGCGTTAATAGTTGTGTTTTTCTCTCTAAAGATATCTGTATCTTTTAATCTGATGGCCTTGCCGATTCTTCCTTCGCAAAAATAAGCTAAAAAATGAGCCAGGTTGTCGTCAAGAGAATAATCTTTTTTTAAAATCTCCACAAGCTGCAACCTTGTTAAGGGATAAAATCTAATAATCTTACAGCGGGAAACTACGGTTTTAAATAACAATGCGGGCTTGGAAGTAATCAGGATGATGATGCTGTCTCTAGGCGGCTCTTCCAGCACCTTTAAAAGTGCGTTCGCTGCCTCAGCAGTCAAATTATGCGCATCATTGATAATAAAAACTTTCTTTTTTGCTTCATAAGGCTTCAGGCCGATATCTTTTTTTAGCTGCCGGATAGACTCGATTTTTATCGCATCCGAATCAATCTGCCCGATAAAATGCACATCCGGGTGTTCCTGTTTTTCTATTTTTATGCAGGAAATACAATTATCGCAAGCATCGTCTTTGGAATTTAAACAATTGACAGCCTTGGCAAAATTCCGAGCCGCCAGATGCTTACCAATACCTTCTTCGCCAATAAATAAATAAGCACCGCAAAATTTGGAAGTTTTTAAATCAGTCTTAAGGATCTGGACGGTTTTATCCTGACCTTTTATATCTTTAAATGACATGGCTTATTTTTTCTAACACTGCTTTTCTAATCTTTTCTTGAATCTTGTTCTTATCGCTGTCGACCTTAATTACCTTTATGCGTTTGTGTTCTTGTGCTGCCAATTTAAGATAACCGCCTCTTACGCGGTGATGATAAAGAAAAGTCCTTTTTTCGATGCGGTCTTTGATTCTACCGCATCTGCTTAATCCTTTTTCGATCGGTAAATCTAAAAATATGGTTAAATCCGGTTTTATTCCGCTGGTAGCAAAATTACCGATATATTTAATGGTTTTAATATCTACCCCTAAGCCAAATCCCTGATAAGCAAGCGTGGAATCTAAAAATCTATCGCAGATTATGATTTTACCTTTTTTTAAAGCCGGAAGAATAACTTCACTGACCAGCTGTGCACGCGCCGCCAGGTAAAGAAGGGTCTCGCATATCGGTAACATTGATTTGTTATTGGCATCTAATAAAATTTTCCTGATTTTCTCGCTGATTCTTGTGCCGCCGGGCTCACGCAGGTAAATTACTTTCAGGCCTTTTGCTTTTAAATAGTCATACAGTAATTTTGACTGCGTGCTCTTGCCGCTTCCCTCCGTACCCTCAAATGTAATGAATTTCCCTTTCATAATCTTATTAGCCATTTAGCGGGTCCTATCTTGAACTGTTTCTCGCGGGGACGCTCATTTTTCCCCAGCGTGGCAAAATTTCGCTCGCCTGCGGACCCTCGCTCTCACCAATAATTTATTAGCGGGTGAACCATGCCCGCTCGGGTTCCTCGGACGCCCCGCTCGAAATCAGTCCAAGCCACCCGCTACAATTTTCTATACCAAGTAGTTTGACCGTCTTTCGTATCTTCTAGAATAATACCTTTTTCTTCTAATTTTTTTCTTATGGAATCTGCTTTTTTAAAATCTTTGCATCTTCGTGCTCTATTTCTTTCCTCTATCATAGCTTCCAATTCCGAGCCTATCTCTTCTGCTCTATCAAAAGATAAACCCAAAACCTCGCCTAATTCAACTATGGTCTTCTTGGCGTACTCTAAGCAGGCTATACTTTCTAATTGTAGATTATCGATATACACTCTAGTAATTATCTGAAAAATTGCCGATTTTGCCTGTGGAGTATTAAAATCATCATCCATGGCATCTTCAAACTCTGTTTTCAAGCCATCTATTTCTTTCTTAAAATCTACATATGTTATTATCGGTCTTGATGATGGCAAACCCTTTTGTCTCTCATTAATATAATAATTTATCTTATTAATACATTCTCTGATTCTCCCTAACTCTTCTCTGGCGCCATCCATCCTTTCCCAAGAAAAATCTAATGGCTTAGCATAATGAACAGTTAAATAACATATTTTTAATACATCTGCAGGATATTTACTCACTACATCCTTTATCGTCACAAAATTACCTAACGACTTGGCCATCTTCTGGCCATTTATGGTAAGTAGCCCGTGATGTATCCAGTATTTTGCAAATGGTTTACCCGTAAGCGCCTCTGCCTGGGCAATCTCATTTTCGTGATGCGGGAAAATCAAGTCCCTTCCTCCGGCATGGATATCCAGGGTATCGGTTTTTAAAAACTTCTGGCTCATCACTGAGCACTCTATATGCCAGCCCGGACGACCTTTTCCCCAGGGGCTCTCCCAAAACGGCTCACCCGGTTTAGATAATTTCCACAAGGCAAAGTCTAAAGGGTCATCTTTTGTCTCATCTGATTCTTTCCTTACACCCGTAAGCATCTGGTCTATACTTTGGCCGGAGAGTCTTCCGTAATCTTTAAATTTACGTACGCTAAAATATACTCCAGTATTGGTAACATAGGCATAACCTTTAGCTAACAGGCCTTGGATATACTTAATCATTTCGGAAATATTCTCTGTTGCACGCGGTTCGGCATTTGCTTTTTCTATACCCAAGGCCTTTAAATCCTGGTAATATCTTTTGATATATTCCTTAACTAAATCTTCCCAGTCTTTTTTAAGTTCTCCAGCGCGATGAATAATTTTGTCGTCGATATCTGTGATATTACGCACAAAGTTTACCTCAAACTTCCTATATATTAAATACCTGCGGATAACGTCAAAGATATAAAGACTACGCGCATGCCCAATATGGCATTCATCGTAGACAGTAACGCCGCAGGTATAGATATTGACCTTTGGCAGTTTCAAGGGGACGAATTCCTCTTTTTTGCGGGTAAGGGAATTATTGATAAAAACAGGCATCTTATTTATTTTCTAGTTTATTAATCCTCTTTTCTAGCTCTTCTATGTTCTGCATTATCGGATCAAGGATATGAATGTGGTCTAAGCTAATATCAATTTTTTTACCATCCTGTTTAGTAATCCTTCCGGGAACGCCGACCACTGTAGAATTGGGCGGCACATCCTTGATTACCACGGCATTTGCTCCGATATATGAATTATCTCCTACGGTGATATTACCCAATACCTTTGCACCGGTACCGATGACTACATTATTGCCGACAGTCGGGTGGCGCTTTCCTTTTTCTAATCCGGCCCCGCCGAGCGTCACTCCCTGATATAAAAGCACATTATTACCAATAACAGCAGTTTCGCCGATTACTACGCCCATACCGTGGTCAATAAAAAACCCTTTGCCGATTTGTGCACCAGGATGAATCTCGATACCAGTAAAAAATCTTGAGACCTGACTCAAATACCGCGCCAGGAAAAACAAACGTATTTTATAGAAAAAATGCGCGATGCGATGCGTAATTAACGCATGCAAGCCTTGATAAAGTAAAAGCACTTCCAGAAAACCTCTGGCTGCCGGGTCCTTTTTTTGGGCCGTTTTAATCTCAGCAAAGAAAAATACGGAAATAAGAATAATCTTTAAGAGAAATAAAATTATAAGAATGCCTAATATTTTCAAAAAGATTAACATTCCTCCTCCTTAGTTATAAGAGTAACTATCGCATAACAGGCGATAGCTTCTCCTTGCCCCAATTCGCCTATACCTTCGTGGGTTTTAGCTTTAATATTAATGCAATCTCCCCCGATATTCAGAATCTGAGCTATTTTTTCCTGCATCTGTTTTTTAAAAGGCGAAAGACTCGGTTCCTGCGCCACTACTATTGTATCCAGATGATGAATTAAAAAATTTTTCTCTACGATTAAATCCTTTACGGTTTTTAATAAATCTACGCTGGAAATATTATGGTATTTTGGGTCGGCGTCCGGAAAGTGCTCGCCGATATCGCCTGCGGCAACCGCGCCTAACAGGGCATCGCAGATGGCATGCAAAAGCGCATCACCGTCGGAGTGCCCGAAAAGACCCTTTATATAGGGAATCTCGATCCCTCCCAGAAATAACTTACGGCCTTGGACTAAACGGTGAATATCATAGCCGATGCCTACTTTGTATGACATAAGTGCTTTAATTTCTTATTTTGGCGATTGCCTTCGCAATTGCCAAATCTTCTGGTGTGGTTATTTTAATATTCTGATACGAACCCAAAACTACGCTTACTTTAGCTCCCAGTTTTTCTACCAACATGGCATCGTCAGTAACTTTTGCATCGCCAAACTTCTTATAAGCCTCTAAGATCAACTCTTTTTTGAACACCTGTGGCGTCTGAATCTCCCAGAGTTCATTTCTATCTAACGTTTTCTTTACCATAAAATTACCTGCGACCTGCGACCTGCGACCTGCGACCACTTTAATAGTGGATTTAAGCGGTACCCCCACGATAGCTGCGCCATACTTTTTCGCTTCTTTTATTGCCTCAAGGACTGTATTTCGATCGATAAACGGCCTTACTCCGTCCTGAATGAGGATGAAATCAGCCCGGCTATCCACAACTTCCAAAGCATTGCGCACTGAATCCTGGCGCTTTTGACCCCCTAATATAACCTTGCTCATTTTTTTTATCCGGTATTGCTTTAACTTATTTTTTATCCGGTTTAAATTTTGCGGATTAGCAACTACAATGATATCCCTGACTAAAGAAAGGCTACTGATTATTTTCAGGCAGTAAATTATAACGGGTTGACCGTTGATTTGAAGGAGGGGTTTAGAAAGTTTAGCTTTATACCTTAAACCCCTTCCTGCGGCCAAAACTATTGCAGTAACATACATATTTAGAAACCCGGATAAAACGGGATAATTGTAGGCAAATAAGTTACGACTCCCTAACGCGGCCTATGATTTATGCCCTCACTGGCTTTGGCAAAAATCATTTTTCCTGCCTGGGTTTGTAGCACCGAAGTGACGCTTACTCTTATTTCCTGACCGATAAGCCGGCGCGCATCTTCAACTACCACCATCGTACCATCATCAAGATACCCTACTGCCTGATTATGCTCTTTACCTTCTTTGATTAATTTAATCTCCATCTGCTCGCCAGGAAAAACCACTGGTTTTAAGGCATTACTCAATTCGTTAATATTGAGCACCTTTACCCCCTGGAGGCTGGCAATACGGTTTAAATTAAAGTCCACCGTCATAATTTTGGCTTCTAATAATTTGGCCAGTTTTACTAACTTGGCATCAACCTCCGGCACTTCGGGAAATTCCTCCTCATGCAGAGCGATATCCTGGCCTAATTCTTTTTGAATTACGTGCAATGTCTCTAATCCTCGCCGGCCTCTTTGACGCTTGATGGGATCCGTGGAATCCGCAATATGCTGCAATTCGTTTAGAACAAACCTGGGAACGATAACTTTGCCTTCAATAAACTTAGTTTTACAAATATCTACAATGCGTCCGTCGATAATTACGCTGGTATCCAATAATATTACTTCTTCTATCTGGTCTTGCCGCCGCAATCTGACATAAGGAATGATGATGTTGAATTCATCTTTGCCCCTCAGGCCGATTACCATCCCTAAATAACAAAAAGTGAGGGTCAGGAATACTTTTACAAATTGCATCACCGGAATTTGCGCCAGACTTAAAGCATCGATTACGAGCTTAGACATAATTAAACCCAGTATCAATCCGAATACGGAGCTGGAAACTCCGCGCATTGAGATTCGGCGCATACCAATTTCGAGTAATATAATTATCGCTGCTATCAAAAGACCTGCTAACGCACCCGGGATGGCTTTATCAAAGGGCTCCAGGGTCTGAAAACCGATAATGGTACTGCCGATAAGAAAAAGAACACGTGCAAATAATAAATTCATCTAAAATTACCTCCTTAAGATAATCTCCAAGGCTTCCTTCAAATTGGAAACCGGAACTAATTCTATGGTGCCTTTGTTATCCCGCCCAGAGCGGGATCCCGCTATAGCGGGATAATTTAAATTCTTATAATTAGTTTGCGGTAGGATGCAGCGTTTGAAACCTAATTTTTCCGCTTCGTTTATCCTTAAAGCAACCTGGGAAATACTCCTGATTTCACCGGCAAGCCCTACTTCGCCTAAGACTACGGCATCAGAAAGAATTAACTGTTCCCGAAAGGCGGAGGCAATAGCCACTGCTACGGCTAAATCTGCTGCCGGGTCTTCTATTTTTATGCCACCTACCACATTGATGAAGATATCTTCTGCCTCAAGCAATAAACCCATTCTTTTTTCAAGAACCGCTACCAATAAAACCAGCCGGTTAAAATCAAATCCCTGCGCGCGGCGACAGGCATAGCCAAAGCTGGATTTACTCACTAAAGCCTGAATCTCTACCAAAAGCGGCCGGCTTCCTTCTAAAATGGACGCTACCACAGAGCCAGAAACGTCTTTGGGTTTTTCAGATAAAAATATCTCCGAAGGATTTTTTACTTCCCTTAAGCCCTCTGAGCTCATCTCGAATACGCCAATTTCATTAGTGGAGCCGAATCTATTCTTTACTGCCCTTAAAATCCTGTAGATTGAAAACCTGTCTCCCTCAAAATAAAGTACGGTATCTACAATGTGTTCCAAAACCCGCGGTCCGGCAATAGTTCCTTCTTTAGTCACATGCCCGATAATAAAAATAGAGGTACCGCTGGATTTAGCCAATTGGGTAAGAATTCCCGCGCACTCTCTTACCTGACTGACACTACCCGGCGAAGAACTAATTGTCGGTTCAAATATTACCTGTACGGAATCGATAATTACTACTGCCGGTTTTATCTTTAAAACATACTCGACAATCAAGGACAAGTCCGTCTGATTGACAATATAGAGCTTACCCTCCTTTCCTTGTGTCCCCAGACGCTTCGCCCTTAATTTTGTCTGCATTACTGATTCTTCTCCGCTGACGTAAAGCACAGTAATTCCGCGTTCAGCTAACTGATTGGAAATCTGTAACGATATCGTAGACTTACCAATACCTGGATCTCCACCGATTAACACTACCGAGCCCGCCACAATCCCTCCGCCCAGCACCCTATCCAGCTCTAATATATCTGTTTTAATCCGGGGGGCCTCCTTAACTTCAATATCCTTTAATAAAACGGGTTCGTCTTTATACAAAGAAACTCTTTCTTTTGTTTTGGCTGAAGGCGCAGTAAAATCTTCTTCGACAAAGGAATTCCAGCGGTTACAATCCGGGCACCTACCCAGCCATTTGGGTGACTGATAACCGCAATTCTGACAACTGAACACTGTTTTAGTCTTCATGGTATAGGCGAGAAGTATCACCTCACAGGTCTTTAAAGCCTGTTACGTGCGACTTGTTACATTTTATTTCTTCTCCTCTTTCGTCTTCCAGAATAGCTTCCAAGGATGCTTTCTGATATCTGCCACTAATGCCTCAACTTCCTTATACACCGAATCGTCGTAAAAGAACCTCCCGATAGTGCCTTCCTTATTCTTTATCGCCGCTTCTAATTCTTGATAGAGCGCATCGTCATATAAAAGTTTTCCCAGCGTGCCTTCTTTATTTTTTATTTTGGTAATACTATCATTGATATTTTCGGTAATACCCTTGGCTAATCTGACTATCTCATGCATGGCTAGAGGATCAATCCCCACTAAAGATTGATTTGGCGCCAGGCAGCTTGTGTAGTCCTTACCCGGCATAATTTCGATATACTTTTCGCCCAGAAGCCCCAAGGTATTTACCCAAATCGTAGAATCCATGGGGATCTTCACCTTTCTTCTAATCCAGTTTACTATTTGCACTTTGGTTCTCTGTTCTTCCGGCACAAAAATAAAATTGATACTTTTGACTTCGCCCACATCTATTCCGCAGAATCTAACCGGTGCTCCGACTTTGACGCCATTGGCAAAGTTAAAGATAAATTTAACCCGGTAACCCGAAGTCCAGGTCTTTACCCCCCCTATGGATAAAATAAAAATCATCAAAATTCCCAGCCCCACAAAAACAAAAACCCCCACTTTTAACTCTAATTTTGTCTTACCAAATATCATTTCATAACCTCCGTTTATTTGAAGTTTTAATTAATGAAAACGATGATTATCTTAAGTGCCCCAGCGTCTCGGTAATCGGGCCGTAGGCTAACCCGTTTATAAACTGGTGTACTACCGG
>Ga0315274_10005493_pt1 | contig 18534 bp, 20 predicted proteins | sample YL17G02_20_MG_FD_203700 | JGI IMG/M metagenome (GOLD analysis project Ga0315274, IMG submission 203700) | Sediment microbial communities from Yellowstone Lake, YNP, Wyoming, USA - YL17G02_20 | ecosystem: Environmental > Aquatic > Freshwater > Lake > Sediment | place: USA: Wyoming | collected...
CTTCCAAAGGAGCGGATCGGCTGACCAGGAGCATGAAGTTCTACGCCAAGTACCCGTTTCTCGAGGGTGCGGAGGAGCTGGTCAAAGAGAGGAATATCGACCTTGACAAGCTTCTGACGGACATCGCGTACGAGCCAGCCAGGGTGCGCGGCAAGGACAGGGTGACGGAAGCGGTCGAGAAGGGGGTGGTGGAGGACAGACCTCTCGCGAAGGAGGTCGATCAGGTCCCCGAGATCCTTAGCTATCCGATCGCGAGGATGATCGTCTCGAGCTCCGGCGACAGGTACCTCATCAGCAGGTATGCGCTCGGCGAGGCCATGCTCCTGGAAAGTAGGCTTCTCTACGAGAGCGATGAGGACATCGGCATAATAGCGAACGAGCTTGGCGTCGACGTCCAGAAGACGGAGAAGGGCTACCTCGTGCACTTCACCACGTACCTCGCGGCGACCTCTTCGATCAGGGCGAAGGAATGGAAACTCGTGAACCAGGAGATCTTCGGCGGGGATGTGCGGATCTCCAAGGAGAAGCTCGCAAGGGTGCTGAGGCAGAAGCTCTTCGACAAGATCACCTCGGAACTTCCGAGGAAGGTGACCGACGGCATCATCGAGACCTTCGGGGAGGATGCGAAGGGTTTCTCGAGCAAGATGGAGGCGAAGCGAAAGGAGTACGCCGCTGGGGAGCTGGGGCCGATAGACGACGCCTCCTTCCCGCCGTGCATGAGGACGATCCTGACTATGATGCGCGCGGGAGAGAACGTCTCGCACTCAGGGAGGTTCGCGATCACATCGTTCCTGCACACCATCGGGATGAGCGGCGACAAGATCATGGAGCTGTTCTCGACCGCTCCGGACTTCGACCCGAGCAAGAGCGAGTACCAGGTCAGGCACATCGTTGGCGAGATATCCGGCACGGAGTACACTCCGCCGGAATGCTCTACGATGAAGAGCTACGGCATATGCTACAACCCGGACCAGCTGTGCCAGAGGGAATGGATGACGCACCCGCTGAAGTACTACAAGAACCAGAAGAAGTACAGGAGGGGCGACTCAAAGGGCGCGCCACATCCGGAGAAGCCGCTGAAGGGCGGTGGCGTTCGAGGCGACGATAAGAATGACGAGAAGGACGTCGAGGACGCTGATGCCGAATCCTGAGACGGACATGATGTGAGGGTTCGAGAGATAGTACATCACGGAAACATACTGCAACGGCAGGAAAATCATCAGCAGGACCATCCTCTCAGCGCGCCCGAGAAATCCCCCGTAATCCCGTTTCATTCCAAGCGCCTGGCTCTGCGTCCCCATGTAGCTCGCGATCATCACGCTGCCGAGAGCTAGAATCCCCAACTCCGCATGCGCGAACGCGCTCATCCCTATCCCGGCGATCATGAAGAAATCCGCGTATCTGTCGATGACGTGGTCGACCAGGTCCCCTTTGGGAGAACCTTTTCCAGTGACACGCGCGACGGCGCCGTCGATCGCGTCGAAGAACCCGTTCAGGATGACGAGGATGAGGGCGATGACGAGCGCGAACGGGTCTCGCCAGAGAACTAGGATGACAAACATCAGTGCAGCGCAGATGAGAGAGATCGCTGAGAGGACATTAGGGGAGATCCCGGAGAAGGCTTTGGCGACCGGCGCCAGGAACGAGTCGGTCTTCCCGCGATACTTGTTCAGTACCAATCCATTACCTCCGCGCTCCAGTCGACATTGCCTGGACGATATTTGCCACTTTCTCCCCTGATTATCTCGGCCACCGCCTTGGATACTTGCAGGGGTGTCATCTTCGTCGTGTCGATCTCGAACACCTCGTTGCATGAATCCATCGCCTCGATCAGGATCACATCCACCGCCTCCGCCTCGAGGTTTTCGCGGACCTTTGCCTTGGACCATCTTCTCTTGGTGAGGCGCTTGGCCAGCACTTCTGGAGAGCAACGCAGAACGATCGCGAAGTCAGGTTTCATGTGATGCGAAAGGTGTCCGTCGAGGACGGTCGCCCCGTCGGATTTCGGGATGAACTTCCTCAACATTTTCACATCGACATCGAGCGACTTCCTTTTCTTGTCGCGCGAAAACAAATCGGAATGTTTCTCGGCCAGCGCGCGAAGGTCGATGACGGTGACTCCTTTGAGAAGCTTGCATACGGAAGTCTTTCCCGTCCCGGGCGTGCCAGTGACTGCAACGAGCATGCAGAGACCCATTCTGACTTCGTGCTATATGTTCCCATCGGTCGGGACGTCAGCCTTTGGAGAGCTGAACCAGGACCCCTTCGAGGAGCCGCCCCCTCACCTGCGACGATACCAGCCTGTTCCTGACATCTTCAATGATCTTCCCGAGATGCTCCGGCGGATCGAACTCGAATCCGATATCGACCTTGACAAGGACGAGGTTGTCCGGCGCGGCGATCCCTATCCTTTTCAGCCTGAAATGTTCGGGAGAGATGTTCTTCGCATCGAGCTTCCCCCTTCCGACCATGTCCAGCGCCCAGATCATCCTGCGCACCTGGTTCCAGAGGAAGCTTTCGCCGGCGATGATGAACTCGATGACCGTGTCCTTCCTCCTGACCTTCAAGGAGGCGACCGTCCTGATCGGATTCCTCCCGTCGAGCTTCGCATAGCATGAGAAGTCGTGGGTGCCGACGAGCAGTTTGCTGGCTTTCTGCATCGCCTTCACATCCTGCCCTTCGTCGTGAAGATAGTAGGCATATGTCCTGCCGACCGCGCGTCTCACGTCGAAATCCTTCGGAAGGTCGCAGGTGCCTGTGCACCAGAGGTCGCTGGCTATCGAATTAATCGACTTCGGGAGCTGCTTCCTAGGGAATTCAGTGTCTATCGAGACGATGTTCCCGAGGGAGCTCACGCCCCTGTCAGTGCGCGAGCTGAGACGGTAGCTGGATGAACCGGTGTCCCGTATCGCCCCGATTTCCTGGAGCGCGATGACGAGATCTCCCTCGACGGTCCTCCTGTCCGGCTGCCGCTGGAAACCGAAGAAATGACTCCCGTCGTAAGCTATCCTGAGCCCTATCCGCTGCATGGCGATTCAGATATATTCTCGAATGATATCTGCTTGTTGGTCAGCCAGATGCCAGAGATAAGGATCGTGCTAGTCCGTCCGCAGAACGAGGGTAACATCGGTGCCATCGCGAGGGCGATGATGAATTTCGGATTGAAGGACCTGCACATAGTCGCCCCCGAATGCGAGATAGGAGTCGAGGCGAGGAGGAGGGCGATGCACGCCGAGAAGATACTCATCGATGCTGAAATCCACGACTCGCTGGAAGACTCCCTCAAGGGAGCGGACATGGTCGTTGGCACTTCTGGCGTAAAGACTATGAACGACAAGAAATTCCCGAGGATTACGGTGGCTCCTCGCGAATTCACTGAGAAGATCAAGGACTTCGAAGGGCGCGTCGCGCTCCTGTTCGGCCAGGAAGATTTCGGACTGGATCAGAAGGCGGTGAACAGATGCGACATGCTCGTGACGATCCCGACCGGCGAGGAATATTCGATCATGAACGTCAGCCACGCGGCGTCGGTGATGTTCTACGAACTTTTCCTACAGGGAGCGGAATCCTGGAAATCGAAAAGCGCGGGGAAGATGGAGATCGATCGGCTTGTAAAACAGTTCGAGGCCTTGCTGAGGACGATCGGATATCAGCCGCACAAGCGTGAGAAGACGACGGTGATGTTCAGGAGGATCATCGGACGGGCTGTCGTCTCGAAATGGGAATATCACACTACGATGGGCGTGCTGAAGGACGCGATAAAAAAGGCGAAGAAAGAATGAACTGGCAGCATGCCAGGTTTACGCGAAGACAGGCGTTTTCGGCCGAGTCAAGAACGCACAGGAATCGCGCGGGAGCTCGACTGTTTTCTGTCTGACTCCCGTCACTATCCCAAGGACGCGCTTCATCTTGCTGTGGTCGCTGTCGACTATCTTCGCGCCGAACTTCACATTGCGTGCTGCCGGAAGCTCGTTGATTATCCCCTCGAACACCTTGTAGGCGTCCCTGAGAGAGAGGTCCGAACCGCCTGTGATCTGTATCAGCGCCCCGCTGGCTTGGCTGAAATCGACATCCAAGAAGGGATTGCCGAGCGCCTCGTTCACAAGTTCATCGACATCTTCGCTCTCTCCCAGCATCATCGTGCCGATGCCACCTTTGGACATGACGTTATGGAAGTCCGAGAAGTCCAGGTTTATCATGCTGGTCTCGAACAGCATCTCCGACATGCCCTTGACGGTCTCCGCGATAAGTTGATCCATCACGCAGAATGCCTTGTCGATCGGCAGTTTCGGTGCGATGTTGAGGAGCTTGTTGTTGTCGAGGATCACCGTGCAGTGCGCGGCTTGGCTGAGCCTTTCGATCCCGCGCTGGGAGACCTCCATCCGCCCTCGCTCGTACGAGAAAGGAGTCGTCACCAGCGCGACCGACAGCGAGCCTTCCTTGTGTGCGGCCTCCGCCACTATAGGAGCGATACCGGTCCCGGAACCGCCGCCCATTCCTGCAGTAATGAAAGTAAGATCGGCGTCGCGCAACGCTTCTGTGATCTCGCCGATAGAGTCGCGTGCGGCCTTCTCGCCGATTGCCGGGTCTCCGCCGGCTCCGAACCCTTTCGTGATATGTTCGCCGACAAGGATCTTCTTGTCTGCATGAATGCCAGCGAGATGATATTTATCGGTGTTAACGGCAATGGTCTCCACTCCGTTGAGCCCCATGCCCTTGAGACGATGAACGCTATTACAGCCGCCGCCTCCGCACCCGATCACGACTATCTTCGGGGCTAAACGCCCGATTTCCATCGAGCTTGGGTTTTGGAAGGCTTCTTCGACGAGCCTCATGTATGTCATTGTTTTCCTTGCCTGGCTTTCGCTAGTTCTGTAGATGCTTGCGGTGCATCCCATCCCGTTGCTGGCTATTACTTTTCCAGCTCGTCTACTGCTTTGGACATTTTGAGTCTGATGTACTCCCGAACGGCGTTGCGGATAGCGTCGTCGACAGAGATCGAATCGCCCTTGTTGACGAGCGCCTCGAGCTCGACGACGTTGCCTTTCGGCAGCTCGATCGTCATCTTCTCGATGTACTCTGGCGTTAGCTCGTTCTTGACGAAATCGTCGATCGCCGCTCTAACGGCGTCCGAGATCGTCGGGAACTTGCCCTGATCTACAAGTGCCTGAAGAGCGCCGACCTTCTCCTGAGGGATTCGTATCGTTACGCGCTCTGATTCGCTCATCTATCTCAGTTCTCCGTCCGACACTTTCGGGGTTTTCGTCAGACAAATCTCATTATTGTTAATAAAGTATTTAAGGGTTTCTGGGAATCGATATTCTCTATTCGAAGGGTTGCTAATTAGCAGAACTAGCCAGTAGGGTATATTTTAACCTATGTCTGACTTGAATAGGCAGGGTATCGCCAGAATGCAGCCAGTACTGTTTGCTACTTCGTAGCAAAAGGCGGGCAGACAAAACGTCGCGTTCTCCAGAGAAGGCGTCGTTATATCAGACGCTTGGGAGGTCGTTTTGATGAATCCGGTGAGAAGGGGGGACGTAGGGAAGACGGAACCAATCATATCTTTTGTTGCTTCGTCGTAATCTTATTCAGAATCGCCTGACCGATCTCTTCTGAGACGAAATCAGCCCTTTGTCGGCGATTTGTCGGTTTATATCTGAGATAATAGAGATGATGGAATTTTGAGTGCGATACCTTTGCGATTTCATTCCAAGCTCTGAATCGATTGCTCTTCTCCCTATTACATACTAGATGAATGCCTTTGGAGTTCATTCCCACCTTGATTGGGTTGAAATTCTTATTTACCAGATAGATAATCGCAACTACCAGCAGAAATAACGAGAGAATTATGAGACCTGCTAAGATCATCGGTATCTTCCCGCTTGTCAATGCCCAAATGATAGTTACTGAGAAGAAGAAGATCCCCATTGTGATTTCAACGAGATACTGTTTCATGAGATAGTGCTTAATCTGTTTGGGATCATTGTCTTTCCATTCCGTTTCAGTTTCAGGGGGCGCTTCCATTTTCCTCCTCCAGTCATCCCCTCGTCAGGAGATAAGTGTTTTTCTGTATCTTTATCAGGGGTTGCAAATTCGCTTCTCGTACTCTGGGTGAGAGGGGGTTCCATTCCAGAGAATTAAAGAAGGTCGGTGAAACCTCTTGAGCACTGACCATGCGTCCCCCTCTCTTTTCGACCTCTCATGTCCTCTTGATCATCTCGATGGCGTCGCTCAGCCATTTCTCCCCTTCAGGGGATATGATCACCTTTACGTATCCGCCATAGACCGGATGCCCTTTGAAGAGAATTAGATGTGCCTTCAGCTCGATGAAGGTCGTTGCGCTCAGCATTTGGCACAGGTGGGCATAATTGCTCTTGAAAGTGGCCAATTCCTTCTCCGTCAGAGGAGTCACACTCTTGATCCAGCCTGCGATCAAGGGAACGTAGGACAGTATCTTCTTCTCTTCATCGCTCGGGTGGGGTGACATCTGAATCCCTCTTCATTTCCTCCCTGTCTTCGGTCGTAGATTTCAGGGTCCTCGTTCTCGTCTGCGGATCGATCTTAGACGGCGGACGTTCGTTCTCCATCAATTGTGTCAGGACTTCCATCAGATTCCGCATCGCGAAAGGCTTTTCCATGAACGCGATCGCCCCGGCAGCGAGAGCTTCGTTCCTAATTCCCGGTTCGCCAGAGACGAAGACGATCCTCGCATCGGGGTGCATTTGCAGCAGTATCTTGGTGCATTCGATTCCACACATGTTCGGCATCCGCTGGTCCATTATCACTATGTCTGGCGGAGGGGATATGCGCGGATAGACCTCAAGGGCTTCTTTGCCGTCAGTGGCTGTTCCGGCGACTTTCATTTCATATACGCTCGATGCAGCCTCGAAGAGTTCTATGAGAAACGGATCGTCATCGACAACCATCAAACGAATGACCACTAAGCTACCACCCCGGTGCATCCTTGGGGCATTCCATCGACGGTATGCCTAGCAACACTGTAGTACAAAAAGCGTACATATAATATTGCACGGTGAGAACCGGAGGAGAGTTGTTAATAACTTCGAGCTACTATCTATCTCCATTATCATTTGAGATAATGAAAACGAATGACTCGATGATTAGATGACTGAGAAGAAGCATATGAAGAAATCGCCCAAAGACAGTCGAGTCACCCTCAAGTTTGACAAGGGATTTTGGGATCTCGTGGCGAAGGAGATCGACAAGCATCCGGAATGGGGTGTGAAGTCGGTTCCCGACTTCGTACGGCGAGCGGTCGACAACGAACTGAACGCAAGGACGAAATCAATAGACCGCAAAGTGATTGAATTGCATCTCAAATCTCATCGTTCTCAAGAGGACACCCGCGACAAAGATCTCTGAGCAATTCCTTCTTGAAAATATCCTTCATCCTGCTCTCCAGAATATCTGCGTTCAATCGGCATTCCTTTGGAAGGTCGATTGTCAATGTGATGCATTGGCTGCATGTCGTCGTATCGGTGATCGTTCTTTTCTCCGCCAGATAGACTCCTCCCTCTGCCTGGGGAAAAAGCCCTTGTAGGATAAAAAAGACTTGCTCATGCATAAGTGATCTATTGCCCTGCTAATTCGATACTCGTAATCAGTACTAATTCGCACGCTGATTCGCAAGTTTCACGATCTAGAAATCTATTCGAAGCTCACTTTATATACTGGACTCAGTAGCAAGTACGATTGAGTTATTTTTGCTCGTCGATTATTGGATTCAAGCCAAGAGACATAATCTAATAATATCTTTTTGCCGAAATCACCGCCACATCCCGGACCGAGTGTTCGATTGCCATCTCCTGTCACCAAGAATATCCCACCCCGATTGGACACCGACGTTGAGATTGCCTTTATCTTGCCGAATTCAATGAGCTGTTCGTTTTTTCTGATATCAAGGTACTTGATTCCATCCTTGCTTCTAATTATTTTCGTAGGTGCATACTGGTAACTAGTAATGAAATGTCGAAGTATGATATATTGAGCCAAGAGAGCCATAATGGAAACTCCCCACAATAGACCAATTCCGGGGGTCGATATCATTGCAGTTCCACTAGGTGTTATTGACAGAATTATGACCAGCAGGAATACCATTGCCTGTAAACCGACTATACCCACTGCTGTTGCTCCTGACATTTTTGAGCCATATTGTCGCCAATATTCGATATCTCTTGATTCATCGTTAATCAATTCCAATCACCGGTCATGAAGATGAAAGAGGCAGTAGAGTAATGACCTGTAATAACATTATCCCTATAGTTATTGCGAAGCATGCTCCTCCTACTGCTATCACCACTGATTCTCCTGAGAACAAGGATGTCACAAGCCCAATCACAGCGAAACAACTTGCAAGGATGTCCAACATTGCAAGGGTTTGTGCATCAGCCCTGGTCCCCGTAGCCGCAGACATCGGAGTAGTCCGATATCCCGACCAATAACGCCCACTTATGGTTGTCCGGAACCGCGGCGGCGCCGCTCATCGGAAGCATGGCGACGGCGATCAGGCTCACCGTGACAATCACTATCCCAACCCGTTTCGCATCCGCTAAAGATTTCATTGTTCCCCTCTCGCGTTTCTCTCGATTCGCCCCGCCTGAAACCTCCTCCCCAGAAGGTAACTGGCGGTTTCTCCCGGTGCAGAAAGCGTTTGAAAATCCTTAAAGGTATCCATCACAGGGGCTTCTTCCCGAGCGACCTGTATATCTCGACAAGCTTCTCCTTCTCGTTCGCCCAATTGTATTCGAGCGCCGCTTCGAGGGCTTTGACCCCGTACTGCTCGTACTTCTTCGGGTCTGCCATCAATATCTTGATCGCCTCGATGCACTCATCAACGCTCCCTACAGGAATGCCAAAACCCTTCTCGTGCGCGAAGTCGGAATAATACAATCCTTTTGTGGTGATCAACGGTCTTCCGGAAACCATTGCCTCGAACACTTTGTTCGGCAGCGCCATTTTGTTACTCAGCGTACCTTTTCCGAGGAGGCACACTCCGACGTGACATCTCTTGGTGAGAGCGATGACTTCCTCTTGGGAGATTCTTCCCAGGTATTTCACGTTATTATTTTGCGAGCAATGTTTTTTGACCTTTCTTACATATTTCTTATTGCCACTTCCAGCAATTATGAATTTTATATTGTCCGTCTCTCTGACAGCATCCATCAATTCCAATATCTCCCTCGAAGCACCGAGAGTTCCGGCATAGACCATTGTAAATATCTTCTCGGTCGGAGGTTGATAAGCCACTTCATTAAATTCTTTGCAGTTCTTGATTATGTAGATGGGTTTGCTGGATAATTTCGCATCCTCATCCGCACGGCCAAAGAATTCAGCGAAGTATTCCTGAAGTGGCTCATCGACTGTTATCATAATGTCAGCTTCTTTAACAAGCCTCTTCTCCAAATTGATATATCTCTTCCACCAAGGAATGTCGAAGGACACCATGTATCCCCATATCTCATGGGCATCGTAGATGAGCGGTATTTTTCTCAGCTTCTTCAGCCGAATTCCGATCGGAAGAGTGTCGAGATCATGGCAGTGGATCACATCGATTTTGTCGATGAACGGCGCCTCCCTCCTCACCGCCTCTTTCCACCAGAACCTCATCCGCAGAATATCCAGCGGCATGATCTTCATCCCCAGGGTCCTGCCGATACGATGAACGAGGACACCGTTGATTTCCTCGCTCCTCGGGAAAGTACCGTGCCGGTCCCAACCGAGGACATGAACCGTGTGGCCGGCCTTGACGAGCGCCTCCGCTTCGGACTTAACTCTGGGGTCGTGGCTGTAGGGGTTCGCGACAATCATGAGAATGTTCATCGAGCTACCATCTCGTCTTCCTGGACGGACATACGGGGTATTGAACCCTCGCACCAGGGGGTGCAATAATCATTAGGAATCATTCCTGCCCTACAGCCGCGGGGGCGTTCGACTGGACCGGGCGCACCTTACGGTAGATGGCGGCGGGAGCGAGTCTCTTCCCGTTGTGCGTGAGCAGATGTCTCTCGATCGATATTCCGAACAGCTTTTCGTTCTGCTCTAGGTAGGGCCTGATCAGGTCCCAGTCCGCCTGTGTGAACGGGGCGAAATGCCCGCCGTTCAGCTGCTCCTCACCGAGCTTCTGGTCCGGATCCCTGACGAATATGGCCCCTCCTGAAGCGAGCGAGAAGAGGTTGCCTCCTGGGTAGGGCGACTCCTGCTCGGAAACGATGCCGTCGCCGTCCATCTGGAGGCCGTTGAGTACGACGAAGCCCCCGCCGTTCATCGGGTCTCCTGCCATGAAGGATTCCGCGAGGTAGTCCAGTGCTGTGCCGTTAATCACGACCCTCGGCCTTCCGACGGCGTTGATGAGCGGCCTGCCTGCGGCGTTCCCGCGGACATACGCTTCGCTACCCTTCGCCCCATACATGAATGCCTGCCCGACATCTCCGAAGACGACGAGCTTCCCGCGGTTGATTATCTGTGCCAGCTGGTCCTGTCCGTTGCCGTGGACGTACATCTCGACGCCGTCGAGGCCCGACGCGAGATAATCGCCGGAGCTTCCGTAAATGTCGATCCGCACGCCCTCGGATTTCCTCCCGATGCCGTTCCCGGCGAACCTCTGGCCGATCATGCGGTAGACGATCATCTTCCTCCAGCCGAGCCCGTAGGCGCTGACGATCGCCCTCGACAGGCTATCGTCCCCTTCTGGAGGGAAACCTGTGGCGTCGATTACGAGCGTGCATCCCAGTTGCGGCGGAGCCTGCAGAGTCGAGATATCGGACTTCCTGGCGAGCCTGAAGCTGAGCTTGCTGTCAGTTCCCGGCCTCGGAAGCGAATCGAGGACCCTGTTGAGCGCTCGCTCGGTCAGTTCTGAGATGAAGGACCGCTTGAGCGGGCCGAGCGGATATCTGTCGTCGTGAAGCGAGGTGAGAAGATCGATGGTCCCCTGGACGCTCTGATTGTCTTTCAAGTCCGGTCCGAGAGACACGATCATGTCCGCGGCTTCCTTTTGCCCGATCCTCGGCAGAGCCGCTTTGACATCGGCGAGGGACATCTGCTTCTTAGGAGTGGAAACTGGCCTATAGAAAAGTTCGGTGATCCCAGTGTCGATCTGCGGTTTCGAAAGTTCCTTGTCAGCGATGTCCCTCCCGAACTTATCCTTGCACTGGAGGGCGTGCCCGCCGCTCTGCTTGACGAGCGAGAAGATGAAGGCGCCTCCGTCGGTGTAGCTGCCTCCCCTTGCGTTCCAATACCTGTCCGCCTTCGGCCAGAACCTCTCATCCTCGGCCGCGAGGCTCTTCAACGTCGCATCGATCGCCTGCTTCTCCGAGGCGATGAGGCCGATCGACGCTCTCCCCCTCTGCAGGGCGAAGACCTGCGGCCTGAGCATCGAGGTGTCGGTGATCCCGATCAGCCTGAACGCGTTTTCAAGAGGATCGTTCCGGCCGATTATGAAGAACCACGGGCCGTCCGGGGACCCCTGAAGGTGAGATATCTGGATGCGGCGGTAGATCTTCTGCTTCTCCTCCGGCAGCATCGTGAAGTCTCTCTCGGTCGTCGGGGCCAGAGCCTCGATGACGTATTCGAGCGGATACTTGTAGACCCTGCGCAGCAAATCGAACAGCAGCACGGAGACCTCGGTGTCGGTAAGGAAGAGCGGGCGGATGTTCCTCTGCGCCAGGTATTGGGTGACGGAGTAGTAGTTCGCGAAGTCGCCGTTGTGCACGAGGGCCTCGTGCAGCCCGATGAACGGGTGCGCTCCGCCGGGGTGCCAGACCTTGCCCTTCGTCGGGTATCTCTGGTGCCCGATCCAGAGGTGCGATTTCACATCCTCGAGGCCGTAGTAGTGTATCGCCTCCTCCGCATATCCGACGATCTTGAACACGAACAGGTTCTTCCCGTGCGAGAGCACGAAAGCCTTCTTCTCGCCGAGAGACGCGTAGTACTTCTCGTTGAGCCTGTAGGAGTTCTGGTAGACGAACTCGTCCTCGAGCTCGCTGGAAGACAACTCCCCGAGGTCTTTGTCCTTCGAGAACTTCTCGAGAGCGTCCGGCTTGACGCGGCAGAAATACCTCCATACCTCGGGATGGTAGACCCCCTGCTCGCCCTTCGACTTGCCGTACTCCGGGCCGATACGCGCACGCGTGTGCATTGTCATATTAGAGTCGATGAATTCCTTCTCGACGAGCGCTCTCGAAGCAGGGTCGAGGTAAGCGATCTGTATGAGGTAGTCGTTCTCGAGATGTTCCTTCGTCACGCCTGCCTGTGCCGGATCCAGGCCGACCGCCGCGACCCCTCCGCCCTTGCCGTTCCCCCTGTTGTGCATCTGCGAGAGCGGGGTGAGGATGTGCTTGCCGGATACCTGGACCGTCGATATGAGCCCGACGACGCCGCAGCCCCCCTCCGCCTCTTCCGACTTCATCGGAGGAGCGGACGATCCGGGGAGGAGCTCGCGCCTTGAAGCGAGGATTCTGTCGATTGAACGAGTCTGTTCGGTCATCTCTTCCACTCCTTCTTGCTCAGCCTGGCGTGCCTCAGCAGGTCCGATCTTCCTCTGAGCTCCCTGATGCTCCTGAGCCCGAGCCGGGAAAGGGCGTCTCTCATCTGCACGTCCCATGAAGCGAACAGGTTGTAGATCCTCTGCGAACCCCATTCGGATGTTATCAGCTTCGACAGCTCGGTGTCGGTCGTCGCGATCCCCCTAGGGCAGCCCCTGCCGCTCTCGCAGTTTCCGCACCTCACGCAGCCGACCGCGACAAGCTCGGAAGTCCCGATCACCGCGCCGTCCGCTCCTAATGCCACCGCTTTCAGGATGTCATAGGCTGTACGCAGGCCCCCGCTGGCGACCAGGACGATCTCGTCCCTGATGCCCTCGTTGACGAGGAACTTGTGGACCTTCGGTACCGCGTACTCTATCGGCATCGCGATGTTCTTCTTCGCGATTTCCGGAGCGGCCCCGGTGCCTCCGTAACCGCCGTCCAGATGGATGATGTTCGCCCCGGCGAAGTAGCTCCCGACCGCGACCATGTCGACGTCGGTCGGGGTGGAGACCTTCACCGACACGAGCGCCTTCGGATGTATCGCCCTGATCCAGTCGATGTGCTTCTTGTGGTCCTCGACGGAGTAGACGCTGTGGAACGGGAACGGGGAGAACAGGCTGGACCACGGGACCGCTTCCCTCATGCGCGCGACGTCAGGGGTGTTCTTGTCCCAGAGCAGGTGCCCTCCGAGGCCCGGCTTCGCCCCTTGCGCGTACTTGAACTCGACTATCCTGGCGCGCTGGATCGTCTCCTCCCTCACGCCGAAGAGTCCGGTGGCGATCTGCGTGATGATGTGGTCCTTGTACGGGACGAGCTCCTCCGGATATCCCCCTTCGCCGGTGCAGGTGAACGTGTTCCATGCGGCGCAGGCCTTCGCCCTGGCCATCATGATGGACAGCCCGATAGAGCCGAAGGACATCCCTCCGCCGTAGTACGGGACGCCGATCTCGATCCGCTCCCCCTCCTTCCGGCGGTTGAGCAGGACGTTGAGCTTGACCGACTCGGGCGGGACGTCCGAACCGGGCTCCCTCGGGAAAGCGATCGACATCTCGTCGAACCCTCCGCCGGAGTTGCCGACCTCGCTCTCCAGCCCCTCGATCGGCGGCCTCCCGGTCTCCGCCTGTTTCCAGTTGGATGCGATGAGCTTCGGCGGCCAGCGGTAGTCGCCCAGCGATTTGAATTGAATTCCGTCGGTGACCGACAACGCTCCGACAGGGCAGTTGTCGACGCAGAAGAAGTCGTTCATGTGGCACTCGGGGCCGATGCAGTACCAGTCACGCGGGGTGCCGATCTTCCCCCAGCCGTCCCTCCGGTCGTGGACCCCGAACGGGCACTTCCTCGCGCATGTCCCGCATTTGATGCAGTCCTTGCTGCGCTCGACCATGAAGCGCCCGAGGAACCTCTTCTGAGGGAACGGCGCCTGCTTGACGGATGTCGGGAGCCCTGGCATCTGGTCGCTCATTCGGGTCCCTCCTCGAACAGCGGGGCGAAAATCTCCTTCTCGAGGTCTTCAATGAACATCGCCCTGCCGAGCTCGCCGCGCAGCCTTCTAACCTCGCGGATCCCCATGGCGCCCATGACTTCCAGGAGCTGGTCGCGCCACGCTCCGACGACATTCACGATCCTCTGAACGGCCCACCCGTGGTCGGCCTGCTGCAGCTCGACCGGACACTTCTTCGGCGATGTGCACGGTTCGCAGAGCCTGCATTCCAGGGCGATCATCGCGGCCTTGCTTATCGCGACGACGTCGGCGCCGAGCAGGATCGCTTTCGGCACATGCTCGGCCGCCGCGATGCCTCCGCTGACTATCAGCGATATCTCGTCCCTAATCGACCTATCGACGAGCCCGCATTGGACTTCTTTGAGGGCGTATCTGAGGTGACTCTTGTCGGAGTCGCCCTGCGTCATCCCCTTGTCGTCGGCGCAGATGTGGGCCGCGTCGACCTTCGATTTGCACAATGAAACGACATCTTCCAATGTTCCTTGTCTGAGGGGGAGTCTTGCGGCGATGAGCGCGCCTGGGTTGATCTCCCTTGTCTGCTTGAGAAGATCGTCGAACCGGTCGTCCATCACGATCTCGACCATGTTGGCCGAGCTGAGAGCGCCGACGCCGACCTCGTCGATGTGCCCCTTGACCAGCGGAACGACGTGCGGCCTCTCCGCTGCCGGGATGTCCAAGGAATCCTCGATCGGGACGACGCACAGCGTGCCGAGCAGGGCGGCGGACTTTGAGATTATGGATATCGTGTGCGAGGTCATCTGGTGGTCGGGAGGCATGTCGAACACGATCGGAAGCTGGAGCTCCAGTATCTTCGTCGGAGCAGTGATGATGTGTCCGCTGCCATCGAATTCGAGGAAGGACGGCCTCCGTCCGATGTCGACCGATGTGGAGATGTACTCCCTGCCGTGGATCCCGTCCCTCGTCGGCCTGACGATTTCGGACATGTCGGTCCACATCCCGTCGAACCATTTGCCCCCGAACGGCCCCCTGTATCCAGCGCCATAGACGGGGATCCTGCCGTTCTCCGCCTCGTACGAGATCGCGTAGAACCTGTGCGGCTCCCAGTAGTCGTTGCCGAGTGCGCTGTATTCCGGGTTCATCGTCATTGTGAGCGCGTGCGTCGGGCAGGTCTGCATGCATCTGAAGCAGTTGCGGCAGAGGTAGCTGATCGGCTCCGCCATCGCCCTGTCGTCATGCGCTTCCCTCTCGTGGACGCTGTACACGCAGGCCTTTATGCACCGGCCGCAGCTCCTGCAGAGGTCCTTGTCCCTGATGACCATGAATTTTCCGATGACATTATGCCTCGGCGGAGCCGGCGTCGTCGGGATGTGGTACCGCTCATACTGCATCCGTATCACCGTCCTGCATGCCGGCATCGGGCGAGATGACGCCCTCGTAGAGCAAACGCTCGTACTCGGGGCTCGCCTCGACCTCGGCGACGAAGTCCTCGATCATCTCCTTCGGTCGGCCGAACCTGGAGTCGACAATGCTCTCGAGCTCCTCGTATGCTGAAAGCAAAGGCAGTCTCGTCTGGCAGACCTCCTCACACGCGTGGCACTTCATGCAGAGGAACAGCTCCTTCGCCTCGACCGCGTCGATCGGTTCCTTGCCCTTCAACTTCCTGGCCAAGAGCAGCTTGCCGCGGCCGGTGACGGTCTCCCTTCCGGTGATTAGATACGCTGGGCAGACCGTGACGCAGGCGCCGCACCGCGCGCAGGCAAGCGCCGAGATATCCAGATCGGACAATGCCTTCCGGCCTCCTCCGGCGCGGAGCCGGCCCGGTGCCCGAAGAGCCAGGCTCGCGAAGGCCAGCATCGAGCCGATGGCGTTCAGGGTGAGGCTGTTCTTCAGCAGGACGACGAACAGACTGGACATCTTCATCTTCCTGGAAAGGAACTTGCCGGGGTTGAACAGATCATCTGGATCGAGTTCGCGGCGGGCCTTCACCAGCAGCTCCGCCCTCTCCTCCGACATTATGAACGAGGAGAACGCCTGGTTCCATATCCCGATCGCATACGGCCTGCCCCCGATATCGATGCCGGCGCGCGTGATGAGCATAGACAGGACGGCGTGGATCGTGTACATCAGCGGGCGCCTCTGATCCGTCAGGAAGAAAGAGAGCACGAGCGCTTCCTTCTCCGAGAGCATGTGTGCCTCCGAGGCGATCTCGATGCCGTACCACCTCCCCAGCTGCTCGATTTTGGCAAGGAAGTTTTGGAGCGATTCAAGGGGCACGACCAGCTCCGCGCCGAGCATGCCCGGCCCTCTGATCCTCCCGCGCATCGGGAAGTAGCGGTCGCCCCACAGCAAGTTGCCCATGAACTCGGGGACGTCGCTATGGCTGACGTCCGAGGCGAAATCGATGCCAAGCTCCTCCGCGTCGTCGCCCTCAAGCTCGATCAGGACCGTCGGCGCTTCGTGCAGCGGAAGGCGCGATGCCGGCGTCAGATGGCCGATCTCCCTCATGCGCCTCTCGTCGAAGAACATGATGTGCGTCACCGGGGATTTGACCCGCATCAACGATGATATCAGCTTGATCGCGCGGCCGTCGTCGGAGGTCTGCGCGAGGATCGTCCTTGCATGCTTCGGGGCCTTTCTGACGGACAGGGCCAATTCCGTAATGGCTCCCAGCTGACCTTCCGAGCCTATCATCAGGTCGAAGAGGCGGTCTCCTGGCACCAGGTATTTGTCGCTCCCGTCCGGGAGCACGACCCTGAGCCTCTTGACATGCTGGGCGATATGTCCGAATGATAGGCTGTTGAGCCCGAACCCGCCTGTTGCGAACCATCCTGCGACCGTCGAGAAGAAGCTGCTCGGCGATGTCTTCATTGCGAGGCCTTGTTTCTTGAGCTCAAGAGCGAGGTCGGCCCAGCGCGTCCCCCCGCGCACGACGACCTGCAGGCTCTGCGGATCGATGGAGATGATGCCGCTGAGGTCACCGACGTCGACCACGAGCCCTCCGTCCGGAGGAAGGACGGCACCGAAGGCGCTTGATGCGGAACCGCGGATGACGAGCGGGACGCCGAGGTTTCGGCAGGTCTGGATGCAAATCTTGACCTCTTCGTGCGTCTTCGGCTTCGCGATCAAGGCGGGGACATCGGAGAAGAGTATCATTGAAAGGATTTTCGGCGGCTCGGACGCGTCAGTGCTACGGATGGTCTTCTCAGAACCGCTGAAAAGAACCTCTATCCTCGCACTCTCGAGCTCCTTCAGGAGCTTCGCCATCTCAGTGGAGAGCGAAGCCGCGCCCTTGCACTCAAGCTCCTTCAGAACATGGCGGATCTTCTTCTCTGGAGCCTGCCCCTGCTTCCTTTTCTTCATTTTGATCGTCGGTGCGCCGGTGAGAGCGGAGGAGCCGTGGAGTGCCGCGCCCCCGCCAAGCTTCTTAACGCCCCCCTCTTCGCGCTCCAATCTGGCTCACCAACGGGAATGAGTCGTACGTTTGCGGAGTTATCATGCAGAAATATTTATCCCTTTGCCGAGCAGGAAAGAAAACTTATGGAAAACGTTGTCAACTATCGAACAAAACTGAGAGAATACTGGTATTTACCGAAAGAATTAAAATTAGGGTCGGGAATCCGACCTCAGGAGCAAGCCCATTATGGATGAAACGGACAAGGAGATCCTGAGGTGCCTATACCAAGATGCCAGGATGCCTCTGAGGCAGATCGCTGAGAAGCTCGGAATCTCGGTCAGCACGGTATCGGTGCGCATCAAGAATCTCGAGGATGAGAAGGTCATCAAAGGATACATCCCGATCCTCGACCCGGAGAAGCTCGGATACGACCTTTTGACGATCATCGGTGTGAGGATCTCCGAGGGCAGACTCCTTGAGGTCGAACAGAAGCTGGCAAGGGATGACAGGGTCCTGCAGGTCTACGACGTGACAGGTGAGTGGGACTCGCTCATGATCGCACGTTTCCGGTCGAGGGAGGAACTCAACGTCTTCGTCAAAGACCTCCTCACACAACCGAACATAGAGAGGACGAACACCCTGCTTGTCCTGAATGTAGTGAAAGATGAGAAAAGGCTCCCTCTTTGACCGATAACGCTTATAAAGGGCCACTTAAATACCCACCTTCCCAAATGGGGGTTTGTGAGTTCCCATGGCAAAGATTAGAATCGAGAACGTCGTCGCTTCAACGTCCCTCGGAAGAGAGCTTGACCTGCAGAAGATCGCGCTCGCACTGGAGGGAGCGGAATATGAGCCCGAGCAGTTCCCAGGCCTGATTTACAGATTGAAGGAGCCTAAGACCGCGACCCTGCTCTTCAGGAGCGGGAAGGTCGTCTGCACTGGAGCTAAGAGCCTCGAGCAGGTGAAGATGGCGATCAGCAAGGTCGCCAAGCAGATCGAGGCGGCAGGGGTCAAGATCAGCATCGAACCGAAGATCGAAGTCCAGAATATCGTTGCATCTTCCGACCTCGAGTGCGGGATCAACCTGAACGCGATCGCGATAAGCCTCGGGCTGGATAAGGTCGAGTACGAGC
>Ga0315274_10005495_pt1 | contig 18531 bp, 11 predicted proteins | sample YL17G02_20_MG_FD_203700 | JGI IMG/M metagenome (GOLD analysis project Ga0315274, IMG submission 203700) | Sediment microbial communities from Yellowstone Lake, YNP, Wyoming, USA - YL17G02_20 | ecosystem: Environmental > Aquatic > Freshwater > Lake > Sediment | place: USA: Wyoming | collected...
AAGACGTGCCTCGAAGCGGAGGGAATCATTAAGGAACGGCTCGGCTCGCACGACGTTCACACTGCCACGATCGGCGTTGCAGGCGAAAACCGCGTGCGGTTCGCCTGCGTGAATTCGGACTGGAGCCGCAACGCGGGCCGGACGGGCATCGGCGCGATCATGGGCTCCAAGAATCTGAAGGCCATCGTCGTCCGGGGCACCAAGGACCTCCCCGTCTTCGACATCAACGGGCTTGTCGAGGAGACGCGGAAGGCCATCAAGTACATGACCGAGCACAAGTACTTCAGGCTATGGCAGCAGCAGGGCCTGATGAACGTCATCGAGTACGCAAACGAGAAAGGCATTCTGCCCACATACAACTTCAAGGCGACGACCTTCGCGGCGCACGACAAGATTAATGGCGAGACCATGCTCGAGCACTACAAGATCGGCGACAGCGCGTGTTTCATGTGCCCGATGTGCTGTGGCAATATCTGCTTGGTAAAAAACGGGAAGTATGCGGGCACCGTCACCGAAGGCCCGGAATACGAATCGTGCGCCATGCTCGGGTCAAACTTGGGCGTCGAGCGCTTTGATGCGGTGCTGGCCGGCAACAAGCTGTGCGACGAACTCGGCGTGGATACGATATCCACCGGCAGCATTGTGGGAGCCGTGATCGAGGGTTACGAGAAAGGCATCATCTCCCTATCCGATCTTGACGGCAAAGGAATCGCTTGGAACGACGATGATGCCATCATGGACCTTATCGGCCGGATCGCGCGGCGCGAAGGCGTCGGGGACATTCTTGCGGATGGTTCACGGCGCATCATCGAGCAGTGGCCCGAGATGGAGAAGGTGATTTTACAGGTCAAGGGCCTCGAGCAGTCGGCCTATGACAGTCGCGTCGGCGCCTCGATGGGCCTTGCGTATGCTACTTCCGATATCGGTGCGCACCACACGCGCGCGTGGACCATCGCGAAAGAGATCGAGGAGGGCGCTAACTGGTCCGCCGAAGACAAGGTGAACCTGGTGATGTACCACCAGTCCGTGCGGCCGCTGTTTGACATGCTGGGCGTGTGCCGGCTTCCGTGGATCGAACTCGGGTTGAACGAGCGCCACTACGAGAAGTTTTACAGTTGCGTGACCGGAAAGACGACGACACTTGAGGACCTCCTGAGACTGTCGGACGATGTTTACAACCTGACGCGGCGGATGAACGTTCGTTTGGGCGCAACACGAAGAGCCGATTCCCTGCCGTATAAGGTCCGGAAGGTGCCCGTACTGACGGGCCCGAACGCCGGAAAGACCCTGGACGAACAAGAATTCGAGAAGATGCTCTCGCTCTACTATCAGAAGCGGGGTTGGGACAAGGACGGGGCGCCCCCTGTCGAGATCGAGGCCGCCTTCTAGTCTCGTGAGTCTCAGATTCCCTTCAAAAGTTATAGACCCTGCCAGGGAGGGCGAGGCTCCTGCCGAGCCGAAGTCTTGGCCCGAGTATGTCCGGCTCGGCAGGAGCCTCGCCCTCCCACTCAGGACACTGGCGTGGGGGCCAATTCGTCGTCTGCCACTGATTTTCACATGAGGTGTTCTTGAATGTCGGCGTTGAACGATGCGCAGCAAGAGGCGGTTACGGCCGGAGATGGTCCGGCGCTGGTGCTGGCCGGCGCGGGTTCCGGCAAGACGCGCGTGATAGTCGAGCGCATTATTAGGCTGATCGAAGAACGCGGCGTAGATCCGCGGAGCATTCTCGCGCTTACCTTCACGAACCGCGCGGCGAATGAAATGCGGGCGCGGGTCATGGGGCGTCTCGGCGTCGACAGGCTTGCATCCTGGGTCGGCACCTTCCACGGGTTTGGGCTTTTCGTCCTCCGGCGTGACATGGACCGGCTCGGACGCGAGAAGACCTTCACCATCTTCGATGACGCCGATCAACTGTCCCTCATGAAGCGGCTCATTAAGGACCTATCCGCACATTTCACAACCGTCTCTCCGCGCGATGCCCTCGAATGGATAAGCGCGCTGAAGCAGAAACTCGCCGAGCCGGACCTTGCCGCCCCCTGTAACGTGGCGCAGGAGAAAACCTATCGTGAACTGTGGGTGCGCTATCATCGGCTCCTGCTGAACGCCTCGGCGGTCGATTTTGACGATCTTCTGGCACTCCCGGTTCGGCTGTTCGAGCAACATCCGGATGTGCTCGCAAAATACCAGCGTCGCTACTGCCATGTACTCATCGATGAGTATCAAGACACGAACCGGGCGCAGTATCAGATCGCCAAGCTGCTCACGCAATCGCACAAGAACATCTTTGCCGTCGGCGATGAGGACCAGAGCATCTACTCGTGGCGGGGCGCGGAGATTCGAAACATTCTCGACTTCGAGAAGGACTTCGAGGGTGCACGCGTGTTCCGGCTCGAGCAGAATTACCGCAGCACTCAGCCGATCCTCGATGCTGCTAACGCGGTCGTTGAGAACAACGAAGACCGATTGGGAAAGACTTTGTGGACGGCGCGCCGCGAAGGTGAGCCCGCCCGCTTTTATCTCGCGGCGGACGCGGTGGACGAGGCCCGTTTCGTGATCGAGGATTTCGCGTCGAGCGGCGTCGCGCCTCGCGACGCCGCCATTCTCTACCGTACGAACGGACAATCGCGCGTCCTCGAGGAGGCGTTTCGGCGGAAGGGAATCGCCTATGTTGTGGTCGGCGGCGTTCGGTTCTATGGGCGGAAAGAGATCAAGGACCTTCTATGCTACCTCCGGCTTCTTGTGAACCCGGCCGACGATGACGCCGTCCGCCGCGTTTTGAACGTCCCTCCGCGCGGCATCGGCAACGTCAGCATGGAGCGGATCGAGGAATATGCAGCGGTGCGCGGGGTCCCACTGCTGCAAGTGCTGCGCGAGATTGAGCACGATCACAGCCTGCAAGCGCGCACTCGGGAATCCACGAGCGCTTTCGTGCGCCTGATCGACGACCTGACGCTGGCTTCGAAGGCGTCGTCCCTCGAAAAGCTCGTCGAGTCTATCCTGGAGAAAACCGGTTATCGGGATTTCACACGAGAGAGCGATGAGAAGGATTTCCGCTCGCGGCTCGAGAATGTGGACGAGTTCCTCTCCGCCTGTAAAGAATTCGACAAGAAAAAGAGTGGGGGCGTGATCGAGTTCCTGCAAGAGTTGGCGCTGTTCTCGGACGTTGACGAATGGGACGCCGATACGCCCGCCGTAACGCTTATGACGTGTCATAGCGCAAAGGGTCTCGAGTTCGAGTCCGTGTACCTCGTGGGGATGGAGGAGGGACTCCTGCCCCATGCCACGGCCATGCACTCCGACCGCGAACTCGAGGAAGAGCGGCGGCTATGCTACGTCGCCATGACGCGGGCGCGGACACGTTTGGTGCTCACGGCGGCCGAATCTCGTATAATGTACGGCGAGTCGGAGCAGCGCGCGATCTCGCGTTTCATTCAGGAGATACCCGGCGCTCTGCTGCGACGGGTCTCGCGGCAGAGACCCGGGACGAAGCATGAGCGAACGCCGCTCTCCGATGCCAAGGCGGGCGCGTTGAGACTCGGAACCCGGGTGCGGCATGCCACCTTCGGCGAGGGGTACGTGCTGTTCACCTCCGGCTCGGGCGCGACTCTGCGCGCACGGATACGGTTCAAGACGGGCCGCGTAAGCACTTTCATGGTCGGCAAGGCGCCTCTCGAAATCCTGGAGGGCAAAAAGCGGTGACACTAGATGACCTCAGAGAGAAGATCGATAAGCTGGATGGTGAGATTCTCCGGCTGTTGAACGAACGCGCAAGCCTGGCGCTCGACATCGCGGAGATAAAGCGGAACACGCAGAGCGCCTTCTACGCGCCGGAGCGCGAGAAAGCCGTGCTGGAGGGGCTCCGCGCCCGAAACGACGGCCCCCTGCCGTACGAGGCGGTGCGGGCCATTTACCGCGAGGTGATGAGTTCGATCCGGGCGCTCGAGAAGAAGATCTCCGTCGCGTTCCTGGGGCCGCGGGAGACCTTCAGCCACATGGCGGCCATGCGTGTTTTCGGCGTGACGGCGGACTATCATCCGCTGCCCATGGTGGCGGACATCTTCACCGAAGTCGAGCGGAAGCGGATCGACTACGGCGTGGTTCCCGTCGAGAGCTCGATGGGGGGCGGCGTCCATGACACGCTGGATCGGTTCATTGCTTCCGACCTGAAAATCGTCAACGAAGTGTTGCTGCGCATCACACAGAATCTCCTTGCGAACTGCCCTCTCGAGAAGATCAAGCGCGTGTATTCGAAAGACAACGCCTTCGTTCAATGCCGCAACTGGCTTCGCGTCAACCTCCCGAATGCGGAGCTGATTGACGTCGCCAGCACCGCGGAGGCGGCGCGCATCGTGGCGGAGGAAGAAGGGGCGGCGGCGGTTGCGAGCGCGCTCGCAGGGAAAACGTACAATGTCGACGTTCTCGTGTCGTGCATCGAGGACTCGCCCAATAACTACACGCGATTCTTCGTCATCGGACACCAGCTCGCGAAACCCACCGGCAAGGACAAGACGTCGGTCTTGATCTCGATCAAGGATCGTCCTGGCGCTCTTTACTCCCTGCTGCTGCCTTTCTATGAAGCAGAGGTCAATCTCACCCGCATCGAGTCGCGCCCGTCGCGGAAGAAGGCGTGGGAGTACGTGTTCTTCATCGATCTCGTCGGCCACGCCGATGAATCGAGGGTGTCCAACGTGCTGCAGCACGTCGCCGAACAGTGCGCCGAGCTCCGCGTTCTAGGCTCCTATCCGCAGGGCGAAATGGAGGAGTAGATCCGCGCGGCCGTCATCGGAGCGGAGGCAGGACATCGGCCTGCAGCCGCATCATCTCTTCCACGCATTCCACGGCGCGGCGGTAGGAGTCCACGGTTGGGTCCAGAAGCAGCGCTTGGAGCAGTTTGTCCTTGGACTGCTCGGCAAAAGCCTCGACAAGTAACCGGTGAATGCTGGCTTGAGTGCGCAGCAGTGCGGCGATGCCTTCGGGAAGCGGATCCATCTCGTGGGCCCGGAGACCCGCGGCATCGGCGGAGGCCGGCGCCTCGACGATCATGTCATCCGGCAGATTTGGAATTGCACCGCGGTTGGGGATGTTGACGGCTTCGAGCACGCGCGGAACGCCGCAGGCAAGGGCTTCCATGATCGGCACCGCAAGCTCTCCGGAAGGCCGGATGTCAGCTTGCTCCCAATGCTTGGGCTCGGGATTCGTTCTTCGCCACGGGCGCGTGGTGGCGTCACCGCTCAGAGAGTACACAAACTCGGGGACGTTGCCGGTCTCCCAGGGATGACCGTCGGCGGGATCGTAAAAGTACTGTAGTTCGCTTGCCACAAACTCCTCCGCCCATCGAATGTACTCGCCGTAGTGGTTTGCCGCCGGCGACGGCCAAAGGCCGAAGCGGCGGAATAGGATGCGGGCCAATCCGATCTCATGCCAGTCGGACAACCAGTCGCCTTCGCGTTCCGCTGAGCGGAGGCGCGGATACAGGTCCTCCCCGGTTCGGCGGTGTCGTATGCGCTGGAAGAAGGTGAAATGGTTCATGCCGCATGCAGCGCCGTCAACATCGTCCGCTGGCATCCCGAGGATTGTTGCGATCTGGTGTATGCCCATGAAGACGCCGTGGCAGAGCCCGACGCTCTTGACGGAGGTCAGGCGCGAGACGGACTCGCACAGCTTGTGCTCCGGGTTCGAAAAGTTCAGCATCAGCGCCCGCGGACAGAGACGCTCCATGGCGCGGGCGATATCGATCATGGGCCCCATGTTGCGGAGGGCGTGAAAGAGTCCGCCGGGGCCGCCATTCTCGCCGAAGACTTGATGGAAGCCGTATCTGCGCGGGACATGGAAGTCCTGGGTCCATCGCAAGAAACGCTGCACGTCGATTGCAGTGATAACAAAATCCGCGCCATCGACTGCGGCCTCCAAATCTGTCGTGGAAGATATCTGTGCTTCCCTGCCGAGCTTTTTTCTCAAGAACGGGGCATATGCAGCAATATCCGTCAGATGCTCGGCGACCTTGTCCATCAATACAACGTGGAGCCCGTTTTCGTTCAGCGGGTCGCTCAGGAGGATGTCCCGCAGAGACGATGGGCCAAAGGAGCGGCTGCCGGCGCCGACGAGGGTGATCTTAATCTTGGTCATGAATCATCCCCTGTCCTGTGGGAGACATCATATAGACTCCGTACAGTACCATCCCGTGTACGGGCGCCGCAACTGACGCGCGGTCTTGAATCTGCCCTTCATTTGCTTTGAATCGAGTGAATCTGGTATCCCGCTCACGCCGGTTGACGACTTGTGCGGCGTTTCCCGGTATGTCTCTTCTAGGCTGTGTCGATACGCTCGTGAATACTACCTCAGAGAGTGGCGGCGACATGGATGGGGCGTTGTACACCTCGGCGTCGGTGGTCATTCCGTGTTACAACGCGGGGCATCGCGTGCGCGGCGTCGCCGGGCATGCGCTGAACATGGTCGAGCGCGTCATTCTTGTGGACGACGGCAGCACCGACGGGGCGGTTGAAAGTCTGAGCAACCTGCCTGTGAACGTCGTCAGGTTCAAGCGGAATCGTGGCAAAGGCGCCGCATTGCTGGCGGGGTTCAAGGCCGCTCTCGATTGCCCGGCGGTCGTGTGTGTCATCGTAGTTGACGCCGATGGGCAGCACGACCCGCGCGAGATTCCCCAGCTTCACCAGGCATTCAAAGAACATAACGCGGACCTGGTCATCGGCGCACGCACCTTTGATCCCGCCCTCGTTCCCTGGCGCAGCCGGTTTGGCAACAGACTCACCGTGGCCGTCACGAGATGGCTGTTCAACCAATACCTTCCCGACACGCAGTCGGGCTTCCGCTTGCTTTCGCGTCCGTTTGCGGAGTCGGTCCTGGCGACGGTGCCCGAAGGACGATATGAGACGGAGATGGCGATCATAGTGAAAGCCATACGTGAACGACGTACAATCGTGTCGGTGCCGATCAGGACGATCTACGAGGCCGGCAATGTGTCGTCGCACTTCCGGAAGGTTCGGGATTCGTTGCGCATCTATCGCGTGCTGTTTCAAGCGGCGCTTCACCGGCCCGGAGTTTGACATGCCCGGGCATTTCGCCCAGCATCCGCCGCCCCTGATAGGCCCGTCATTTTCAGCGATCGGTCCAGGAAAGCGTAAGTGTGGGACGAAACACGAGAAGAGATACGGCCGCTAGACCCGTGTGGCGTATGTTCGACGCCATTGCGCCCCGGTACGATCTTCTCAATCGCGTCCTCTCGTTTGGGCAGGATCGGAAATGGCGGCGTGCGCTGGCCAACAGCGTCTCAGATCCGCGTTACGCGCGTATTCTCGACGTCGCCACCGGTACGGGTGACGTTCTGATGGCGCTTGCGAATGGGCGTTGCGGCGAACGGTTCTGTGTGGGTGTGGATATGGCGGGAGAGATGCTGGGATTGGCGCATGAGAAGCTGATGCGCGGAGGTGTTGGCTCGGCGTGCGCCCTGGCGCGGTGTAACGCCGAATCCGTTCCCATTGCGGACGGCAGCTTCGATGCCGCGACCATCGCGTTTGGCATACGGAACGTCTCCGATGTTGCGAAGGCGCTGGGTGAAGTGCATCGTACGCTGAAGCCCGGCGGCCGCCTCGCTGTGTTGGAGTTCGGGCTGCCCTCGCGGCGAATTCCGCGTCGGTTGTACTTGTTCTATTTTCGGCATGTTCTCCCTCTCTTGGGCGGGCTGATTTCGGGCGACTATCATGCGTACCGGTATCTGAATCGCAGTGTAGAAAGTTTCCCTTATGGAAAGGCATTCTGCGATGTCATGAGCGCCAGTGGATTTGACAACGTGATCGCTCGACCGCTCACGTATGGCATTGCAGTGCTTTACTTTGGAGAGAAGGCGCATGCGTAGCGCTGTGTTCCACGGTGGAAACGCGATATGACGGACATCCTCCAGGCGCGTCAATTAGACGGCATCCCGTCGCTTGTTGAGCAGGCGCTATCGATCTCTTCCGAGAGACCGCGGGTCGTCCGTATCGGGATTCCGATTGCGCCGATAGACCCGTTGGGGTGGCTTCAAGCCCAGCCGTCGCCGATCAAGACCTATTGGGCGGATCGTGAAGGAAGCTTCGTGATGGCGGGCGTCGGCGCCGCCCACGTGGTGTCCGGGAATGATCGTTTCCCGCCCTATGGCGCGCTCTTTCAGCGGCTGCGCGCCGGGTTGTCTTGTGCGCACCCGAATCTCCGCTACTACGGCGGCATATGTTTTGACGCGCGTCGCATGGCGGACCCACGGTGGATGAGATGGGGGACGCACCGGTTTCTCATCCCGCGTTTTGAACTCCTCAGCACGGGCGCGGGAACATTTCTCGTGTGCAATGCCTTCTGCACGAACGGAAACGAAGACCAGAGGAAAGTGGACATTATCCGGCGCGAACTCGGAGACATTGTGCTTGGCCCGTGCGAGCGGCGAAGCGGCCTCCCCGTCATCATCAGTCGGCACGATCGTCCGGACGGCCGTCACTGGTTCGAGATGGTGGCGAAAGCCCTTGACGCGTTTCAGGATGGCGGGTTTGAGAAGGTCGTGCTCGCACGTGAGTCCTTGCTCGAGTTTGCAGATGTCCCCGATGCCTTAGCTATTTTGTGTCGTCTGTCCGCAGCAGTGGGAAATGCCTATCTGTTCATGTTTCAGTTGCGTCGGGGCATGGCTTTCCTCGGCGCGTCGCCGGAGCGCCTATACCGTCGCGTCGGTGGCTTCATCCAAAGCGAGGCCCTTGCCGGGACGCGCCCCCGGGGCTCGTCTGACGAAGCCGACGCCGCTCTGGCGGCTGTGCTCCTCCATGACAACAAAGAGTTGCGGGAGCACCGTTATGTCGCGGATAGTATTCGCAGCGCATTTAAGGACCTGTGCAAGGAAATCCGTGAAGATGAAGAGGTGTCTCTCGTGAGGCTCCGGGATTGTCAGCACTTGATCCGGCGCTTCGAGGGCATCCTGGGCGACGGCAAGTCCGACGCAGACATTCTCCAAGCGTTGCACCCGACTCCCGCCGTGGGAGGGTGTCCCACCGGGGCCGCCCTCGAGTGGATCGCGAAAGAGGAGCCTTTCGATCGCGGTTGGTTTGCGGGACCCGTTGGCTGGGTTGGATATGATTCGTCCGAGTTCGCCGTAGGCATACGCTCGGGATCGATTGATGGAACCACGCATTCCCTCTATGCAGGGGCTGGAATCGTTTCCGGGTCTGATGCGGGACGGGAGTGGACGGAGGTCGATGACAAACTCGACACGTTCTCAAGGGTGTTGACGCAAGATGCCTGATGCCGCTTCCAGTTGCGACGACGCCGCGCGGCGCACGGCGGGTTTGAACCGCCTGTGGAGCGGCATCATCGTTGAAGAACTCCTGCGTTGCGGGGCCGGCGTGTTTTGCCTTTCGCCGGGATCCCGATGTGCGCCTTTGACGCTCGGTGTCGCGGAGAATGCGCGCGCCCGCAACGTGGTGCACTTCGATGAACGCGGCGCGGCATATCACGCATTGGGCTGGGCAAAGGCCTCCGGGCGCCCTGCGGTGCTAGTGTGCACATCGGGGACCGCCGCTGCGAATTACCTTCCGGCGGTGGTCGAGGCATCGCAATCGCGCGTTCCTCTCATCCTGCTCACGGCGGATCGTCCGCCGGAGCTCCTCGACGCCGGCGCGAATCAAGCCATCGATCAGACAAACCTGTTCGGCAAGTATGCGCGTTGGCAATACGCGCTGCCGTGCCCGGATGAGTCCGTGCCGCCCAATGCCGTGTTAACCGCCATTGACCAGGCCGTCTTTCGCGCCGTATGCCCGCCCGCCGGCCCCGTGCACTTGAACTGCCAGTTCCGCGAGCCCTTCGTGTCGGCGGATGCGTGGAAGGATACGCAGTCGTATCCGAAACAGATCGAGGCATGGAGAGAAAGTGGTCTGCCGTACACGGCCTATACGAAACCGGAATATGGAATCGGAGCAGATACCGTTCAACGCATTCTCGAGATCGTCTGCCGCGCCCGGCGCGGCCTGCTCATTATCGGGGAGCTCCGCATGCCAGCGGAACGTGAAGCCGTTGGACGCCTCGCGCGCGCGCTAGACTGGCCCGCATTCCCCGATATCACCTCCGGGCTTCGCCTGGGCAACAGCGGAACGCCCTTCGTGCCCTACTATGATCAAATGTTGCTGTCCTCGTCTGTTCGCGACGCCTGCAAGCCGGACGCCGTCATCCAGATCGGGTCGCCCTTCGTCTCAAAGCGTTTACTCGAGCACCTGGACGCCTTTCCCCCGGGCGCCTACGTGATGGTGGCGGACCACCCGCTCCGTCACGATCCGATTCACCGCGTTACGTTGCGCGTCCAATCGGAGATCGCGTGTTTCTGTGCGGCGCTCGCGGCTGAGCTGGATGCGGGGAACGAACAAGGTTGGGCGCAAGCCCTTTTCATGGCGAATGACCTCGTTCATGACGAGGTCGAGGCATTTCTCGCGAGGGATGACAGCCTGGGCGAGCCGCGCGTCGCGCGGTTGATTTCCGAAAACGCGCCTGAGGACGGCGTGATCTTCCTGGGCAATAGCATGCCGATACGCGATATGGACATGTATGGCTCACCTCATGGGCCGGTTGTTCGCATCGCGGTGAACCGGGGCGCCAGCGGCATCGACGGCAACATCGCGACGGCCTTGGGTTACGCCGCGGCGCTCGGCGTTCCGGTTACGGCGCTCCTCGGCGACCTTGCCGCGCTGCATGACATCAATTCTCTCGCCTTGTTGTCAAACATCGCCGCGCCCGTCGTTCTTGTTGTGGTCAACAACAATGGCGGCGGCGTCTTTTCGTTCCTGCCCGTTGCGGGCGTGGGTGAACATTTCGAGCGTTACTTCGCCGCTCCCCAGGGACTGACGTTTGAACAGGCGGCGCGGCTGTTCGGATTGAGCTACGCAAGGCCGGCGACATCCAAGATGTTCGTTGACGCCTACGGCGGGGCCGTGCGGAGCAAACGCCATTGGCTCATCGAAGTTCGAACGGATCGCGGCGAAAACCTCTGCATTCATCGCGCTTTGCAGGAAGTGATTGCGAAACGTCTCGACAACGGTATCCCTTTGTGATCGATTTCCCCCGCTTCAATCACCGGCTCGCCGGGAGCCTCGCCCTCCCGTGGACCGTTATGCACGATTATGCACCATTCTGCGCCGTTTGTCGAGAAAACGCCCCTGGTCGGCGGCGAGAAGGACGTGAAGTTCCACAAGATCGCAATCGAGATGGCGCGCGCGTACCCCGTGGCGGAGCTTTGCGTCGTCGAGGGCTGCGGCCACAACGTGCACTACGAAGATCCGGCGGCTTATACTCGATGCGTGAAACAGTTTCTGAGCAGGTGTTCGGGTTTCTCAGAAAATGCGTGAGGGCCCAGCGAGGAGGTAACCATGTCGTCCGTGAACTGGATTGAAGCCGGGTCGTACGCCGACATCAAATATCAGAAGGCGGAAGGGATCGCGAAGATCACGATTAACCGCCCTGAGGTCCGAAATGCGTTTCGGCCTGAGACGGTGGATGAGATGTCCCACGCCCTGAACGATGCGCGGTTCGATCCTGAAATCGGCGTTGTCATCTTAACGGGCGAAGGAGACAAGGCATTCTGTTCGGGCGGCGATCAGCGCGTGCGCGGCGAAGCCGGATATACTGATGAGCGAGGCGTCGAGCGGCTCAATGTGCTTGACTTTCAACGGCAGATGCGCGTCTGTCCGAAACCAATCATCGCGATGGTCGCCGGGTACGCGGTTGGCGGCGGTCACATTCTTCATCTTATGGCGGACCTTACGATCTCGGCCGACAACGCGGTGTTCGGTCAGACGGGCCCGCGCGTCGGCTCCTTTGACGGCGGGTATGGTTCCGCGTACCTCGCGCGCATCGTGGGCCAGAAGAAGGCGCGTGAGATCTGGTACTTGTGCCGGCAGTATAATGCTCATCAAGCCCTTGAGATGGGCCTGGTGAACGCCGTCGTTCCCCTTGAACGGCTCGAGGAGGAAACGATCCAGTGGTGCCGCGAGATCCTCGCCAACTCCCCCATCGCAATCCGGTGCATCAAGGCGGCGATGAACGCCGATTGCGACGGCCAGGCGGGATTGCAAGAGCTGGCCGGGGCCGCAACCATGCTCTTCTATATGAGCGAAGAAGGCCAGGAAGGCCGCAACGCATACGTCGAGAAACGTCCTCCGGATTTTCGCAAATTCCCTCGCCGCCCGTAGCGAAGTGATCCAAGAGTCAATGAGTAGCAGGCTGAGAAGCGTGACACCAATCCGCCCTCAAACGTTCATATTCTGGGAGGGCGAGGCTCCCGCCGAGCCGGGGCTTTCGCCAAGCAGAAGCTCCATTCGGAAACCCCCGGCTCGGCGGGAGCCTCGCCCTCCCATGTGCGTCGCCATTTTGCTTTAATGCTTGAAAGCGAATCGGTATGAGTCACTGCGGGAACCTGCGAACGAGCTTGAAGAACATATCGATCAAGCGCGGCAGGACGGCAACATACAGATCGAGAAACGTGCTGTTGTTCTCGGCGCTCGTCCTGTTTGCATGCGGTGTTGCTTCGGCACAGCGTTTGATTGTTGTCACCACGCCCATGACCGCGACTCACGAGCCGGCCGGCGTTCGCGTGCAGAGCGTTGATATGCGCGTCGGCGCGCCCCTTCCGGGGTTCGAGGCCGTGCCGGGTGCGATTTCGACAAGCCGGCTCATCCCATTAACCGAGGGCCAAGGGGCAGTGCTCTCTACCGGGCCAGGCCAGGCGATCTTGGGAGGGAATCTCGCGCAGGAACCTTGTCATCTTGCCGGATTCAAGACAGCGCCGTTTCAAAGCAGGGCTAACACCGAGTTCCCCATTGGATGGGACGAGTCCGCGGCGTGTGTTGTCGCGAACCCGCCGATGATCGTTGCGCTCGGCAGCCACGGGGACGATGCAACCGGACTGCAGGGGCGTCTTCAGCTCTATCGCTGCGATACGGGCCCGGACTCAGTGGGGATCATCCGTTCCTCAGCGGAGAAGACATGGGAACTGCCGGGCACGCCCGTCGCAGCCGTTCCTTTGCCTGGTTCGGGCCGAGTAGCCGTGCTCTGCTGCGGATCTTTGGGCGGCGCGATACTAGCGGTTGTCGACCTGCAGTCTGAAGGAATGTCCGAGATAACTCTCGAACCCGATAAGGCAGAGAATCTTGACTCGTCGACGCCGTCCGGGCTCGCCGTCACGCGAGACGGCGCACGCCTTCTCGTGCTCACCTCTGGTTACTGCGTTGACCCGCCTTCGGGCGAAGCCGTGTCCTGGTTTCGAGTGGTCAATACGGCGGACTTCGAGCAGCAGGGCGAGGCCGTGATGCTCCCCGGGGCATCGGAAGCCGAGGACGATCCTTTAACGCCCTCTCGTGACGGCGGATGCTGGGTGGTAACGCACCCGCCCGGGACGGACCTTGCCTATGTGACCCGAATCCGTGTGACGCCGACTGAGGCCGCCACGGATCTTCAGTTGCCGCTGACGGGCGTTTCGGCGCCCGTCCGGATCGCGTTTGAACCCGGGGGCGAAGATCTTGCGGTCGGCGTCGAGAACCGTCTCGAGATCTGGAACGATGGACGCAGAGGTGGACCAGCGGAGACCTATGAAGCCCCCGTTGCCGTGGTGCGATGGACGCCGGAAGGGTTGTTCGCGGCGGAGTCCGCGCGCATCCATCAGATCGATCCTCAATCGTGCACCACCGTGAAAGTGGTGCAGCTTCAGACGGGTTGGATTACGGATCTCCTTCCGATTCCTGACGAGCAGTTGCCTTCTTCGGACACCGATGCCGATGGACTGGCCACGGACGACGAGATTCGATTAGGCACATTGCCCGATTCCCCGGACACGGATGGGGATGGAATTCCCGATGGCTCGGATCCGGACCCGCTCACGCCCTCTCCGCGGTTGCGGCTGCCGGATGAGGCGGCGTTTCGCGAAAAGGCCGTGGGACAGGAAGTGAAAGGGATCAAAGTCAGCCCTGCTTACGCGGATGACTATGTTTGGCGGCTTTCCTACGAACGCACACGGATGCCTTGGCTCGTCATCCATCCCTTGTCGGATAAAGCGCCCAGCGTCATCTACCTGGGAGTGGATCCGGGACGCTATTATCCCAGGAAGCCAACCGCGGGTAAGCTGACGATCGACCTTGTGCGGCCCGACGGGTCGCTGCGCGCCGCGGGCAGCCCCGCCACGGTAGACGTTCGCATACTCCCGGAAGAGCGATATGGCATGCATCGCATTTTGTGGATCTGGGAGCAAGAAAGCGCGGACGCGTCTTTCCGGGACACGTCCGACCCTCATGGTTTGCGAGCGTTAGGAGACATGCTCGCGGGACCGCCGTATCATTTCACCCACCGTGAAGCTGCCGCCCCTATCCAAGAAGACCTGGATCCTTATGCCGTGGTAGTGCTCAACGTCGCCGCGGCCGCGCAAGGGGCTCTCACGCGGCAGGCTCTGCTTCGTTACGTGATGGACGGGGGCGCCTTGCTGCTTCTAGGCGGATTCATGGAGGCGGGGGCGACCCCCGAACTGGACAACTGGCTGTTGCCTGTCGGCATACATCTGGATCCGGCTGTGAAGATGGAAGGGGTCTTCCCCATCCGCAACCCTCATGCGATGCTGAGGCATGTCACGAGCCTTCGGTTCGCGGAAGGCTGTGCCGTAAATGCGGACGACCCGGTGCGCGTTCTGATCCCAGCCGATTCGGCGGGGCACGAGGCCATGCTCCTCGCAAGCACTTACGGACGCGGCAGGATCGTCGTCCTCGCCTCTCCAACGCCCCTGGAAACGAAGGCGATGTCCGACGGCGCCAATCACCTCTTCGCCGCGGACCTTTTCCAGTGGCTTGTGGAAGGCGGCAGTGGCACGCAAGAACAGGACATGGACGGCGACGGTCTGCCGGACAGTCTCGAGGATCGGAACGGAAATGGAATCGTTGATCCAGGGGAGACCGACTACCTCGATCCGGACACCGACGGCGATGGATTGCCCGACGGCATGGAGGACGCCAATCGCAATGGCGTTGTGGATGAAGGAGAAACGAGTCCTCTCAATCCGGACTCCGACGGGGATGGGATCCTTGACGGCGCTGATCCGACGTCCCTGCCGCCAGTCGGGGCGCCCGTGGTCACCGAGGTGAATCCGACACACGCGCCCGCGGAGGGCGGTCCCCTTGCGTTGGTGTCCGGTCGCAATTTCGCTCCTGACGCGGCCGTCTGGTTCGCTGGCCGGCAAGCGAGAACGGTCCGTGTGACGCGAAGCACCGACATCCTCGTGGAAGTCCCAGCCTGCGACATTGGAGAGGGGGGCGACGTGTCCGTGCGGGTGGTGAATTCCGCGTCCGGCCAGGAAGGCACGCTTCTCAAGGGTTTCCATTACTCAGCCCGCAGCAAGGTGTCGCTCGTTCTTCATACACTCCGCGCATTTTCTCAGCAAGCGCGCACGTATGAGGGATCGATCTCGCTCCGGATAGAGCCTCCCGAAGGGGTCTCGCCGGACAAGATCCTGTTGCTGTTGCGGCCCGAACCTCTTGTGGGCTTCGAGTGGGGCGAGGCCCCTGGGCCCGCTTCGTCCGAAGGTGGCGGAGGTTCCGTCCTGTATCGCAAGACGTTAGCGGGCGACCTGCACATCGTCGCGATCAGCGCCAAGTCCAACACGGTAGTCTCTTGGGAACTGGGCCCGATCCCGTGGAAGTATGCCGTCCCCGCGAAGGCGCGCACCAGCATCTTGCGCTTTTCCGTTCAGGGGCCTCGCATTCTGGCGCGCAATGGCCAGCCGCTCGATGTCGATATCACAAACGCCGAGATCGATTTGACATCCGTGAAGCCCGAGAGCGCGCCTCCCGTTAGGTATCTTCCTTGATGCCGCCTCGTGATCGGGGTGCCGTTGCTTTAGCGGCGGATCAGCCGATAGACTCTTGCCCAATGAATGCAGGAAAGAGAGTCGTCTTGCGCGAGTACGCCCTTCAAGGGCTGCTGCTCTTGCTTGTGCTTGTCGCGGCGTTTCCGGGAGTCTTCCTTCGAGGCGAGGTCACCTTCCCTGGGGACGTGCTGTTCGAGAGCCTTCCGTGGAAACTCTACGCGCCTCCCGGGTGGCAACATGCGGAAAACCGGTTGTTGTGCGACATGACGTCCGCCATCATGCCGTGGTACTGGCTCACGCGCGAGGCGCTGCACCGCGGCGAATGGCCGTTGTGGAATCCCCTCGAGTTCGGCGGCGCACCCCTGCTGGCAAACTGGCAGAGCGCGGTGTTCTACCCGCCGCGCATGTTGCACAACCTCCTCGACATATTCACCGGCTTCACGGTTTATGTGCTGCTCAAGCTTTGGCTGTGCGGCATGAATGCATACCTGTGCGCACGGGCCATAGGCATTCGTACGCCCGCCGCACGATTCATGTCCTTCGCATGGATGCTCAGCGGCTACAACTTCGTCTGGTGCTACTGGCCCATTCCGGATGTCTGCGTGTGGCTTCCCATCGTATTCCTGGGCACGGAGTGGCTTCTTCGCGGGCAATACCGTCGCGGGTTCTTTGCGGTTCTATTCGGCGCCGTGCTGAGTCTTCTCGCGGGCCATCCCGAATCGGCGTTCGTGATTAACCTCGGCATCGGCTTGTATGCCCTGTTGCGCCTCTTGTGGGATCGCCGCGCACCCGCGGAAGGCGCCGCGTGTCTCGCCGCGTGGATTGGCGCGTGGATTCTGGCGTTACTCGTCTCTGCCGTGCAGATAGTCCCGTTTCTCGAGTATCTGCTTAACAGCCACCCGCCAGGCGAGCACACGAACATGGGCGCCCACCCGGGATTGCCGTTTCGCGCCGTCCTCTGCTTGTGGATCCCGCGATTCTTCGGCGCCACCGTTGACCTGAACTATTGGGGCGATCTCGATACAAACCGTTTTCTCATGAATTACGCCGGGGTGCCCGTGTGGCTCGCCGCGACGCTTCTCATCGTGCGCGGCCCTTGGGACAGACAATCCCGCGCGCGCGTCGCGTGTCTGGCAATCGTGACGTCTGTCTTCCTCTGCTTGACGTTCGAAGTCCCGCCCTTCGATCTGATCCACGGCCTGCCGCTGTTTGACCTTCTGAAGCGAACCTACTACATCGCCTTTGTCATGTTCGCCCTTCCCGTGCTTGGAGCCATCGGACTCGATCGATGGTTTGCCCGGCCTCGCAAGTGGCGCGAGTTGCTCGGATGCGTTGCGGGCATTCTGTTGACGAACCTCACGCTCTACCTGGCCTACAGCTTCTACCGAGGGACCATCCACCTGATGCGCTTCGAAGATTACCTCTCTCATCAGATGCTTTTCTTCTGGTGTTCGCAGGCTGTTTTTCTCATCGTCTTGATCGCTTCGCTTCTTACGTTCCGGCCCCGCCTGTTCCCGGCGTTGTTGGCGCTGCTGTTGGCGGTGGACTTGCTCGTGGCGGGGCGGGGAACGAGCCCAAGTTTCCCGCGGGACATGATGTATCCTCAAACCCAACTGACCGAGTTCCTCCAGAGCGTTCCGAAGCCGTCCCGCATCGGTCTTGTGCAGGGCATGGTCCCGTCGGGTTTCATGGTTCCTTACGGCATCCAGGACATCTCCGGATACGACGCCGTGTATCCGGAGAGGATCATGCGGTTGCAGCACGGACTGAAAACGGACGTCTGGAACGCCATCGAGCCCGTCTACAACATCGAGTACTACCTCCACGATCCAAAGATGATAACGCAGTCCATGCAGCCGGGACCCACGTTCCCCATCGAGCAGACCGATCGATTCGAGTTGCTCGCAAATATCGACGGACTCGACGTGTATAAGAACAAGGGCGCGCTGCCGCGCGCCTTTCTCGTGTCGCGCGCGCGCGTTATCTCCGATCGCGAGGCCCTGCTTGATGCCTTGCGCGACCCGGCCCTTGATCCCGCTAAGGAGGTACTGCTGGAAAAGCCGCTCCCCGTCCCGCTTCCCGAGGAGCCTCCTCAAGATCCGGGCACGGCCACTGTGGTTGAGTATCAGTTCAACCGCGTGGTCGTCGACGCCGATGTGAAGTCGGATTGCATCCTCGTCCTCGGAGACGCTTACTATCCCGGATGGCGCGCGACGATTGACGGCCGCCCCGCGCCGGTTTTCCCGGCCTACTACGCGTTCCGCGGTGTCCAGATCCCCGCCGGCGCTCACCGGGTCGACTTCGTTTACATGCCGGCGAGCCTCAAGGCGGGCCTTGGCATCTCGATGACGACGCTCTTCCTGTTGATGATCTTCTCGGTGCGCACGTTGCGTCGTCAGAGACCAGCCGCCCCTTCGAAAGGCGGCTCAATGCGGAAGACGTGAGCGTCCTCCAACTCGATCTCCTTCGAGATCCCCGGGTACGGCTGTATTCGCGCTGCATCGAGATCGGCGAGGAATGAACCCCATTGGGGATCGCGCGGTGCATTCCGATTGAGACCCGCGCGCAACACAAGGTAGACGTGCGCACATTCCCTGTGATGCTTCGCGATATATCCCGTGAGGTCATCGTGTCGCAGCGGCTTCATGGTGGGGAGCTCGCCTTCGAAA
>Ga0315274_10005496_pt1 | contig 18531 bp, 13 predicted proteins | sample YL17G02_20_MG_FD_203700 | JGI IMG/M metagenome (GOLD analysis project Ga0315274, IMG submission 203700) | Sediment microbial communities from Yellowstone Lake, YNP, Wyoming, USA - YL17G02_20 | ecosystem: Environmental > Aquatic > Freshwater > Lake > Sediment | place: USA: Wyoming | collected...
CCCCGCCGGATAGGTGTCCTCGGTGGCCTCTGTGTTTACAATGATCTCCAAATTCTTCCCGCTCTTTGCTATGCCAGCACCACTTATGATGGGCTCAAAGCGGATGCAGCGAATCCCGAACACTTTGGCGCATTCGCCCAACGATACTGGTGGAGGCGAATCTGCTGCTGACTCGCCCTGCCTTTGCACAGCCTTCCATGCTTCTTGGCTCACACAGGTGATCTTGGCTGTTGACTTGCTAGTCATCTGCAGCACTCAGTCTTCCTCGTCGCCTCCCGGCAATGTCGTTGCGCCAGTATCCTTCCACCTGCGCTTCAAATATGTGACAACCCGTCCGGTCCTGATGTCATTCCAGATCAAGGTGGACTCTCGCTGCAGGCGGAGGCCGAAATCATCGAAGACCGCGCGACCATGTTTAGATGAGGCGCCCACAAGGACATCGGTCACCGGCCTTATGTCTTCTGTAAGTTGTCTTCTTACGTTGGGATGCAGGATCTGCGCTTCGCGGAGTAGCCACTCCTCCACTTCCCGCTCGGTCTTCGGGAATTCTGGCTCGATGGTTTCCTTCTTTTCAGGTTCAAGCCACGGGAATCCTGCTAGCCAAAGCGCCTTCAGTGCGTCTGGGATCCGGGTTTGATCGGTCGCGGGCCTGTTCAGGAGTCTATCACACATGCCGCGTGTCTCTTTATCCTTGTAGCGTACAACCAAGTGCTCAAACTCGGCCTGTGAGAGCACTCCGGGGTCATCGACATGGCATGCTTTCAGGAATTGGATCAGCTTGTATCCATCTGACTTCGCGTCTTCAGCGGCCCTTCTCCACACCTGTTGCGAGTCCTTGCCGAACTTATAGCGACAATCGCGGCAAGGGCGCTTCAGCGAGTCGCGCACGGCTGGGTCTAGCGAGTACTCGTGATAATAGTGCCTTATGTCAACAGTCGATAGTTTTTTGACTCTTCCTGTCTCATCTCTGTACTCGCCTACCCAACGTCCCACCAGTTCTTTGAAGGGCTTGGTACCCATGCGTTTCCCAAGAAGCTCCTCTTTGTTGCCCTCTTTCTCACTGAGATTGGACCAGTTCCTACAGACGGCTTCGAACGCGACCAATAGCATTGTCTGGGCGTTTTTCAGCCGGTCTTCATGCCTATCTCGCGTTCTCCCGACCGTACAGGCAGTTGGCAGATGGGCAATCATTTTGCCGAGTATCCCTGAGTAGAACAAACCATCACTAATGAAAACGTAGATTTGCCATAGAGTGGCGTACTTGCTATCTGCATCGCTTATTGCGCTTTGAATTCGTTCACGCGTCGATTTGTCGCGGACAGCGCCGGCGTCGTTGAGTTCGTCGATCTGGCCGACACATCTCTCTAAAGCAACAACCACTGCGGGATCTTTGTAAAGCTGCTTATAGGGTGCTGTCCATGTAATCACATGGCTTGGTCTCAATATCCTTGCCTGTTCAACCAAGGCCTCTGGCACATCGTCATCAGCAATTGCCTGGGCATAGTGGCCAAGCTCAGCACATGTGTCAAAAACGCCTTCCAGATACTTCTCGACGCAGGAACAGACGAAAAGAAGGAAAGGGCTATAGTATGCCGAGTCCACGATCGCTGCCAGCGTCCTTAGCGAAAAATCGGCACTTCTGGTGCCACTGCTCGAGTCATTTGGGAGCGGAAGCTTCTCCGCAGCCCAGTCACCGGGAATGATCATCAAAGGACGGTAGACACGCCTTTCCATCAACTTCCGAAAAATGCGTTGTGCTCCGTCAAGTCGCCTCGCTGTCGGCCCGTCGCAGCCCTCGCGATTGTCACAAATCTCAAGCAATTGGTGAAAGAAGAGGTCTTCGCCCTGCAGTGCATGGTCCTGTTCCTCTCCCAATCCGACGACGTCCCTCAGAATGGGTCGCTTGTCTTCACCCGCCAGACCCTCCTTGCCGAGTAGGAGCAACCCTCGCGCTAACATCGCATTTGCGGACTGGACGACTCGATGCATGACCGCTTTCTCGTGGATATCTTGGCGAAGGTCCAGTAGACGAAACAGGTCATTCAAGAGAAACGTCCGAGTCGTACCACGCTTGTGGTCTTGAAGGTCAATCGCACACCGGTATCGCTTCGGTCTGACCGTGGGCTGAGGGTCAGGGTTGACAAGGGTGTAATAACCCAGCAAATGAAGATCTATTTGACGCGGTGTGCCGAGACGTTGTGGGTCTCGTGTCAGATAGTCGATCAAATCAGCACTCAAGGTGTTGCCGACGATGTCATGCCGGTAGGGCTGATACCAAGCATTATGCCAATTCTCTGCCTCGGCTTTGAAGAGCGATGTTGGACCAAGATGCCATCTCTCCTTGTGGCCACCAAAGGTTGTCATGATTTCGATTGTAGGATTACCAGCCTCTTTCGGCTTCTCATACACGAGGAGGTGAAAAAGCAGTTGCGGCAGCAGATCTTCCTCAGGATCCCATCCCTCCTTATCTCGATCAAAGTCGCTGCTTGTCCTTTTTTGCACCAGCTTCACAAAATCTGCGATGTGCGCATGTCGGTGATCGGCGACATCGGCGTCCTTTTGCAGGCACGCGTAGAAGGCCTTCGAGTAGTGGCGAAGGACACGCGCAAGCACCGATATCTCGTGATCACAAAGCAACACGAACAGGAGAGGGTTGCTCTCGTAATCGTCATGCTTGTCGTAATGACCATACCACGATCGCAGTTTCAGGTCTGGCTTGCCTTGATAAGGCACTTTATGTGATTTCTTTTCCAGGTCGTGAGACAAAGGGAGGTGTGAAATGTCATGGAGTAACGCCCCCAAACGTATAAGAACTCGCTCAGCGGGTGATATCTCGAAGTCGGCATAAAGGCCTTGACAGATCTCGGCATACTCCCGACAAAGCTCCGTGGTATTCTCCACAAGGCGCCTAATCAAGAGATCTGCAACATGGCAAGCCCCGATGCTGTGTGCTCCGCGAGTGTGGTTCGCAGTGTGATATACGAGGTCAACGAAGCCAAGTTGAGAAGTGCGAAACAGGCGTTGAAACTCAGGCGTGTCAATCACGTCTCGCTCAAGGTCGCTCAGCCTGATCTGTCCCCAGATGTCATCTTGGAACTTGTGTCGGCATCTAAATGGATCGTATGGTTCTTCCATGAGTCACATGCCTCAATAAACGGTGACCTCTACTAGCCCTTATACAGGTTCAGCGAGGTTGTGTCAAGATCCTATGCATTTTCTATGCGCAATTCCATGATCCCAATACTGAATTCGGAGGACAGCGGTAAGGCCGCGGGGTAACGAAGCGGCGGGCTTATCTGCTTGCGGATTCCGGCCCCAGATCGGGGTCCGCAGTGATATGATTGGGGATTGCCGATTGGCGGCCCATTCGACTGGGCTCAGAGCCTGCCCTGATTGGCAGCCGAACGGGGCGGGCTCTTCGGCCGGGGGGCTGTGGCGTACAGGATACCTGCGGGGTCAAAATTATTGTTTTGGGTTTGACTTTTCCGGCGAGCGGTCGTATATTATTGATAGACGGCTCCCCCGCGTAAGCGGGTTGGGCAGCCTATATGGCTGCCTGTTTTTTGCGCCGTTATTGCAGGGAGGCTCCCGTGAAGCCACGCACGATTGTCTATGTGCTGTCACGGCTTCCTCTGCGGCCCTTGGCGGTTGATAGGCAGTTGCCGGTGGAAGGACAGTTGCTGGTTGTTCATTGATGGTTGGGGGAGGAGGCGGGCGTTTCGATTGCGGAGTACGGCTTGCGGCCGTAGGCAAATGTGACGCGCGCGGAGACGAAGAGGCGCGGAGAAAAGCAGGATCGAAACGTATCTCAGACTCAGTGTCCCTGCGCCTCTGCGTGAGACATGCAAGGAATCGGTGTGCGGTGCACACCCTACGAGAATCCGTGTGAATCCGTGAAATCCGTGCTTTTGCCTTGATGATTGACGATTTACGATTGATGATTGTGGTGGGGCCTCGCGGCCTTCGTGCTCCTCGTGGTTTGGGAATCCGTGCCCGACAGAAATCCCCGGATTGCCTGGATTTCATTTGACAGTCGATCCTGGCGTCTGTATGATAATAACACAACTGAATAGGGAATCGTCAGTTACAAATCAAGAATCGCAAATCACAAATGATACCCTTGGGGTGGATTCAACGCATGGCGGGCAAGTTACCCATTCTATCTTGTCTGGACCTCGCGACGGAGGAGCCGACGATCAGCCCCCCTCTTTGCCGTGAGTGGAAGGCCGATCGTGCAAAACAAAGCCAATCTGAAAGGAGTTTCAAGTTTGAAGTCTCACGTGTCAAGCAGGAGAGGTCAAGCAACGAATCATCTGACGTCACACTTGCCCGAAAACGCCTTACGGCGTCAGCAAGGTCTGCTGTGCAAAACAAAGCCAATTTGCAGGTGCCGGTCGGGAACGGACGGCCCGCCGTGCAAAACAAAGCCAATTTGCCAGGGAACAGGGAGCAGGCAACAGGCCGCAGGCAGGAGGGAGCCGCACGACCGATTGTGTAAAACAAAGCCAATTCGTGGGCATGGTTCAGAACAGGGTAACACTTTCAGAGAGCTCCAGGGAATGGATCGACTCATAAGTACAGCATCCAAAATGACTTATGTCTCCTTCTTGGCCCGATGGATTCGAGCGTGTGTTACCCTGGACAGCGGTGACCTGAACCATGCCTGTGAGGTTATTTTCTGGTGCGATGCAAATCCCTTGTTTATCGTGACCTATGAACCTTACAAGAAAGGAGATTAAGTCATGGAAGGTAACGCGGTTAGTGTAGAGGAATTGAAGCAGGCGATGGCGGCGGATTTCGACCGGCTGGCGGGAGAGGTGGCCCAAGCGATGAACGCCGCGAAAGAGGGCAGGATCATTGCCGACGTGGAAGAATGGGTTCGACAGGCCAATGCGGTGTTTCGCGAACAACTGTACGAGAAGGCGATCCGCCTCCTGCAGAACAAGCAGGAGGCTTTTTCCCCCTCGGCCCACCGGGCTCAAGAACAAGGGCCCACAGCAGACACGCATCTGACGGTGAACGGGCGTCTGTGCGTGCGTAGGACGGTCTACTGGTCGCCGCAGAACGGGACGTTCGTTCCGGCCGAGAGGTCGAGAGATGAAGGCGGAGATGAATCGGGCAGGTCGGTGGGTGCCCCAGTCACTGATGGTGGTCTGCTTCATCAGTTCCGTGTCCCAGGTGAGGCACGATGGGGGCACGGGCGACGCGAACGACCCGTACCAGATCGCCACGGCCGAACAGATGAACGATATCGGAAAACACGAGGGGGATTGGGACAAGCACTTCATTCTCGTACATGACGTCAACCTGGCGCCGTATCCGGACGAACAGTCCCACCGGATCGGTAAGTTACTCTCGCGGACCGACCCCAACAAAAGGCCGTTCACAGGTGTCTTCGACGGCCGCGGCAAGAAGATCGTCGGATTCACCTGGACCTCCAAGGACAAACACGGGGTGGGGCTGTTCGCCTGTCTCGGCAAGCGGCGATGTCGGCGGACTCGTGGGGGGCCAATTCCGGTGCAATGACGACCTGCTATGCCACGGGCAACATCTCAGCGACACACTGTCCTGGCGGCCTGGCCGGCGACAATCATGGCACAATCACCCGCTCCTATGCGACCGGCACCCGACGGGAACTGGATGGGACAGCGGTGGGCTCGTGGGGACCAATAGCGGCACGATCGCGGACTGCCACTCGACCGGATGGGCCTGGGGCAGCGTACGCGTCGGCGGACTGATCGGGTCCAATACTCGCGACGGCAAGGTCATCGATTGCCATACATCCGGCGGCGCTGTGGGACGCGCTGACGTCGGTGGGCTGATCGGAACCGGCGAGGGGGCAGTCACCAACTCTTTCTGGGATACAGAGGCCGCCGGCCTGAGGAAGAGCGCCGGAGGGACCGGCAAGACCACGGTCGAGATGGACATCAGGAGCACGTTCACGGACGCCGGCTGGGACTTCGTGGGCGAGAACACGAACGGCGACGAGGACATCTGGACTATCCGCAAAGAGGAATACCCCAGGCTGTCGTGGGAACTGCTCCGGTAGACCGGCCACCCTGCCAACTCAGATGATTTCGAGGCGGCGGAGGATGGATTTGGTCCAGCGGGCGCTTCGCAGTTGCGAGACCAGCAACAGCAGCAGGAAGATCAGCCAGTAGCCGCTGAAGCGCACGTAGTATACGATCGTGCTGACCAGGCTCTCGTTCTTCGTCGCCAGCCAGTCGAGCAGCTCGGGGAAGGTGTAGACCACGCCAGGCAGGCGCGAGTTGACCAGCGATTGCCAGGGGACAACGAGCACGAGCAAGATCACAGACAGGAAGAAGGCACGGGAGATGTGCCGGATTCCGCCCAGCCTGCCGACCAGTGAAACCATCAGGTTAAAGAACATCGCCAGCACGTACAGCACCACGGTGACGATCAGAATGCCGTTGACGAGATCGACGGTGCGTGCCAAGTGCCCGGCGTCCAGCTTGTCGAGGAGTTGGCCGGGCAGCTTGACCGCCGCGGCGGCCCGGCCGGTCGCCTGGTTGGGCTCGGCGAAGGCCTTGGCCGCCTTTGTGACGGCGTTTGGCTCAGCCGCCGGCGCGCCCGCGACCGTGGGCGAACCACCTCCGCCCGCCGGCACGATCTGCAGATCCTCCAGCCAGAAGGCAGCCTGCACCAGCAGCAGGCAGACCAGCATGATCACAAAAAACAGATTCTTCCACCCTCGGAACACACCGACTGCCTCCAGGCAATCGGTCGTTTCGATCATCACCCCTTGATTGACTGGCCCCTCGTTCATCGTACTACTCCCCTACTGACGGCTATTTGGTCCTCTGGAGATGAGAAAACGCTTACATCCCCTTGGCGTCACAGCAGCAGGCCCGGCGTGAGATCGGGCGGGGGCAACGCCGCCTCGCTGCGAACGCCCATCTGAATTATCCGCCATTATCCTCGCGGGCGGCCAAAACGCAAACAAATTCTCTACGTCCTACGTCCCGCTACTGTCGCGATTGCAGGGGAAAGCCGCAGCCCCGGACGGCCTGGGACAGGCCGCAGGCGATCAGGGTCATCCTCTCGATTTCGTCGCTGTGAAGCGGGTGCTCCGCGGCCCGGCACAGGAGCACGAAGCCCAGCGACCGACCCAGGTCGTTGAGCGGCACCGTGGCGGCCGAGAGCCGGTTGAGCTCCTCACGGCTGCCTTCCAGGCCCATGCCGAACAGGTCATCCATCGTGCACAGCCGGTTCGACTTGCAGATGGCGGCGGCCAAGCCGGGGGTCAGGTAGTCCTCCAGCTTCACATCCTCGATGCCCTCTACCGGCTCCACACCGCAGAGGTGTCCCTCGCAGCCCTCCGTCTGGCGTAGGAAGAAAACGACGCAGGCACCCGGCAACTCCTCCCGGATGAGCCGGCTGGCCTGAACGAGCAGACTCTTCAGGTCCACCATACCCAGCAGGCCCTTGTAAAATCGGGCAGCAAAACCGATATGGTTCAGTCGGCGCATGAACTCCCGCTGTGCGCCGATCAGGTCATTGCACAAAATGTCCACTTGGCTCGCCTGCCGCTTGCGTTCCTTGTTGAGCTTCTTGACAAGCAGGCGCAGTCGTTTTTGTCGCTCAGTCTGACTCATAGGTCTCCGCGTATAAAGGACCCAATCGTTACAGGGTGCGAAACCCTGGGATAGAGTTCGACAGGGCACACGGGCCGCTTTAGCCCCAAACACCCGGTCCCGGCGACTTGTGACCGCCGCCCCATAAACAATCCCGTATTACCTATGACGCCATTCGAAAATGGCCGCTGGCGCGCATCCACGGACGCAGATAGGGACTGGCGAGCCGAGGAAATGGATGTTTTCGGACGTGCCATGCGTCACGGACACGCGGGAAGGGCCAGGGCGCGCGTGCAGGATCCAGGCCCCTCCGTCGCAGAGAACCTGTCGCGCCGGCACCCCCCGGAACGACAACACAAACCATCCGACTCTTCGCTGGGAAATACCGCAAGTCCTTGTGCGACTCGAGCATAGCGGGTTGCCGTCGGCGAGGATGGCGGCTATACTGGCAGGGCAACCTGAGAGAAATGAACGAGGTTTCCGGAATTTCCGAACACGCTGGGAACGATATCGAAGGAGTGTGTCCGTCTTCAGGACATCTATGAGCAAGACAGGCAAACGTCTTGTCATTCTTGTGGCGTTGCTGGCTGTTGCCGGCGCGGCGGTCGTATCCATCGCATGGTACTTGCGCCGGCCCAGCCCGGAGGCCATGCTGGCCGCCTACAAGGACTCCGCGAACTACGACAGGCTGCTGATTGAATACCCGCTCGATGAGACCTTGTTCCCGCCGGACATTTCCGCTCCCACGTTTCGCTGGATCGATCGCACCGGCAGGTCAAACACGTACCTGGTGATCATCGAATTTGCCGACAACCGGGGATGCATGGAGTTCGTCATCCGTGAGCCGCAATGGACCCCTGAGCCTGTGGTCTGGGAAACCATGAAGAAACGGTCGACTGAACGGGACGCAACGGTCACCATTCTGGGCAGCCATCGCCAGTCCCCGCGCCGCCTTCTCGCAGCGAACCACATCCGCATCAAAACGTCCAAGGATGAGGTCGGCGCGCCCATCTTCTATCGGGAGGTGAATCTGCCGTTCATTGACGCCGTCAAGGACCCGACCCGCATCCGCTGGCGTTTTGGGGCGATCTCCTCGCCGGGGCAGCCACCGATCGTGCTCGAGAAACTGCCGGTCTGCGGGAACTGTCACTCGTTCTCCGCCGATGCCGCGATTCTCGGTATGGATGTGGATTACGCCAACGACAAAGGGTCGTATGCCGTCACGCAGGTCCAGGAAGAAATGACCCTGGCCAAGAGCGAGATCATCACGTGGAGCGACTACAAGCGGGAAGACGGGGAACTGACCTTCGGTCTGCTCTCTCAAGTCTCGCCGGATGGCAGGTACGTCGTGAGCACGGTCAAGGATCAGTCTGTTTTTGCCGCCAGGCCCGACCCCGCATTCTCGCAACTGTTCTTCCCCATCAAAGGCATCCTGTGCGTCTATGACAGACAGACCGGGACATTCCAGGCCTTGCCCGGCGCGGACGACCCGAACCTCGTCCAGAGCAACCCGTCCTGGAGTCCGGATGGCAAATACATCGTGTTCGCGCGGACCACAGCCTATCGGCTCAAGATTGCCGGCGGCGAGAAGAAACTGCTCCTGAGCCCGGAGGATTGCTCCGAATTCCTGGTGGAAGGCAAGCCGTTCCTGTACGACCTCTACAGGGTCCCCTTCAATGACGGCAAGGGCGGCAAGCCCGAGCCGATTCAGGGGGCTTCGGGCAACGGCCTGAGCAACTATTTTGCCCGCTACTCGTCGGACGGCCGGTGGATCGTGTTCTGCAGGGCCAAGAGCTACATGCTGCTCCAGCCTGACAGCGAGTTGTACATCATCCCGGCCGAGGGAGGCGAGCCGAGAAGACTCCGCGCCAATACCGGCCGGATGAACTCCTGGCATAGCTGGTCGCCCAATGGCAGATGGCTCGTCTTCTCCTCCAAGGCCAATTCCATCTATACCCAGCTCTTTCTCACCCACATCGACGAGCAGGGAAACAGCAGTCCCGCCGTGCTCCTGGACCGCTTCACGGCGCCCGACCGGGCCGCCAATATTCCCGAGTTCGTCAACGCGAAACCTTCCGCGATCGCGAGAATCCACGAGCAGTTTCTGGATGACTACTCCTACCTCAGGGCCGGGATCGCCTCTCTCAAGGCGAGTGACCCCAGACTCGCGGAGCAGGAACACCGCAAAGCGCTGGAGTTGAATCCTCAGAACGTGGGGGCACATGTCGATCTGGCGTACATCCTGCTCAACCGAGGGGAGACGGAAGAAGGCAAGACTCACATCGATGAGGCGCTGAGACTCGATCCGAATCGCGCCTATCTCAAGGGCGGAATCGTCTCCCTCAAAGCGAATGATCCCGAGGTGGCCGAGCAGAGATTCCGTAAAGCGCTGGAGTTGAATCCTCAGAATATCGCGGCGCACGTCGATCTGGCGTACATCCTGCTCAATCGAGGCCAGATAGAAGAGGGCATGGTCCACGTCAACGAGGCGCTGAAACTCGATCCGAATCACGCCGAGGCGAGGTTCAATCTCGGTTTGGGCATGCTCCTTGGGAATAAGCCTGAGGAGGCGGCTAGGTGTTTCGAGAGGGTCATTCAGCTCAAGCCCGACTATGCCGATGCCCACCTCCAACTCGGTATCCTCCTGGCGAAGCGGAACCAACCCCAGGAGGCCATCAGCCATCTTTCCCGTGCGGCGGAGCTCAAGCCGGACGATGGCCAGACCCATTTCAGTCTTGGGGTGTTGCTGGCCGGGCAGGGCAGACTCGATGACGCCGTCGCCCACTATGCCAAAGCCGCTCAATTCAAGCCCGACGACGCGACGATACCCTACAATCTCGGCGTCACCGTGGCTCAGCAGGGCAAGCTGGACGAGGCTGTCAGGCATCTGGCCAGGGCCGTCCAACTCAAGCCGGACTATACCGAAGCATACGTCAACCTCGGCGTGATGCTCGCCCGCCAGAAAAAGTACAGCGAGGCCGTCAGCTATCTCACGAAAGCGGTGCAGATCGAGCCGAACCACGCCATGGCGCACTACAACCTTGCGATGGCACTGTCCCAAACCGCAAGACACAGCGAAGCCATCGAGCATTGGACGCAAGTAACCCGACTCGAGCCGCGCAACATCCCAGCCTTGCTGAACCTCGCAACGAGCTACGACAAAACCGGACAACGCGACAAGGCAATCTCCTCCCTGCAGAAGGCCCTCGACCTGGCCCGCTCCACCGGCAACGACCCCCTGGCCCGACAAATCACCACACGACTCGATCAGTACAAATAGGACCCGCCTTCCAACAAGCTACCCAATCAGGAACGTCGATTGTCACAGCTTCTCTGTGACCTCGGTGGCGATACAATCTGACTACCGACCACTGGCAACTGGCTACCGTCCTCTGACTTTCAGCTCATTGGCACGGCAGGGTGATGGTTACGGTGGTGCCGTGGTCGGGGTGGCTTTCGATGGCCAGGGCGCCGCGGTTGAGCTGGATGAGGCGGGCGGTGTAGGCCAGGCCCATGCCTCTCTTGCGGCCGGCGGGCTTGGCGGAGAAGAACGGGTAGGTCGCCTTGCGGATCGTCTCGGCATCCATGCCGTAACCGAGATCGCTGATCTGCAGGCGGACCGCACCCTCGGCGGGCTCGGCGGTGATTTTCACGGGGCCCAATGCGTCCGCGTAGGACTCGACCGAGTTGGCGATCACGTTCGCCACGGCGGAGACGACCTGGGCGGAATCCACGAAGACCTCACGAATGCCCTCGGCCACCCGGACCTGGGCGTTGATCGGCTCGCCGCCGGTTTTCTGCGAGGCGAACTCGGCCGCTTCTTCAAGGATCTGGCGGATGTTGACTCTCATGGGCTTCGGCGGATCGGGCTGCGCGAAGCTCATCAGGTCATCGACAATCCCCGAGGCGTCGCGGGCGTTCTCGCCGATCACGTCGAGGACGTGGCGCTTCTGCCCATCACTTTCGGCCTGGGCGAGCAACTGGGCTCGCCCCGCGATGACGGAGAGCGGGTTATTCAGCTCGTGGGCGACGCCGGCGGCCATCTCGGCCAGGGCCTCCACGGAAGAGGCGGGCAGCAACGATTGCGGATTCGAGGCGGCGTCGGCCTCAGACCCTCGTTCTCCAGTCTGCGGGGCAGGGCTTTCAAGCTGATGGTTCGTCTTGATCTGTGCGAAGCGTTCGAGGAGGCGTTCTTGATGCTGCTTAGTCAGGGCAAGACTCAGGACCGCGCCGGCCATCGAGGCGGCTGTCTCGAATCGCTCGGCGAAATAATCCACGTCACCGGGGTAGTTCAGCTCGAATGCGACCACGGCGACGGCTTGACCGTCAGAAAACAGCGGCGCCAGCTTCGTCCGGCTGGAATCGAATTCGACCTCCAACTGCTCCAGAAGCCAGTCGATATGGTCCCGCGCATCCATGAGGGCGAACCGGTTGGCAATGGGCTGGGGGATGAGCGTGCCCTCGCCCGGGGCCTCCAGGACCATCTTGCGGCTGTGCCCGAGGGCCTCGACAAGGACGGCCTCGACTACGTCCTCCTCCGCCTCGGCAGGCCAGAAGATGCAGACGCTACCCGTCTGGAAGAACCGCTGCCATCGCCGGGCGAAGTCTTCGGCGATGTAGATCGCCCCGCCGTTGGCGCCCGTGCTGCGTAAGAAGCCGTCCGCGAAGTTGAGGTAGCCGGAATCCATTTGCAGGTTGCGGCTCTCGACCGCTGATTGCGTGTGCATCCTCGACAGTTGTGCCGCCGAGGTCTGGATCAGGTCACAGTATCTCGCCGTCGGCTGCGGCAGATCGAAGCCGAGGGCTTTCGACTTCTGCTCGACCTGCTTGGGCAGCTCGTCCCGAATCTCCTGCACGGTTTCCATGGCGATGCCGAGTGCGTGGGCGATATGATCCAGCGATTCGGGTGCATCGTACGCGCCGGAGTGGCCGATGCCCGCCTGGCGGGCGATATGATCAGCCGCCCAGACCAGCAGTGCGGCCCGGGCCTTGGGGGTGCTTTCAACGATCACGGCCGGGTCCCCGTGATGGAGCCAGATGGCCAGTGCGATAGGCTCGGGCAGCCGCCATCGCTGGGCCAACTGCTTGCCAAGCAGACTGTGGTTTGTGCCCAAGTGCCTTTGCTCGACCTCGAGCAGGTTCGACCGGGTGGCCTCGGCCTCTTTCGTGATGGCGACCAGACTCCGCGGCATGATTTCCTGCAGGGCGAGCTTGCCGATGTCGTGCAGGAGCCCCGCTGAATAGGCCAGGTCGGGCTCGACCTGCAGGGGTGCGGCTTCGGCAATGTGGCGGGCGCCGCAGGCGACCGCCAGACTGTGGAGCGTCAGGTCTTTGCGAGTGGGCACGGCCGGCTGCTCCTTGGCGAACTCGATCTCGAAGCCGGCGGTGACCTTGGTGCCCAGGAGGGTATCGCGGACTTCGCCGGCGTCCAGACGATCCAGAATCAGGCGAATGGCGTGCCGCTGCTGCACGGGGCCACTGCGCAGACGCTGCGCCAGGGAAATCAACTCGGCGGCGAGGATGGGCTCGCATTCGGCGATCTCCGTGATCGAAGTCGGAGAGAATCGGCCCTGGAGAATTTTCGAGAGGTACTGCACGGCAACGCACGGCGGCACCGACAGTGCATCAAGCTCCCCTATCGCCAGTTCCACTTTTCGGGAGGCTGTTGCGTCCACATTTCTTTGTGACATGCTATCTACGCCACCTGCAGTGCGGCATTCACTTTATCCAGAAGCTCCGACACATTGAACGGCTTGTGGAGGAACTCCTGGGCCCCAGCCCTGAGGAGCTGGTCAATCTCGTCCTGCTTGATGACGCCGCTGACGATGATGATGCGGGTATTCTCGAATTCCGGATTCTTGCGAATGGTCTGGCAGACGACGTTGCCATTGACATCGGGCAGCATGTAATCGAGCAGGATCAGGTCCGGCCGGAACTGCTGCGTGATCATCCCCGCCTCGTACCCACTGGAGGCCGTGCGAATCTCAAAGCCGCCCTCGCGAGACAGGATGTCGCTGATCAGCTCCACGATCTCCGCGTCATCGTCCACGATGAGCACCTTGCGCTTGCCCGAATCGAGGTTGTCCAGGGGGATACTGTTATCCCGCATGAACCGGATCAAGCTGGCGCGGGGGATACGGCGGAACTTGGAGCCAGGTACGCGAAAGCCCTTGAGCCGACCCGAATCAAAGCAGCGGATAATTGTTTGCTGACTGACCCTACAGATATCGGCGGCCTCGCCCGTTGTAAACAGATCCTTCATCTTCCTTGACCCTTCCTTCTTCGCCAACTCCATTCAACGAAGGCTGATCCAGGTTGCCTTGACGGCCTACCTTACCGAGCGACTCGCCATTTGTCAAGCGTAAAAACGAGAAAACCCCCATTTTTGACTATAACACCCAATTTCTTATCGGCAGCAGCCCAGAGCCCCGCTCTCCGTATAGGCCATGCAGGTCCTATAAATCCGATTCTTTCACCGAGCCACCCGCCCGCAATTCTACCGCCTGCCCTCGCTTTTTTGTAACTTGCCGGGGCTCGCTGCGTCTTACACGTGGAAACGTGCGGTTCTTCGCTTTCGAAAGGTGGTCCAATTCATGACAGTAGCCGATAGAATCCACAAGGAGGGTGATCCCGACGCAGCAGCCGACAACCGCCAGCCCGCGCCGCCGGCCACAGACTCAAGCGACGACCAACTGATTGCCCGGCTGCATGAGGGTTATGGCAGGCTCAAGCGGCAGGTACACCAGGTGATCGTCGGGCAGGATGCAGTGATCGACTCGGTGCTCTGCTGCATGTTAGGCGGCGGGCACTGCATCGTTCAGGGTGTTCCCGGCCTAGCCAAGACCCTCCTGGTCCACTCCATCGCCGATGCCATGAAGTTGCGGTTCAATCGCATCCAGTTCACGCCGGACCTGATGCCCTCCGACATCACCGGGGCCGACATCATCCAGAAGGATCCGCAGTCCAACCAGAGAAAATTCGAGTTCATCAAGGGTCCGATCTTCGCCAATATCGTGTTAGCCGACGAGATCAACCGCACGCCGCCGAAGACCCAGGCCGCCTTGCTGCAAGCAATGCAGGAACGTGAGGTCACCATCTCCGGCAAGACACACAAGCTCGCCGAGCCGTTCTTCGTGCTGGCGACGCAGAACCCGATCGAGCAGGAAGGGACCTACCCGCTGCCCGAGGCCGCCCTGGACCGATTCATGTTCATGGTCTACATCGACTACCCCACGGCCAAGGAGGAGCACCTGATGGTCAAGCAGACCACCACAGGCAGGAAACGCGCCATTGAGAGCGTCCTCGACGGCCATGATATGGCCCTGTTCCAGGAGATTGTCCGGACGGCCCCGGTCAGTGATCCGGTGATCGCGTACTGCATTCGGCTGGCCCGTGCGACCCGACCGACCGACCCGCTGGCCACGGGGATGGTGAAGAAGTATCTGAAGTGGGGCGCCGGCCCCCGGTCCGGGCAGTTCATGACGCTCGGCGCCAAGGCCCTGGCGCTGACCAGGGGCCGCATCACACCGAGCTTCGACGACGTGAAAGCCATCAGCAAGCTGGTCCTGCGGCACCGGATCATTCCGAATTTCAACGCCGAGGCCGACGGCATCAGCATCGAAGCCGTGCTCGATGATCTCGTAGAGAGGGTATCTGCGCCGAAGTAATCACGGAGCGCAAGGATTCTCCGCACGATAGGACCTATACTGCGCCGCAGCATGACGGCAGGTCCTGTCCAAGCGGCAGTCTAAGAAAATGGCAACATCGACTCGTGAATATCTCGATCCGATCTTCCTGAGCAAGCTGGCCAACCTGGAGCTGGTGGCGAAGTGCGCCGTGGAGGGCTTCTTCTCCGGCCTGCACCCCAGCCCCTTCCAGGGCTTCAGCGTCGAGTACAGCGATCATCGCGAGTACCACGAGGGCGACGAGGTCAAGTTCGTGGACTGGAAGGTATTCGCCCGAAGCGACCGGCTCTACATCAAGCGGTTCCAGCAGGAGACGAACACGACGGTCTATCTCCTGGTCGATACGAGCAGGAGCATGTCGTTCGCCGGCGAACACTCGATCCGCAAGATCGACTACGCCTCGTTCCTCGCTGCGGCCCTGAGCTACCTGATGCTCAGGCAATGCGACAGCACGTCGCTCGTGCTGTTTGCAGAAAAGATCAAGGCGCAGATCCCGCCGGCCTCGAAGCGAACGCATCTCAACGCCATCCTGCGCACGCTGGAGGGCGCCGCCGTCTCCGGCCGGACGAACCTCGCCGCCGTCCTGCACGCTATGGCCGAGACGACGAAACGCCGGGGCCTCATCGTCCTGATCTCCGACCTGATCGACGATGAGGGAGACATCTTCAAGGGCCTGGCGCACCTGAAGTTCCTCAAGCACGATGTCATCGTCTTCCACGTGATGGACCGTCAGGAATTGCACCTCGATTACGAGGGCCTGATCCAGTTCGAGGACCTGGAATCGAAGGACCGGGTACGCGCCTTCCCACAGTCCATCCGGGCCGGGTACCAGCGGCAGGTCGGCGAATTCCTCGACGATATAAAGAGGACTCTCGGAAAGAACAATATCGACTATTGCCTGCTCAACACCTCCGAGCCGCTGGACAGGGCCCTGATCGCGTACTTGGTCAGGCGAAGGAGGATGATGTGAGCTTTTTGGCGTGGACATTCCTGTTCGGGGCGCTGGCGGTCGTGGGCCCGATCGCGGCCCACCTGCTGAGCAAGCCCCGATTCCGGCGCGTGCCTTTCACGATGCTTCGCTTCCTGCGTGCCGGACAGAGCCACAGCCACTCGCGGCGCAGGCTCCGCGACCTGCTGATTCTCCTGCTCCGCTGCGCCGTCATCGTACTGATCGCGATCCTGTTCGCGCAGCCGGTGCTTCACGTCAAGGCCAAGCCCCAGGTGCAGAGGGTCGTCATGCATCTGGCTCTCGATGATTCGATGTCCATGGCCTATCGCGATGGCGGCCGGACCCTGTTCGAGCGGATGACGGAGAAGGCCCTCGGTCGCGTCAGGCAGTCGCCGGACGACGCCAGATTCAACATCTACGGTTTGGCCTCCGGCCGTTCAAGCCACGGCCTCACGAAGAGCGAGGCCATCGCAGCGATCAAGCAGCTCAAAGCCGTCCCTGCCGCCGCCCGGCTCGCCGACTTCTTCTCGGCCCTGGGCCAGGCCGGCCGGGCGACTGCGCCGGACAGCACGATTTCCGCCGTCATCCTGAGCGATTTCACGCCGGGCACCTTGCGGCAGTTCGAACAAATCCCGGCCCCCGCTGCCGTCGATGAGATTCACTGCGAGCCGGTCGTGCCCGACAAGCCGGCGGAGAATACCGCGATTGTCGCCGCCCGGGTCGCGGGCCTCGTCGGCGACACGTTGAGCCTCGATGTCACCGTCGCCCACTGCGGGCCGGTTCAACGCCAATGTACGCTGAGCGTGCAGATCGCCGGTGTGGGCCCTGCGACCCGGCAGGAGTTGAGCCTGGAGGCCGGACAGCGAAAGGTCGTGCGATTGCAGATCGGCCTGGACACCCAGTTGCCCAAGTCCGATCAGCCATGTCTGCCCATCGAGCTGGGCCTCTCGCACGGGGATGGGCTCGCGGAGGACGACACATACCGCATCGCAGCCTATGTCCCTCGCACGGCCCAGACGAACGTCGTTCTCATCCACCGGGGCGAGGAGACCTTCTTGTTCGAGACGGCAATGCAGGCGCTTTCCCGTCGAGAGCCTCAGGGTCCGGCGACCGGCTCAGGCTCTCTCGAACGGCTGAACCTGACCAGGGTACCGCAGGGCCGGCTCTCCGCTCGCGAGCTCGACGGGGCCGATATCGTGGTCTTCTCCTCCCTGCCCGCAGGTCCATCCGTGCGGATGGGCGACCTGAAAGCCTTCGTGCAGAAAGGCGGCAGGCTGATATTCTTCACGGCGGGCACACAGGACCTGGAGCCGGCAAAGCTCCTGTCGCGCGAGGGGCTTCTGGCGGCCCAGCCGGAACGATGGGTCCAGGCCATTACGTATCCAGAGCCCCGGCCCTGCACGGGCGCCTCTGCCGGCCTCGACGAGCGGGCGGCCAAGTCCCTGTCCAACTACAGGCTCGATCAGGTGGCCCTGAAAGGGTACTGGCTGTGCCGCCCGGCCTCACAAGCTGAGTGCCTCTGGCGACTGGCCGGCGGCGAAGGGCTCATCTACAGCGTACCCTGCGGACACGGGCTGTCGATTTTCGTCAATACGAGCATTGACGATTCGCTCGGGTTGCTCGCCAAGTCCGCCGCCTGGGTCGCCTTCTGCCGCGGCCTCCTCGGGCAGGCCGACCAGGTACAGCAGTTCTGCTTCTCCACCGGCGAGCGCCCGGTCCTTCGCATCGCGGAACGCGGAGTGCGGAGTCCGGAATACAAGACACGCGACGATCGCACGGCGGTCTCGGTCGAGAACTGCGATGGGAGCAGGGCGAAGGCCGCCGCTCAGGGCAATGTCCTCCTGCTGCCCTCGCCCACCGGCATCGGGTGGATGAAGACAACGGATGAACCGACCCTGTACGCAGGCGTCAATCTGCCCGCCGGCGAGACCGACCTGACCGCACCGACGAATGAGAGAATTGCCGACATTGTGCAGCGGGTATTTGTGCAGGCCGCAGGCCGCAGGCCGCAGGCTGGAGGTGCCTACAGCCTGCGGCCTCCGGCCTATAGCCTCCGGCAGAAACCCGTGTGGACGGTCGTTGCCTGGGCGGCCATTCTGCTGCTGGTGCTCGAATCGACAGTGGCGAACAGACTGAAGCGATGAAAGCAATGGAGAGATGGCTGCGAAGGCTGAGAACATCTTGGACGACCTGATCGGCAGAGTCGCACGGGTGCGATACTGGCTGGTGGCGCTTGGCGTGTTGAAGACGGCCGCGGCAGGGCTCGCCTGTCTGTGCTTCTACGTCGGCCTCTACGCCTGGA
>Ga0315274_10005499_pt1 | contig 18527 bp, 14 predicted proteins | sample YL17G02_20_MG_FD_203700 | JGI IMG/M metagenome (GOLD analysis project Ga0315274, IMG submission 203700) | Sediment microbial communities from Yellowstone Lake, YNP, Wyoming, USA - YL17G02_20 | ecosystem: Environmental > Aquatic > Freshwater > Lake > Sediment | place: USA: Wyoming | collected...
GGGCCGACAGGATCGTCGCGATCAGAAGCTCCAGCGGGTTGCCGAAATACAGGGCTACGACAGCCTGCGGGTACGTCTTCCTCAGGATCGGCAGGATTTTCTTTATCCGCTCGGCGGCGGCCACCTTATCGAAGCGGATCGCCTTTTTTGTCCCGGTTGTCTTTGCGGACTCGCTTTTCTTCGCCATCTACAACTTGGCCTCCGGCAATCCATTGAGGATTTTGACGAGTTCTTTCTTATCGAAGATGCCCCGTAGTTTCTTCTGGGAGCCATCCGGCAGGAGGAGGATGCTGACCGGCACATTGCCCGCCTCGCCGTACGCCTGCTTGAAGTCCTTCGTGGCCGGGTAGTCGATGAGCGTCGTATCGGCTTTGATGGGCAGCACGTTCTTCTTCTGGAGGAGCTTGGCGACCTCCGGGTCGTGGTAGACCCTTCTCTCGACGACCTTGCAGTTGGTGCACCAGTCGGCCGTGAATTTCAGCAGGACGGGCCGGCCCTGTGAGACGGCCTCCTGGACAAGGCCGGCATCGTACGACTGCCAGTCGGGGCCGCCCGGGGCCGGCTGTCCCCGCGCCGGCAGCAGCCAGAGCCCGGCCCCCACGGCGAGCAACAGGGCGATCGCGCGGATGGTCCACACTCTCGGCGCCGGCGTCGAGAAGCCGGTCCACTTGCCCCACATCCAGACGCAGAAGCTGAACGCGACGCCGTAGGTGAGCACGTTCAGGAGCCTGTCCTTGGGCAGCGCCGCGAGCGTGAGCTTGACGGCGATAAAGAACAGCAGGAAGGCGGTCGATTTTTTGAAGATCTCCATCCAGTGCCCCGGCCGGGGAAGGCGGTTCAGCAGGGAGGGGATGAGGACGACCACGGCGTAGGGAAGCGCCATGCCCACGCCCATCAGGACAATTGCCGCGCTGCTAACGAGCAGGGGCTGCGTCTGCGCCCACACCAGGACGAACCCGAGCAGGGCACCGCTGCAGGGCGTGCTGAGGATCGCGGCGAAGAAGCCCATGCCCGCCGAGCCCGCCATGTGGTAGGCGGCGCCCTCTCCGCCCGCGATCGAGGACGGCAGCGACAGCGTGACCACGTCGAGCATCGCCAGGGCGAAGAACACGATCGCCAGGAACAGGACGATCACCGCCGCCGGGTAGCGAAAGAGGCTGTTCAGATCGAGCACGGCCCCCGTCGTCATGTTGATGATCGCCGAGACAAAGGCAAACGCGCCGAAGAAGAGGATCACACCCGCACAGAAGGCGAGTCCCGATGCGATGCGCCGGCCGCTCGATTGGTCGGCCTGGCCAATCAGCCTCATCATGATCAGCGGCAGGACCGGCAGCACACAAGGCATGATATTGATCGACAGGCCCGCCACGATCGCCAGGAGGTAGTATATGCCGGTGCCTCGCGGCAGCGGAGACTGGCCGTCTCCCTTTGTCGCGAGGCCGGGATTCGGCTTGCCCTGTGGCGTCTGGCCCCCCTCGGCGGTATCGAGGGAGATCGTCTTCCATGAGTCGATCTCGCGGAGGGGGATGGTCGTGGTCAGAGTTCTCTCGAAGGGAGGCAGGCACAGTCGGCTCGTGCAGGCGATACCCGCGACTCGGATCGTGACGGCGATATCACCGCTCGCACCGCGGATGGACTCCTTCTGAATCGGCAGAAAGACCGTAAAATCGCCGACGTATACTTCAACCTTGCCGATGGCCGGGTCGTTGAGGATTCCCCACTTCGGGAAGACGGCCGGGTCAAAGCGGAGAATATCCGAGGTCGCCTCAACTCTGAGTTTCAAATCGGGTGACGGCGCCGTCTCATCGCTGGCATAGAAATGGAGGTCGTTGGTGCCCACAAAGACGACGGCCAAACCAGGCTTGTCCCCCAGGCGGGCCGGCTCGATGTGTGCCAGAGAGTGTTGATCTTCGTACTGGACGATTTCGACAGCGCCCGCTCTTTGCGGCGCCTCGTTGGCGCCTGCCCTGTCTCCAGCCAAGCCGAGGCGGCCGGACAGGGTTGCAGCGATCGCGCATACGGCAAGAGCGGTTTTTACCCTCATTTCACGTTCCAGCTACACACCAGGAGGATACTGTCAGTTGACCGGCTGCGTGTGCTCCTTTTTCTCGTCGGTCTTCGTATTCCCACGCTTGGCCTGTTCGGCGGCCAGCAGGTCTCCAACCGTGGGCTTGTCCAACTCACCGCCGTCGAGCAGGTGTTTCACATCGTCGGCGTCCAGCGTCTCGTATTTGAGCAGGGCGCGGGCGATTCGCTCCAGCCGCTCCCTGTTCATCTCGATCAGTTGTCTGGCGTTGCGGTACGCATCCCCCATGATCTGCTTCACTTCGGCATCGATAGCCTCGGCTGTCTTTTCAGAGTACTCTCGCTCGGGTTGTATGAAAGACAAGTCACGTCCAGCCATGTCGGGCCCGTAGCTGATGGGGCCAAGCTGGTCGCTCATGCCCCAGATCAGGACCATCTGCTTGGCGATCCTCGTCGCCTGCTCGATGTCGGACTGGGCGCCGCTGGAGATATCATCGCAGGACAATTCCTCCGCGATTCGGCCGGCAAAGCAGACCTGAAGCAGGGCGATGCAATACCGCCGCGTGAACATCGTGCGGTCCTTCTCGGGCAATGCGAACGTGGCGCCGCCCATCGGGCCGCGGGGAATGATACTGACCTTGTGCAGGGGATCGGCGTCCTTCAAGAGCGACTGAACGAGCGTGTGGCCGGCCTCGTGGAATGCCGTAATTTCGCGTTCCTTCTGGTCCACCACGCGGCTCCTCTTGGCGCGTCCCCAGCGGACCTTGTCCCTGGCTTCCTCCAGGTCGGCCATCTCGATGAAGTCCTTGTTGGCCATCGTGGCGGCCAGGGCGGCCTCATTGATGATCGCCGCGAGGTCGGCCCCGCTGAACATCGGGGTGCCCCGGGCCAGCCGGTCGAGGTTGGCATCCGGGCCGATCTTGACCTTGCGGGCATGGACCCGCAGGATCTCCACGCGTCCCTTGATGTCCGGCAGGGAGACAACGACCTGCCGGTCGAACCTGCCGGGTCGGGTGAGGGCGCTGTCCAGAATGTCGGAGCGGTTTGTTGCCGCGATTACGATGACTTGGTCATTCGTGTCGAAGCCGTCCATTTCCACCAGGATCGCGTTCAGGGTCTGCTCCCGTTCGTCGTGCCCGCCGCCGACGAAGCTGGGACCTCGCTTGCGGCCGATCGCGTCGATCTCGTCGAGGAAGATGATGCAGGGCGAGTTGTCCTTGGCCTGCTTGAACAGGTCGCGGACGCGGGAGGCGCCGACGCCGACGAACATCTCGACGAAGTCGCTGCCGGAGATGCTGAAGAACGGGACGTCGGCCTCGCCCGCGATGGCCTTGGCCAGCAGGGTCTTTCCGCAGCCGGGTGGGCCGATCAGCAGGACGCCGCGAGGGATTCGCCCGCCGAGCCGCTGGAACTTCCGGGGATTCTTCAGGAATTCGATGATTTCGGCCACCTCGTCCTTGGCCTCATCAATCCCGGCAACGTCCTTGAAGGTGACTTTGACACGGTCTTTGCCGTGAACGCGGTGTCGGCTGCGGCCGAACGACATGAGCATGCCGCCCGCACCGCCCCGCAGGTTCCGGAGAAAGAAAAAGTAGACGAAGCCGACCATAAGCAGGAGAGGCAACACCCAGTTCAGCAGCCAAATGATCCAGAACCGCTGCTGAGTCCAATAAACCTGCATGCCCTCCGTCTTGTCCAGGACCTTCAACAACTGCTCTTTCGCTCCCGCTTCGGGGCGATAACTGACTTTGAAGGATGGAGTTCCCTTCTCCTTGGCGACCGGGGCGTTCTCCTTGAACTTGCCGGCAATCTCCGAATCGCCGATCTCAACGCGTTCGATGTTGCCCTGTTCGAGCTGAGCGATGAACTGATCCCAGGACAGGGTGTTCGTCACAAGCCCCTGCTGGAGCATCATGATCGCCGTAATGGCGATGACCGCGATAATCAGCCAACTGAGAGGGCCTCGCCGGTAACTGGGCAGAGGGGGTCTCTTGTTCGATCGATTACCGTTGTTACGACGGTAATCGCCGGATCTGTTGTTCTCGTCGTTTCTCATGTCCTCGCATTCTAAAGGCCAGCCTGTGACGCGAATCCGTGATCGGCGTGGCCGGTGCACGCTTTTCTTATATGTTACCAGTTATTGTCCATCACCTCTACGATTTTCTCTGCCAGCTTGTTTGCCGCCAGGGTGGAGGCATAAGTGAAGTCCTGATTCAGGAAATCGGAATAGCTGGCTGCGGCGGTTACAGACTCGTTATTGACCATCATCCTGCCGGTCCTGAGATTCTTCCAGTTGATCGTGGCCGTGAGGATGACCTCCTTTTCCAACGCCCGGCCGGTTTCTCGTTCCAGGGTCAGGATCGACTCGGCGATAACCACCAATTGGCCGCCCATCACGCTGTCGGTACGGTCCCTGTCGGACACGATCTTGTACGGCGTGTCGGATTCGATCCGCTTCGCCAGGGCGTCTGAAAGGGTATACTCGATTCCCCGGCGAAAGGTGCGGTTGTCGAACATTTCGATATAGACGCTCCTGACATCTTCCGGGAACAGCGACTTGTTCGTATAGCCGGCGACGCCGCAACCGGCCAGGACCGTGGCCGCAACCACGGCCAGTGTGAAGACAGGCTCAATCGCATGCCAGCCGGCCATCCTGCGAGATTCATTTGCCACTGGCTTCTTCTCCCTTCGGGGTCTCTGCGATCGCCTGCCGGGCCATCTCCGCTGCCTTCGTCTTGGGCCAGGTCTGGACCACCATATCGAAATAGAGATTGGCGGCCTGATATTTCCCTATGCGCCGGTAATACTGACCGATCGTGAACTGCTTGTAAGCCATTTCCTCGTCGATTACTTTGATTTTGGCCGGAACGTCCTCTTTCGCCGCATCGTCAGGGTACAGAGCCAGGAATCTCTCATAATACGTCTTGGCCGTCGTCAGCTTCGACGCATCGAAGCGAGGCCTTTTCGCCGGGTCGGGGACGTTGTAGGCGGCGAAGTTGTCTTCCGCCATGCGGTACATGGCCCGCTTGCCGATGGGCCCCGTCTCCCAATAGGAGGCGATTTCCGACCACTTGAGATAGCCCTCAAGGTACTGCTCCGTCCGCTCGTAGTGCTCGGCCACGGCAATCGCCGCATTCAGGCCGACGCCGTCGGGTTCGTCGATTCCCGCACGGTCGCTGATCTTCTCCATGATCCCGATGGCCTCCGCATAGCCGGAAATCTTGATGAAGCCCAGAATGGTCTTCTTGCGGCCCTGCAGGTACGCCTGGGCCATATCGTATTCCCGTTGCATGGCCACGTCCGCGAACTCGCTGCCGGGGTAGTTCTTCAGGAGCTTCTCGTACTTGACCATCGCCTTGCCGTAACGATTGCTCCAGTACCGCAGCTCGCCGGCGACGAACAGGTCCAGATCCGGACCGACGCGGTCCGGGAATTCCTCCTTGAGCTGCCATACGATGTCCTTGGCGGCTCTGGCCTCGCCCTCCTGCACGAGCTTCTTGATCTCGGCGATGGCGTGGAGGTACTGTTCGTCAGGCCCGGCAGCCGTGGATTCCCAGGTCTGGTCGTTCTTGAGCCGCCACGTCTCCGCCACGGCACTGTGGCAACATGAAAAGGCCACGCAGGTGGCCAACACTACGCATCGCATCTGGCATCCAAGCATTGCTCTTCCCGTCAAAGCAGTATCGAAGCCACCATTCCAGTTGGTGCTGGTTTCCGCCAATTATAGCGGCTCGTCGGGGCATTGCAATGTGCACTTTCAGAAGATGCAGGGGCAGACAGGCTCCATGTGGCGCATAAAAAAAGCCGGGGCAGAAAGAAGGATCTGCCCCGGTTGTATGTGTACGTGGCTTGGGTTGACACCCGTCTTAGAGGTACTGGCGTCTCCTGAGCCAGCCCAGAAGGCCGGTGCCGATGCCGACGAGCACAATGCCTCCAGGAGCCGGGACGACCGTCTGCTCCGCCCACTCCCACTGGTAGTTGACGGTGAGCTTCGCCCAATCCAGAATGACGCCTGACCCGGTCCAGGTGCTGTCGATGTCCATCCAGACATCCAAGTCACCATCGGTCAGCGTGGATTGCAGGAAGGCTGGGGACAGGTTGAATGTGGTCGTGGTCCAGGTGTTGCCCCAACCTGGCGGTTGCGTCAGCAGCGAACCCAAGAGAACGCTGTCGGCGTGGATCAGGGTCGGATCGTCATCATTGACGCCCCAGGCGTGCACTACCAGTGACCCTGACACGAAACTGAATACCCCCGAGGCGTCCGGAGAGGGGTCGGCGAGATAGGTCACGGCATGATCCCAGCCCCAATCCTGAAAACCATACCGGTACCACGGAGGGAAATAGCCGGGACTCTCTGTTGCCGGCAGAAACCAGCTCGCTGTCGGCGGATCGCTGGCATTATTGGCCGTATTCATCACCGTGTCCGAGAACACGATAGGCCCGGCATTTGCCACGCCCGCGACCAGCAGGACGACGCTCATCAACACTTCTCTTCTCATTACTCCTCCCACTTCTTCTCTACAGGTTCGAACAGTCTCTGCCGCTGCCCGGGGCGGCGCGCGCAGCACCGGCGCACCATGCCCGTTGACGCTCAAGTCATTCCTGTAACTGGAGAACCCACCCCATGAATAAAGCAACGGTGTGATTCCTCCTCCTATGAGGCACCTACTCTAATGCACGTATCATACCATTTTGCCCCTGCTTTGTCAAGAGGTCCTGCGCTTCTTCTCGTGGATCTCGTGCATGAATTTGCGTAGATTCGTACGGTGCAGGCTTTACTCATAGCCACGGTGGGGATATACATGGGCGAGGAGTAGGGGTTGCCCTACAACGTGTGGCATGGACTGAAGGAGGCATGTTATGAATCGGCGTCTGTTCCTGGTTGTGGCTGTCGTTTCCATCCTTGTTGGGTTGTCCGGCTGTGCAGGTTGGCGGGAGAGTCGATTACGCGTGGCGCCACCTCAGGCTCGGCGAATCAGCGTCGAGGAGTATGTGGATAAGATGAAGGCGGGGTGGATTGGCCAGATGGCGGGCGTGGGCTGGGGAGGACCCACGGAATTCAACTACAAGGGCGTCATCATTCCGGAGGACAAGGTGCCCCAGTGGGAGCCGAAGCTCATCAACCAGTACGAGCAGGATGACATCTACGTGGAGATGACGTTCCTGCGAACGCTCGAGCTGCACGGGTTTGGGGTGTCCGTCCGGCAGGCGGGCATCGACTTTGCCAACAGCGGCTACCCGCTCTGGCATGCGAACCGGGCCGGGCGGGACAACCTGCGGGCCGGCGTTGCTCCGCCGGACTCGGGGCATCCCCAGTTCAACAAGCACGCCGATGATATCGACTACCAGATTGAGGCCGATTATGCCGGCCTGATCTCCCCGGGCATGCCCAATGTCGCCATCCAGTTGGGCGAGGTCTTTGGACGCCTGATGAACTACGGCGACGGCCTCTATGGCGGCCAGTTCTTCGGCGGCATGTACGCCGAGGCGTTCTTCGAGAAGGACGTGGTCAAGCTCGTCGAGGCGGGCCTGCGCTGCATCCCACAACAGAGTCAGTACCATGAATGCATCAGCGACGTGCTCCGGTGGTACAGGGAGTATCCCGGCGACTGGTCCAAGACCTGGCAATTGGTCAATGAGAAGTATCAGTTGAACCCTCAGTACCGGCGGTCCTCGTGCACCGGCCCGGAGGCCGACTTCAATATCGACGCCAAGATCAACGGCGCGTATGTCGTAATGGGCCTGCTCTACGGCCGGGGCGATCCGGATAAGACAATTGTCATCGCGATGCGGTGCGGCCAGGACTCCGACTGCAACCCGTCCAACGCCGGCGGCATCCTCTTCACGACCATCGGGTTCAGCAGGCTGCCGGAGAAGTTCACGGGCGCCCTGGACCCCACCGGCAAATTCAGCCACACGCCGTACGATTTTCCCACGGTGATCGACGTCTGCGAGAGACTCGCTCGCCATGCCGTGGCCAACTGCGGCGGCAAAATCGAGACAAACGCAGAGGGCGAAGAGTACTTTATCATCCCCAGGCAGAGACCCCGGCCAAGTGCGATGGAGCAGTGCTGGGACCCGGGGCCGCCGGCATATAGCAGATACACGGAACAGGAAATGGCCCTGATCACAGCCGATGCCGGAAAAGACCTCTCCAAGGCCATTGCGACCTTCGCGCCGGGGTGGAAGGTGGCCAAATGCGGCACCGATATGGACCCCGGCCTGAAGGACGAGGTTCGCGGCAAGAAGAACGTGCTGCTGACCCATCCACTGAGCGAGACCGTCGGCTGCGTGCTCAGCCGGACTGTCGAGCTGCCGGCAAACCAGGTCAGTATCCTCAAGCTGATCGTGGGCCACGATCCCCGGGGCGACTGGGACCTGATCGTCAAAGCCAACGGCAAGCAACTGCTTCGCAAGACCATCGGCCCGGATACCACGATCTTAGGCTGGACCGAGGTGAACATCGATCTGTCGTCCTATTCCGGCCAGACCGTCAAGCTGGAGCTGATCAACGAGCCCACAGACTGGCGCTACGAAGCCGCCCACTGGGCCGAAATCTCGATTCGGAACCGATAGCTGGCGAGGGAATTTGTGCAGGAAGACAAGATTTGAACAGATAGTAGCACAACACACGACGGGCAGCGTGGTTCTGCGCTACTGTCTGCTTGCCTCTGCGGCCGGCAGGAAGTCCTCCATCACCCAGTACTGATACTCCTGGCGCCCCACCTTAAAACTGATGGCGTCTCCTTTTGGCGACCACTCCGCCCCAAATGCGAAGACCGTCTCTCCGAGGTCGGAGATGTCGGCCATGAGAAACGGTTCGCCACCATCGGTCGCAGCGCACCAGATCTTCTCGTCCCCGGGCGTGAACACGATACGGCGCCCGTCCGGAGACAAAGAGAATACTCTCATATTCAGCTTCGCGTCTTTCACGCGACAGATCTCTCTCGTTTCCTTGCCGTCGATGGTGGTTGCCAGTACCGTGTCACAGTTCGGACCCTTTAGATGAGCATAAGCGACCGAGCCGCCATCGGGCACAAAGAATGGACGGTTGAAAATCTCTTCTTTCTCCGTCGGAGAAGCGATCTGTCGCGGCTTTCCGTCCTCCATGTTCACGACGTAAACCCCGTTGTTCTGCCCGTACGCGATGGCCTTACCGTCCGGCGACCACGTGAGACTGTTTGGCGCTCTTTCCAGAGGTGCCAGTAGTCTGACATCACCGGTCTCTACGGCAATCAGAAACACCCCCCGTCTCTTCTGTTTGGCCGTCCCGCCACAGGCGATCAGTCTCCCGTCCGGGGACCAAGCCATGCCGGGGCTGACGCCTGTAATCTCAGCCACGGATAGCGTCCGTACCCTCTCGCCACTGCCGGCGGGCACGAAGATGAATGCCCCTTCGCCACCTTCCTGTTTCTGCCAAAAGGCGATCTGTTTCCCATCCGGTGACCAGCAACACTGGTCGCCTCCCAGCATCAGTTGGCGTGGCGGTCCGCCGGCCTTGCCGGTGCGTGCATCCACGGGCAAAGTGTAGATGCCACCAAGCTGAAAACCGGTCACATAGGCCAACTGTCCGTTTTGTGACCAGTTGAAGAACTGCATCTGTTCCACGTTTGGGGTCACCGGCAGGGGCAGGCCGATGAACCGGTCGCCCTCGACCCGCAAGGCCCACAAGTCTTTGTGTTGCCGGTCGATTCCCATTTGAGTCCCCGTGAAGACAACATAAGTCCCATCGGGAGACCACAAGGGTTTGTCGATGGTGCCCGGAAAATCCACATATTGGACATGGTTTGTCCCATCGACTGTTCGCAAGTGGAGAATCGACCGGTTCGCCTCCTTCGTGATGTAGCTGAGAGACCGTGCGTTCGGCGCGAAACGCGCCGAAGCCCATTCCTTGGCCAGGACGGTCTCTTCCTTGTCTTCCAGATTGACCAGCACCGCTGCGCCAAGACCCGCTTTGGATATCTTTTCGCCCAAGATCAATTTCCCATCCGAGGACCAGTCCTCGGGCCAGAGGGGATCTTCCATCAGAATTCGTGTCTTTCCCGTCCTGAACGAAAGAGCGAGAAGAGAGGAGGGCTGTCGGCCCATGTCTGTATGCCAGTCCCCATGGCGACTTAGATAGGCGATTTCACTCCCGTCGGTGGACCAGACGACGGGAGTGCCCCAAAAGCAATTCTCAGTGAGTTTCCGCTGTTCGCCGGTCGACGTGTCAATGACGACCAATTCAAAACTCATTGTGGTGCCGGCAAAGTATCTCCCGTCCGGGGAAAGCGCTGCTCCATCATAGCCCCACGGAAACTTCGCCTTGCTGACGCCGGGGAGTTGGGAGATGGTGCTGAAACGTTTGATCAACTGGCTGGCGCCGTAGCTCAACGGCAGGAGAACCATCATGGCAATGGCGGCGGCCACGGACACACGCCAGCGTGAGACTTGTTCGCCGGAAGGGGCAAACCATCTTCGCAGAGCCGACCCTCGCGCCTCAACCTCTTTGAGAATTATGTCTTTCCGCAGCTTGTTCATCAGATCATTCGGCGCGGGGGGCTTGGGAGCGGCCCTGAGGCATTGTTCGATTCTTTCTTCCGTATTCATGTCGTTTCTCCATTGGCGATGGGAATTGTTGGTGCTCCGTTCAGCTCGTTCTCTTCGACGCCGAGCCTTGTTCTGAGGATTCTCAAGACTTCGCGAAGTCTGTATTTGACGGTACTTGTGGCCACATTCAAGACTCGAGCCGTTTGTCGGATGGAGAGTTGCTGATAGTAATGCAGGTGCACAACGTGTTTCTTGTCGTCATCGAGCTGGTCCACGGCATCATACAGCCGCTGGGCCATCTGGCGGTCGGCAACATCTGCGAACGGGCCTGGATTTGTATCGATGCACTCGCCCCACCATGGGTCGGGGTAGTTTCGCACCCCGCCGGGACCTCTGCGCCGCCAATCGATGTAGGTGTTGTGAGCAATCCTGTGGAGCCATGTCGAGAACTCGCTGCGACCTGAGAATCCGTCAAGCGATGACCAGACCTTGAGAAATGTCTGCTGTGTCAAGTCTTCGGCGTCCTGCCGGTTGCCACAAAGGCGCCTCAGATACGCAAAGACGTCCGCATGGTAAATCTCCAGCAGTTCGCAGGCGGCGTTCTTGTCCGCGCTCTTGGCACGTCTACACAGGTGCTTTATTCGACTGTCCATAAGTGCCCCTGCCACAAAACCTCGTATGCCCTATCCGGCCGGCTATGAGTTTAGACGAAAAATACGGCCTGTGTGGACAAGAGATTATGGATTCCCCTCCGACACACGCATTCTCAGCGCGTTGCGCAAGAGATGCAAACCACGATAGGACAAAGACTTGCAAGGTGCCGCCACCACCCTTGGCGCCCAAGTGGGCACCTGATGGAATTCATTGGCGCCCGTCGGCCTTGATCTGCGGTTCCATTTGGGGGGCCAGTGCGAGTGTGGACTGTTCTTTTGACGGAGTCCTCAGTTCGTGGTAAGATAGCTCCCGTTACCGGGGTAAAGCCCCGCAAGTGATGTACTTTTGAGTTGGAAACATGCGCATGTCAGGCAACCTGGATCGACGGGAGTTTCTGAAAGGCTCCCTTGTGGGCTCTGCGGCGGCTTTGTCGGCCCTCAGTCTGGAAGAGCAGGCCCTTTTGGGGGCGGACAAGGGCCCTGCCAAAGTCTCTACGGAAGCCGACGTGCAGGGCTTGCCGGCGGGCAAGATCGGCAACCTGACGATCAGCCGGCTCATCTGCGGCGGCAATCTGATCGGTGGCTGGGCCCATAGCCGGGACCTGATCTATGTCTCGCCGTTGCTGAAGCACTATTTCACCGACGAGAAGATCATTGAGACCCTCACCATCTGCGAGGAAAACGGGATCAACACGATCACTACAGGCACCAACTCCGCGAAGGTCCTGAAGAAGTACTGGGACGAGCGGGGCGGCAAGATCCAGTGGCTGGCGCAGTGCGTGCCCGAGGCGGACGACCTTCAGACCGACGTCAAGAAGGCCATCGACGGCGGGGCGACCGGGGCGTTTCTCATCGGCAACGTCGGCGACGACTGGTCTCGGGCGGGCAAGGTCGATCTGATCGGCAAGTTCCTCGACTTCGTCAAGAGCCAGGGCGTCATCACCGGCGTCGGCGGGCATAACCTCGGCACGCCGATGCTGTGCGAAGAGCACAAGCTCCCCGCCGATTTCTACATGAAGACCCATCACAGCACCGAATACTGGTCGAAACGCCGGTCCGACCAGACTATGGACGTGATCGACAACTACGCCGTGGACAACTACTGGGACAAAGATCCCGACAAGACGGCCCAGTTCATGGCGCAGGTGGAGAAGCCCTGGATTGCCTATAAGGTTCTGGCCGCCGGGGCGATCTCGCCGAGTGATGGGTTCAAGCACGCGTTCAGGAACGGCGCCGACTTCCTCTGCGTCGGCATGTTCGATTTTCAGGTCAGAGAGGACGTAATCATCGCAAAGAATATCCTGTCCGGCGAGGTGGGCCGAACGCGCCCGTGGCGGTCGTAGATCTATGAACCTCATTGAGTAGAAGGAGTGGTTATGTCGGGGAGCCAAGTGAATCGACGCGGATTCATCAAGGGATCGGTGGCGGCATCGGCAGGCGTGGCCTTGGGGCTGAGCAGCTTCGAGGAGAAAAACCTGCTGGCGAAGATGGCCGAGGGCAGCGGCGGCAAGTCAGGCGATGATAAGGCCAAGACCGCGAACCGGCAAATGCCCTGCGGCAAGATCAAGAATCTGACGATCAGCCGGGTCTTCTGCGGTGGTAACCTCATCGGCGGCTGGGCGCACAGCCGGGACCTGATGTACGTCAGCTCGCTCGTGAAGGCCTACCATACGGATGAGAAGGTGCTCGAAACGCTCGAACTGGCCGAGGAGCGTGGGATCAATGCGATTCTGACCAATCCCGTTTCCGACAAGGTGATCAACCGGTACTGGAACGAGCGGGGCGGCAAGATCCAGTGGATTTCCGACTGCGCCTCGGGCAAGGATGTCAAGGAAGGGATCAAACGGTCCGTCGATAGCGGTGCCCACGCCGTGTACGTGCAGGGAGGCTTGGCCGATCAAGCCGTGCGCGACGGCAAGACCGCCGCCCTTGGCGACGCCTTGGAATACATCAAGCAGTTCAACGTGCCCGGCGGCCTCGGCGCACACGATCTGGAGACGATCAAGGCCTGCGTGAAGGCCGGTTTTCAGCCGGACTTCTGGGTCAAGACGCTCCACCCGGACAACTACTGGTCGGCCACGCCCAAGGAGAACCGCAAGGTATTCGACGTGGTCGGACCGAATGCCGACGACCACGGCCAGTTCCACGACAACATGTACTGCCGCAATCCCCAGGAGACGATCGACTACATGGCGACGCTCAAGCAGCCGTGGATTGCGTTCAAAGTCCTGGCCGCCGGGGCGATTCCGCCCAAGGAAGGTTTCAAGTTCGCCTTCGAGGGCGGCGCGGACTTTCTCTGTGTGGGGATGTTCGATTTCCAGGTGCGGGAGGACGCGGTCATAGCACAGAACGTGCTCGCGGGCGATATCAAGCGGTCCCGGCCTTGGTGTGCGTAGACCACCGGCGGGCGCCCGATAGTGCTTGGCGGGCAATGGGCAACGGCTCAGAGGAATTCTCAAGGAATCTTTTGGGAAGGTGCGACCCCGCCGGATCGGGTCCAGGGACCAGCGGGGTCGCAAGGGCGTTTGTTTCTCTGTCTGCCATCTGCGCAGCCCAACCTTCCGTGTGGAGGGATCACGCGTAGCACACGTTGCATGCCGTGGCGGGAAAGCCGCGAAGCATTCTGTCTATAGGTCTGCGTCGAAAGACAAACGTTACACGTTGGACACGGATTTTGTGAGTTTTTTTCGTGAGTCTCCTGCGGGACAGCCGAACACCTGCCCAAACCGGCTCTTACGGCCGCAATCAGCACCGATGCAGGCCCCGGATGGCCCGCTTGCCTCTGTTGACGATGCGGGGCACATGGAATATAGTAAGATTCCATGAAGAGACGTGGAGTTCTGCAAAATGGAAGTCAGGCTTACTTTGGGAAGGAAGAATCGTTGTCTTGATTCTTCCTTCCTGAAACGGTAAGTGCCTGATGAACAATTGGTTACGTGGATTATTCAAGGAAATCCCAGAACCGATTTCCTTGAATAATATAAGCCTGACTTCCATTTTGCAGAACTCCACAAGAGAGTGTATGTATGATGATTTCTACGAGGATCTGTGGATGGCTGAGAAGGGGCAGTGCCAAAAGTGCACGGGGCTGTGCTGCCGGTACTTTGCGCTTCCCATTGAGACGCCCGAGACACGAGAAGACTACGACGATATTCGTTGGTATCTATGCCACAAGGATATCAGCATCTTTGTCGAGAAGGGAGATTGGTATCTCAGTGTGAACCGCAAGTGCCGGCACTTGTCGGACAAGAAACACACGTGCCAGATCTACGACAGGCGGCCGAAAATCTGCCGCAAGTACAGGCATGTGAATTGTGACGCCGTTCAGGGTGAGTACGAGTATAAGCTCCATTTCACCAGCGACAGGGAGATGGATGAGTATATCCGCGTCAAGTTCGACAACAACGTCAAGGGAAAGCGCAGGATCAAGAAGAGCAAGACATGAAGATACCGCCGGTTAAAGGGACAAGAGATTTCTATCCGCCGGACATGGCCCGCCGCAACTGGATCATCGACGGCTGGAAGAAGGTCTCGCTGCGCAACGGGTTCGAGGAATACGACGGCCCGATCTTTGAGTACCTGTCCATGTACCAGATCAAGAGCGGCCAGGAGATCGTGGAGCAGTTGTTCTCACTACAGGACCGTGGCGGCCGGGACCTGGCGATTCGGCCGGAGATCACGCCGACCCTGGCCCGGATGATCAACCAGCAGATCAATGCTCTGCCCCGGCCGATCAAGTGGTTCTCTGTGCCTCGCCTGTGCCGCGCGGAAAAGCCCCAGAAAGGCCGGCTCCGCGAGTTCTTCCAGTGGAATCTCGACATCGTCGGCGACGGGAGCGGACAGGCGGACGCCGAGGTCATCTTCACGACCCTCGATTATCTGCGCGCGGTCGGCCTGACCAGCAGGGACATCCGGGCCAAGATTTCCAGCCGCAAACTTTTGGCGGCGGTCCTTGCGAATATCGGAATCCCGGCGGACAAGCTCGATCCGCTCTATGCCGTGCTCGATAAGAAGCCGAAGCTGCCGCCGGAGACGTTCCAGGCGATGCTGGCCGAGCAGGTGCCCGATGCGGATCAGGCTCGCAAGATTCTCGAGTTCATGTCACTCAACTCGGTCGAGCGGATTGCGGAACTGACCCAGGCGGACGAGGCGGTCCTTAACGCCGTTGCCGATCTCAAGACGGTGTTCGACGTGCTCAAGTGGATGGGCGTGGAGGAGTACTGCGTCTTCGACCCGGGCATTGTGCGCGGCCTGGCGTACTACACGGGCGTGGTGTTCGAGATCCATGATATCGCCGGTGAATTGCGGGCGATCTGCGGCGGCGGACGATACGACAACCTGCTGCGGGATTTCGGCGGCCCCTGGATTCCGGCCACCGGCATGGGGATGGGCGACGCCGTCCTCGAAATCCTGCTCCAGGAGAAAGGCCTGCTCGAAGCGCAGGTGCCTAAGCGGCAGATCGAGCACTTCGTGGTCCTGGCCGATCCGAGCCTGTTGCGGGAACTGTACCGCATCACGGCACAGATTCGGTCGAGCGGGCATTCGGCCAACTTCAGCTATAAGGCGGGCGGCCTCTCCAAGCAGCTCAAGGAGGCGGCCGGACAGAATGCCCAGAAGTGCGTGATCCTCGGGCAGGAGTACGCCGAGAAGAAGCAACTCGTAGTCAAGGACATGGGGACCGGCGAGCAGGCGTTGGTGGATGCCGAGCAGTTCCTGGCAAGCCTGAGTTCCTGATGCGAAGGTGTTGTCACTGTATTACGGGCAGTGGTGTCGCGGATTGACCGGGCCGGTAATCCGCGATCTGGAATCCGCGATGTGCAATCGAGGCGCGGGATATGAATCCGATGAAGGACTTCTCTCCCAACCACTACGAGCGAGCGTTCGAGAACTGGCTGATCGACCGCCGCATCCCGTATGTCCGGGCGGATGAGCACAAGCGGCCGGGGCTGCCTCCGCTGTCCGTCAAGAATTTCGATTTCCTGCTGTATCCTGGGGCGGACCGGAAGCTGATTGTCGAGGTCAAGGGTCGGACATTCCGTGGCACGACCTTGGCGGGGCTCAAGGGCTTCGAATGCTGGGTTACCACCGATGACATCGAGAGCCTTCGGACCTGGAGGCAGGCTCTCGGCCCCGACCATGAGGCAGTCTTCGTCTTTGCCTACCGCGTTGCGAACATGGACGTGGATTTCAACGGGCATGGCGTGTTCGGCTATGACCGTGACAGGTACGTATTCTTCTGCATCCGGCTGGACGATTACTGCCGGCACATGAGGCGACGCAGCCCGAAATGGCAGACGATGAGCCTGCCCGCCGACAAGTTCCGCCACTACGCGACGGATCTGGCATCACTTCTGCGCTGACTGGATGTGTTGACCCTTGACCGCAATGCGGGTATGATTTATCTCGAGGTTGTCCGTTCCAGTGGTGCTGAGTTCAAGGGGCCCATGGGCAAGTCAGTTCGAAATCTGATCGTGGCAGGAGGCGTCGTAGCGGTTGCCGGTGCAGCCGCTTACTTCTACTTCGGGCCTGTTGCCCCTTATAGGACAAGTGTGCGCGATATAGTGATGGCCTTTGCGGAGGCTGGAGCGCCAGGCCGACTGACGATTCAATATCCGCTTGACGAGACCCTGTTTCCTCCGGAAATCCCGCCTCCGTCGTTTCGCTGGAAGGACGACGACCCTCGCTCGGACCTGTGGTTGGTCATGATTGAGGTTGACAATGGCGCAAGGAAGATCTATGCCCTTGCCGAGGGATCCCCGTGGAGGCCGGAGGCTTCTGTCTGGGAGGCTATCAAGCAGCGGAGCCTGGAGAAGCCGGCGACAGTGACCATTGTCGGAGTCAATCGCAAGAAGCGGTCACAGGCCCTTTCTGTGGGCCGTGTCGCGATCAAGACCTCCGCCGACAAGGTCGGCGCGCCGCTATTCTACCGTGAGGTGAACCTGCCTTTTGTGGACGCCGTCCGGGACCCCTCCAACATTCGGTGGCGTTTCGGAACGGTCTCGTGCGTGGAGCCTCCGCCAATTGTGCTGGAGAAGCTGCCCGTCTGCGGGAATTGTCACTCGTTTTCAGCCGACGGCGCCGTGTTGGGGATGGACATCGACTATGCCAATGACAAAGGCTCGTACGCCGTCGTCAAAGTTCAGCAGCATATCACCCTCGACAGGAGTGCGATCATCACCTGGGGCGACTACAGGCGAAATGAAGGCGACGCAACCTACGGCCTGCTCTCCCAGGTCTCTCCCGATGGCAGATTCGTCGTGAGCACGGTCAAGGATGAGTCCGTGTTCGTCCCCAAGCCCGGCATGGACTTCTCGCAACTGTTCTTTCCCGTCAAGGGCATTCTGTGCATCTACGACAGGCAGACCAGCCGTTTCCAGTCGCTGCCGGGCGCGGACGACCCCAATCTCGTCCAGAGCAATCCGACCTGGAATCCGGATGGGAAGTGCATCGTCTTTGCCGCCACGCAGGCCCACCAGCTCAAGAGGGCCAGCGGCCCGCGAAGTGTACTGCTGAGCCCTGTGGAATGCCGCGAGTTCCTCGAAGAGGGCAAGCCGTTCAAGTTCAATCTCTACAGAATACCGTTCAACAACGGCCGGGGGGCAAGGCCGAGCCGATTGCCGGCGCGTCCTTCAACGGGATGAGCAACTTCTTCCCGAAGTACTCGCCTGACGGCAAGTGGATCGTGTTCTGCCGTGCGACGAACTACATGCTCCTGCAGCCTGACAGCGAGTTGTACATCATTCCCGCTGAGGGGGGCGAGGCCAGGAGGTTGCGTGCCAACACGAAGCGAATGAATTCCTGGCACAGCTTCTCTCCGAATGGCAGATGGCTCGCCTTCTCGGGCAAGCCGGATTCTCCGTACACTCAGCTCTTCCTGACCCACATCGACGAGCACGGCGAGAGCACCCCCGCGGTAGTTTTGGATCAACTGACCGCGCCCGACCGCGCCGCCAATATTCCCGAATTCGTCAATGCCGATGCCGCCGCCATCCGGCGGATACAGGAGAAATTCGTCGATGATCTCTCCTTTATCCGGGCGGCCTGGGAGTACCTGAGGGCGGGCGATTACCAGAGTGCGGAGCTCCAATGCAAGAAAGCGCTCGAGCTGAATCCCAAGAGCGCTCGTGCGTACTACTTCCTGGGATTGGCCATGTTTGGACGCAACAGGTATGACGAGGCCATCAAGTACTTGTCGGAAGCCGGCAGGAGAGAGCCGGACAAGAGTGAGATACATGCCAACTTGGGGGCCGCGTTCATCGCCAAAGGCATGCTGAATGAGGCCGTCACTCATCTGCAGAAGGCACTGCAGATGGATCCGAA
>Ga0315274_10005500_pt1 | contig 18521 bp, 26 predicted proteins | sample YL17G02_20_MG_FD_203700 | JGI IMG/M metagenome (GOLD analysis project Ga0315274, IMG submission 203700) | Sediment microbial communities from Yellowstone Lake, YNP, Wyoming, USA - YL17G02_20 | ecosystem: Environmental > Aquatic > Freshwater > Lake > Sediment | place: USA: Wyoming | collected...
TATCAGCTTCGTGCGTCACCAGCACAATTGTTCTCCCTTTCTCGTTCAGTTGTTGGAAAAGGGACATGATCTCGAGGCTCGAGCGAGTGTCGAGGTTCCCCGTTGGCTCATCAGCGAAGATAATTTCAGGGTCGGTAACGAGCGCCCGGGCAATCGCCACCCGCTGTTGCTGTCCGCCGGATAGCTCGCCCGGATTGTGATGTATGCGGTTCGCCAGTCCGACTGACACGAGCGCCTCGCGTGCGAGCCGCGTAATGTCGGTGCGGTCTGAGTAAATAAGAGGAAGTTCGACGTTTTCCAGCGCATTCGTCCGCGCAAGGAGGTTGAAGGATTGAAACACGAATCCGATTTTCCGATTGCGCACTCTGGCAAGCTCTTCGTCGGTGAGTGTGCTCACCTCAACGCCATCCAACTTTAGTGAGCCGCCAGTCGGCTTATCGAGACAGCCGAGGATGTTCATGAGCGTTGATTTGCCTGAGCCCGACGCTCCCATGATCGCGACATACTCGCCTTTCCGAATCTCCAGGGAGACGTTGTGCACTGCATACACCTCGCCTCCGCCTCCTTTATTGTAGACCTTTGTCAGATTTGCAGCTTGAATCACGTTGTTGTTCATAGAATGTTCTCCTGATTCGTTGATGCAACAAGAATCGTTTCTCCTTCTTTCAGTCCGCTGATAATTTCAGTGAAGCCGTTGTCCTTCCATCCGACTTTCACTTTGCGTTGGATTCTCTTTTCACCTTCAATGACCGTCACATACCGGTCGCCTCGCTCGCGTGTGATAGCGCTTGTAGGAACTGCCAGGACGTTCTTTCGTGTCTCGAGGGATATTATCACATTGGTTGTCATCTCAGGCCGCAGGGTCTTTGCCTGGGAGTCGGTGATTTCCGTCGTCACGATGTAGTTCACGACGTTGTCTTGAATGACAGCTTTGGGATAGATGGCTGTGACTGTGCCTTTGAAGTCGGTGTCAGGATACGTGTCGACGGTAAAACTCGCCTGTTGTCCGACTCGGATTTTTCCGATGTCAGTTTCATCGACGTAGACTTGAACTTCAAGGCGGCGCAGATCAATGATGCTTACGAACGTCGGAGCGGCGAGGCTTGCCGACACGGTTTCGCCTTCCTGTGTAGAAACGGAGGCAATGACCCCAGAGATGGGGCTAAAGATTATTGTGTAGCTCACTTGCACTTTTGCGTACTCAAGGTTGGCTTCTGCCTGTTTCAGCTGAGCTTCGGCTGACTTCAACGAGGTCTCAGCCTGGTCTGCTTCCTGCGTCGAGACGAGTTCCTTCTGCCGCAGCGACTGCGTTCGCTCAAAGAAGCTTCGCGCATAGTTGAGATCGGCCTGCGCTTTGGCCGACGCCGCGAGGTTCTGATTGAACCGTGCCTGGAGCTCTGTATCATCGAGCTCGGCAATAATTTGTCCGGCTTTCACATAGTCTCCTATGTTCGCGCGGAGTCTCTTGACCACCCCCGAAATGCGTGAGCCGACTTTGACTTCTGCGCCAACCATCGGTTTGATGATGCCCGTCGCCAGCACCGTTGAGCCGATGTCGCGCCTCACGACCTGTGCAGCCTGTAGCGCAGACGACTTCTTGTCATTGGTGCGGAAAACCATAGCGCCAACAACCGCCATTGCGCCAACCAGTACGATAACACCGATGATGATGAACCATTTCCTTTTCATTCCATCGCTCCTGTTAAGTGCTTCTCAAGAGATGAGGTTGAAGATGCCGGTCATTGCCTTGCCCCGACCGACGATTCTGTGAAGCGCGCCTTCATGCTTCAGGTATTGTCTTACTTCGACGTCGAGGGAAAGGTCGCGGAACGATACCACGCGCCCCATCGGCTCATCGTTTCCATTCTTGAGCACTGCTGCATTCAGTCGAATGGGGACCAATGCGCCAGTGTCCGCGGTAATACTGGAAGGCCGGTCATAGATGTTTTCTCCAGTCTCCAGAACACGGGCAATCGGACATTGACTGACGCAGTATTGAGACCTCAGCACGTCCTTACAGAAACGTCCGATGGCCTCGTCGCGCTTTACGCCAAGCATATGTTCGGCTGCACGGTTGACGAATGTGATGCGGAACTCTTTATCGACGGTAAAGATCCCTTCACCGAGCGAATCCAGGATTTCATTCATGATGTCAGTTTCCTCTCACTGGCTAAAATCTTTTCAAAGGCTTGCGTCAGGGCACCGGAAAACAGTGTAACAGTCTGTTCTTCATTGAGCGTGCGAGTGCCAATCATCAGCTTCAGCTCCTCCGGCTCTCGCGCGGTCTCCCGCACGAGTCGGGCAGTACCTGCCACGAGATCGGCCGCCATCGCCAGAGCTTGCTTCCGCTGAAGGCCCTTTGACTCTGCTGCCGAGGCCAAGGCGTGGAGAACCGGAAAGATATATGTAGGACCGACGGCGGTAAGTGCAGTGGCGATACTCATGTCCTTTTCTTCGATCCTGACAGCATTGCCGAAAACGCTCAGGAGATTTTCAATGACCGCTGCGTGATCGTTGCTCACATGCTTGCCAAGGACGTAGGGATTCACACCGGCACCAATGAGCGACGGAGTGTTCGGGATAACCCGAACGACCGGCACCGGCTTGCAGAGAACGCTCTCGATGATCCATGTCGGAACCGCGGCCGCGAGCGATACTATGATTTGGTTTTCGTGAACAGCTCGACAGCTCTCTGAAAGCACCTCCTTGACCACTCCGGGCGGCATTGCCAGAAAGAGCAGATCACCAAAGTCGGCTCCGATCTTATTGTCAGGACTGGTGCGGATGCCGAACCGATCGCTCAGTTCCTTCAGCCGCTCCTCTTTTGGATCGGTTGCAAGGATGTTATCGGGTGTTGTGACCCGTGCATTCAGCATGCGCTCGATGAAGACTCCGGCGATAATGCCAGCGCCGAGAAAGGCAAAACGTTTTCTCTGAATTAGTTCGTCGGTCATGGCAACACCTCCTTTGCGTAGTTCTCGGTTCTTCGTAGCTTATGCCGATTGACTCACACGAGGTCTTTTGTGCGACACGAATCGCACTCAAACTGGAGTGTCGTGTGATTGACGTCATACGTGTCGTGCAGGCATCGTTCAATTGCACCGCGTATCTCGGCAGTACGGCTCACCGGGACATCATCGACGTCAATATGTGCTTCAAAGTGAATGTCGGAATCGTTCATCTTCCACAGGTGGACGTGGTGAATGTTCTTCACGCCCGGAACACCCTCGCTCGCTGTACCTCGTTGATGTCGATATCGGGGGGCGTGGACATCATAATAACGTCAACAGATTCCTTCGCAATTTCATACGTCTCTTTGAGGATGTAAAGCGAAATGAAGATCGTGAGCGCCGGATCGATCCAGGTGATGTTGAACATCATGATGAACACCGCGCCGATGATGACCGAAATACTGGAGATGGCGTCGCTCAGCAGATGAACATAGGCAGCACGAATGTTGATGTTCTGGTCGGCCCCTCTCTTGAGCAACACGGTTCCGACGATATTGGCGACGAGGCCGACGGCAGCGACAATCAGCATCAGATTCCCGGTGATTGGAGTCGGGTTGGAAAACCTCTCAATCGCTTCCTTGATCAAGAAGAAACTGATGATGATAAGCGTGCTCGCATTGATGATCGCCGCCAACAGTTCGGCACGCTTAAGGCCGAATGTATATTTCAGAGTTCGCGGTTTCTTGCTCAACCGGATCGCAATGTAGCTGACGATAATGGCGATGCCGTCGCTGAAATTGTGAATCGCATCGGAGAGGAGGGATAGACTCCCGGACACGATCCCGCCAACGATCTCAACAACGGTGATGAGGAAATTCAACAGCATCGTGATGAAGAGATTCTTCTCTAACTGACCGCCTAAAGATGTGTGGGTGTGATGATGTGCCATCGAAACGCTTTCGTATCGTGTTTGGATACCGATCTTTAGCTACCCTGTGCCTCTCCACGAAAGGAAGTGTCTTCCCAAGCGAAGAAACGCAGGTATCTGTCCTGACCGCTCAACTACTTCGCCGCACAATCGATACAGACCTTCTTGACGCCCTTGATGCGTCCGTACTTCATGACGGTCATTTCACCGCATTCCTCGCACACAAAGCTGTCAAAGCTGTGCGGACCTTCCCTGAGCTCGTAATCGAAGACTTTGGACACGGTCAACAAGTTATCATCAAGAGCGTTCATGACGTTCTTGACCAGGGGATCAACAACTGCATCCGGGACATTGCTCGCCGGAATGTCCTTTTCTCTGTAATCCTTGAAGAACGACGTCTGCTTGTTTGCGAGCATCGCTTCGGCTTTTGGTGTGACGCGGACAGCCTTTTTGTTCTTCTTGTCGACGAGCGTTATCGCCCATTTGCCTTTGTGTGTTTTCTTGATGTTGCCCTTGCCAAACGTTGTCCCCATGATCACTTGCAGACCATCGGCATAGCACGTTGCACAGTGGTCATCACCCAGATCAACAAAAGCGACAATCTGTCCGTCCTTTGCTCGTTCAACGCCAAGCGCGTTCATTGCTGCTGCTCCAACACGCAAGCCCATCGGCATTGCCGGGCACTTGTGTCCGTGGAACTTCTGACCGAATTCCAACCAATCTCCTGCATGTACCATTGTCTTATCCTTGCTTAATGTATATAAAGTTCCATGAACCGACGACAGCAATCGTGATCAGTATCGAGCGACCCATCACGCTCATATGAGCCCTCGTACCATGTTGGCGGCAATGCCAAGGAGCACCAAGCCGATGATCAACTTCACCTGCCGCCCCTTGAGCTTATTCACCATGAGCCACGAGCCAATAGCGGCACCCCCTGCTGAACCAGCCACAGTCCAGCCCAACAGACTGTAGTCCATGCCGGAGAGAGAAAGGTGCCCGAGGAATCCGGTCAGCGAAGAGAAGATGACCACGAACGAAGTCGTGGCTGACGCCTTCTTCGGATCAAAGCCAAGTGCGACCAGCGCCGGAACGACAATGTTGCCCCCACCGACACCGAGCAGGCCTCCGAGAAATCCCGCGAGACCACCTACACCCATGCCAACACCTATAAGTGCCTGCATGCTTGTCGCTGTGTCCCTCGCTTTCGGTGTGTACAAGAGCATCATTGCGGCGGCAAAAACCAGAAAACCAACAAATAGCCAGAGCAGCACCTGGCGATCGAGACCCTGGCTAACCCATGCACCGAGGGGCGAGAGCAGAGAAGCGACTACGAGGATTGGAATGGCGACCCTCCATACGACGAGCCGATTTTGAACAAACTTCACGGAGGCGACGGACATGGCGATCGCATTGAGAAGGAGGGCTGTCGCCATCGCAGTGTGTACCTCGATGCCGAGGGCGAGGAAAACCGGGATCAGGATAAAAGCTGCTCCAACCCCTGCAATGGTCAGCAACGCGGTGAAGATGAGTGTGATGATTCCTGCAATTAATGCCATAGATAGCTCAGGGAGCGTTTTCTCCGATCAAAGATGCAAACCCAATGTTCGTATCCCCACATAACTATAAGACGGTGATTGTTGGCTCAAGAGTAACGGCAGCTTTGACCGAATTGGAGACGAGGCAGCTTTTGTGTGCATCCTCGAGTGTGTGCTTCACTTGATCAACAGCATCAGCAGAAGTCACCCCGATGGTTGGCCGCAAGACGATCTTTGTGAACCGATATCTGCCTTGAGTGAACTCCTGCGATCCCTCGGCATTGCTGGTGTAAGATGCGAATGGCAGGTTTAAGCGATGCGCAAATGCCAGAAACGTTGTCATCGTACAGGTATCAACGGCGGCGACAAAGAGATCCTCCGGCGTCCACATTCCCGGCTCGCCTTTGAATTCCGGTGGACTGGAGACACGCACTATTGGCTTACCCTCGGACGTAATATCGCCCTGTCGCTTTTCAACCCACGATAATGAGGTGTGGTACATGAAAGTTTTGTGTTTCAGTTTTGGTTGGGGTGTTGAACCGATCTGTTCCATGTCTGGTCCTTTGTCGAAGAGCTTTGAGAGTTCCATTATCAATGAGATGCCCGAATACTCAATATGAGCCACCGAAGAATTCACCCTACGCCAACCCCAAGGCCATACAACTATACCACAGGAGCAATCCTCAGCGGATACTTAATGGATATCGACATTGAAGCAGTGCAGGGTGACGAATGCCCCCGCGGCGAGCGCTGCCGGCATGGTCGACGCCACACAGGACATCGGCCTTGCGCCCACTCCCTGCCCGACCATTAGGTTGACGTTGAGTCCAGTTTCTCGAACGTGGCGGCAACCTTCTTCATTGCATCCTCGGTCGGCATATTGCGCAAGTCGAGCGCGATGACCTGTTTGTCGAAATCCGCGCCGACGGCAGCGAGAGCGTCTTTATACATCTTGCGCTGCATCTTGGGATCACAGCCGCCGACGACGTAGGTCACGCCGGGTTTAGCCAGGTCTTGCCAGAAGCGGTCGCCGTCGTCGACGCACAGTTGCGGATGAACGATAGCGTATTCCACGTCCAGCTCGTTGCGAACATAGTTGACAAGGCTCCAGACGTTCAATTGAGAGAAACCGGGACAATCCCCCCGGCACATGCACTGCACAAAGCGAGGCAGGTTTTTTTGTTCAGACATGAGTCACTCCTTGAAGGTGTAGGTTATTCAGTTGGTGGATACTGCTGGCGCAGCTCCTTGATGACGACTTTGATCGCCCTGCGATCCGGAAACGAGATCGCGCCCAGTGGGCACTGGAAGCGGCAGCTTTCGCAGTACACTTCGCAGCAATACGGGTCGGCAACGATTACCCGTTCAGCACTTCCACTGAACGCATACGTTCCGTGCTTGCATGCCTTCACACACACGTCGCAACTGGTGCACAGTTCGTCGTCAATCGTCGGATACCAGGGAATCAGTCTGCGCGGGATGCCCAGATAATCTTTGTAGCCTGCTGTTGCTTCCATGGAGCCTGTCCTTTGCTGTTGGGAAGTAACGTTCCGGTGGCTCACCGTGTGCATGTGATGGCTGCGCCGCTGCATTCACCTATGATTTGTTCTCCACTATGAGAACCATACCGTTCCTGCGTATCACGTCACGCACATCGGGCAAAAAGCTCTGTATGTCTTCCTGTGCAGTGGATGTCACCTCAAAGGTCATGAAGGATGGAGTTTTCTCCAGTGAACCTTTCACTGTCGGGACCTCGAGCTTGAGGTTGATAATGTCATAGGGCCGATCCTTCACCAGGTCCTGCAACTGTACCAGAAAGCGCTTCTCCCCAAACTCTCCGGTGACCTCGAACCGTGTTCTCGTCGTCAGCTTGGCGACTGCATCCTCGGCGGCTGCACGGGCTTTGGCGGCATCGAGCTTCGCCTTCTTTTCTTTTGCTTCTTCGCGGACCACTTTGAAAATCTTGTGTTCGCGCTCCAGCTTCCAGATGATGTCTCGATCGGGGAAGCTGATTGCCTGCACCGGACACACGGTGCCGCATGTGCTGCATCCCACCATGCAACTGAGTGCGCTGGCGACAACAGCTTTGTTCTCCTGCATATCGTACACGCCCCGCCCGCAGGTTGCAAAACACAAGGTGCAGCCGATGTACGTGTCGGCATCAACGGTTGGAAACCAGGGAATATCTTTCCGTGGTATGCCATGCCATAATTCCGTCTTGGATTTCATACGTCCCCTTTACAAATATTCATCTATCAAGAATGTTTACAGCTCGTTACGTTTTGCTGTTGAGTTCTTCTTCTGGCATGTCAATGCGCTTTGCAAACGCCTTGTAGACGTTCTTGGTGCGTGAGCGATCGATGGCTTGCGATTTCAGATAGAGAAGGTTGTCGGTCACCATCGCAAGTTTGAGTCCCGGAAATCCGAGTAGTGCTTCACTGGGTGCTGCATCGGTGGCATCTCGGCATCCGTAACAGCCGAAGCTCATGTTGATCTTATTGGAAAGAAAGGGGAGCACAACGGAGTCGACACACGCCGCCTGCAAGATGCTGGTGCTAAAATCCAGTCTCCCGCCTGCTTCATTGAGGTATGCAAGAGCAACCCACATCAGTTTCTCGACTTCATCTTCGAGAACTACAACGTCCGGGATCTCTTCACAATCCTCAAGGGGTTTGACCTCGACTGCCGGGTACTGTCCCGCCTTGAGCCGGGGCATTGTCTCCATGACACGGATTGCCGCATCCTTCGTCTTAAAGATGCCGTAGCCACAGAGCATCGTCCCATCCTGCAACTGCTTGGGGAGAGGCTTTAAACCTAAAGCCGCAGCGGCAGCGGGACACGAGATGTTCTCTTTATGAAGGAGCACCTGTTTCCCTTTTCTCGCTTCCATTACCGCCTGGCAAAGACGGTAATCGTTGCCGGAATGCCCGTCGGTTCTCATTGCATCGAGGAACGTTACACCCACCGGCAGGGAGGTCAATCCCACTGTGTCTTTGAGTATCGCAGCGTATCGTTGCGAAGTTCTCGTTGCGGAACCTTCGTTCATCCTTGATACCCTGAACACGGGATGCAGAGGTGCTTCCCATCCTTCTTACAAAGATAACGCTCGAAAACATACTCGCCGCAAGCATCACATTTTGCCTTGTTGAACGAGCCGGGAATCTTTTTGTGCTGGAAGTCGGGCAGCAATTTCACGGCGAAGATCTCATCGTCCGTCGCGTTGAGAACTTTCTGAATCACTTCAAGGCGTACAGGCTCGGGGATCTGCGATGGCTCGACGCCCCTCTTCCGAAAATCGAAGAATTCAAACTTGCCGAGCACATCGGTGAAATCCGGTTTGATCGCGATGCGAACAGAGCCATTCTTGGGCGTCCAGAGTGTCGCCGCGAGCTTTCCATAGTTCTGCCGATCAATCATCAGCTTGCCGTATGTGCAACCGGTGGACGCCTGCAGACCGTCCATCATGCACGTTTGCGGATGGCCGATGCCCAGCTCGGCAAAGATGAAATAGTCATGATCCTGAGCCTTCGGCACGGCGAGAGTTTTCAGCATCAGCGTACCCATCCGGTAACCGATAGGCATGAACGGACAGCGGTGTCCGTGGAATTCAAATGTCCAGTCTGGAAGTGCGAACATTGCAGTACCCTTTCGTATTGTCATATTATTGTGCCGTAAGAGGCGAATGACAAATCGACACATCTGCTCACTGTGGATTCTCCAAGGCCTGAGGATGGTGTTCTGCAAGCCATGTCCGGCTGACCCTTCCGCCGAAAATGCTCCTGAGTGAATGAGTGTTCAGGATAATCCCGAAGTATATATGCGCGACAAGAAGGATCAGGGCAAACAGAGCGACAATGTCATGGATTGTATAAAGCACAGCAAGGTTTACCTGAGGATCATCGCGCAGAAGTGCCATACCTGCCCCTGTGAGAGTCAACGGCACACCGCATGCCACAATGGTCCAGAAGAATAGCTTCTGACCTGCGTTGAATTTTCCGGAGGGGAGCAACCCCCGATAGCCAAAATATCCTCCCACGTGCTGCAACCAGGATTTGTCGTATTTCTTGAAGAACATATCCCGGAACCAGAGGAGGAGCATTACAATCCAGGCCAGACTCAAAACAACGCCTGCCCAGGTATGGAGACCACGCATCGGCTCGGAATTGAGAAACGGATGGGATTGGAAAAAGAACAATCCGGTTACCGACAGAACAAGAAAGGCCGAAAGGGCGGCATAATGCGTGAATCGCTGAGCGAGCGTGAACCGCAAGACCACCTCGCTGTCATCTGTTTCTCGCAGAGAGCCCTTGCGCCCGTAGACGACGGCATGGAGCAGCAAGAGGAAAATCACCGCCCCAATGATCCAGAGAGCAGCCGGCTTAACAATGCTCTCGCGAATCATCCCCGTCCATACAGCAAAGGAAGAAATTCCGAGAATTTCGTGGTTCGGAACCCAAACCGACTGTGCACTGACAGAATCGAACTGCCGGGCGAGGACATCCTTGGTGAAAAACGATGCACCGCTGCTATGGCAATCGCTGCAACCGTTTGCACCAAGCGCGGCTTTCGCGGGACTGACATCGTGATTGTACTTGTGTACGTTGCCATACGGCGAAGCCTCCCAGAGTTCCGTCTCGACTTCCCGATACTCGGTGCCCGATCTGTAGACTCGATTGTCCATGACCCAGACGACACGCTTGCCGTCGAGTGGATAACCGATTGCGCGCAGGTGGTTCGTGATGGCCGCAATAAGTGCATCAATTTCCTCCGGCCTGTTGACCTCAATGATGCCGTCCCCGTTGTCGTCCGTAATCTTCGCCAACTCAGAATACTGATCCCGATTGTCGGTGTGTGTTTTCCACATCGTAAAAATGTCGGATGGCCGAGGCTGCATCAATCCCGCTTGCCCGGAGACTTCGATGCCAGGCCAGGAGGTGTGAACCCGATTGACGGGATAGATCTTTCCCTTATAACGGGCGACTACTGGACGGAACCGCTCGGTCGGCTTGTCATCATATCCCATCATGTGCAGGATGCCGTAGTGATTGCGATAGTGCCCACCGACCCCATAGAACGCCCAGAGTTGCTTCCCGCCTGCTGGTATCAGCGCGTCGGTATTGAAAACATCGCTGGCCTGAACCTGAATGGGCATCACAATCTTTTCGGGGATATGGCACGACTGACAAGCGATGCGCGTGAGATGAAGTGGCGGCAGGCCGTTGTGAGTGGCGATGGGCGCACCGAATTCTCCAGTCGAGTGACAAGAAGCGCAATCCCGGACGGTGTTATCGAGGTCATCCCGGACGTGTCCTCCAGGATCGTCCCCCTTGCCTAACTGGTGAACTTCCCGTCCCCGGAGGCGTGCGTCAATTGCCCTGGAACCAGCGGGGTGACAATCGACGCACCGCATTCCGGCACGGAGATGAACGTCAGTGCGGGAGCGGAAGTCCGCGCCCCTTTTTTTCCAACCAGGCTGAGCATGGCAGGTAAGACACGTTTCATTCCGCGGCGAGACGACAATGTGTGGTGAAACGCGACCATCTGGATGGAATTTTGACCTGTCGTACGCGACAGTGATTGGCTGGTTGCCTGCGACGGATCCTTCAACGCGGGCAAATCCGGCCGCTGCAGTCGGTGCCCAGCGGAAATTGAGCGCCGCCATTTGGCTGTTTCGCGTTTCGAAGTCGTATGAGAGCAGGTGGCAGAGCATGCAATCCGCTTCCAGCACACCCGATTCACTCCAACGAGCCTTGTAATAATCGCCGTCAAGGTTGTTCTCACCTCCCGGTGTGAATCCGGACGCCGGATCTGCCATCCACACATCGTAGCGTTTTCTCTCGCGGTCATACTCCAGGGGGCCACCGCCGGGATGGCAATTGCCGCATCCACGCGTAACAAAGGTGAATGATGTCATGTCAATCAGGTGCGGGTCATCATTGTGCTTGGGAGATAAATAGGAGTAGAGTGGCGCGGGTGAGCACCATGCTCCGCCATAATTCCCGGGAGCACTGACCCACTGGTAGCGTCTGCGCATCGCTTCTGACGGTAGCTCATGCGCACCCTGCCGGAAGTGATAGCCCTCCGTGATCTTGCCATAATCATGGCAGCCGGTCGCACCACATGTTTGTTTGGGTGAATAGGGCACACGATCGTTGACTCCTTTGATTGGGTCAATGACATTGCCCCCTTCATCACGCAAAAAGAAAGGTGGACAGACCCGGGATATGTTTTCTTTGTCGCTGACCGATGGCGATGTAATTCGTTCTTGGCGACAGGCAGCGGCACCAATCACAAAGAACTCCACCGCCACAAGTAGCAGAAAAGCGTTTCTCTTGGTTTCAGATGTCTTCATAGTTGCGCCTTTCCCGTTCGAGAAGGAGTTTTCTCATGTTCACTCGACCGCCCGACTGATACACGGATGCCAGCGGAGAGCGTCAACACAGCATGTTGAGGTCTCTCACCAGGTATAGGCCGCCTGTACAAAATACCAGTGGGCTGTTGCCATCAATCCTGTGTGTGAGACAAAGAAACCTGGGAAAAAACTGCCGTATCCTCCCATCAACTCTAAGTGATCCTGGAGATTCCATGTCGCACGTACGTCCAGCTCATCGCCGAGCGACAGGCCCGATTGCCCAGTACGGTCACGCCGATACGGAGCGAGGCCGGTCGTGTACCACGCGTCGCGTTCCCTATCGAGAGTGAAGTGGTGGTACTCTAAGTGGACCGTCATGTTGGGATGGGGTAGGACGCTGCAATCCACTTCGTAGTCTCTCAGATTAGCCCAGAAGAACAGGTTGAGATAACCATAGAACTGAATGTCACGTCCGCCAAAAACCCCGTCAAAGGTTTCGTGAACGCCATCTGCGGGATTGCGGTCACCGGAGCCGTGCGTGAACTGAACGCCCAGCCTGGGCTTCCAGGGGGCGCGGATGGTGACCCCCCATTTTGCATTCGCGCCAAACGCGTGGAGTCTATCGCCGCCATAGCGTCCGAACTGCGCCACGAGCGTGGCACCGCCATCCATGTCGTTCCGCCCTTGCCACGCAGTCTGGATGCCGAGGCTGTGTGAACGGATGTTTCCAGTGCCTGTCTCGCTGGTAATGACGGCGCGATTATCGCAGGTGTTCACATAGAAAAGATCGAGCCCGAAAGGGAGATTCTTGATCCCTGTGTACGTCACGAAGGTCAGGAAATCGGTTACCGGTCGGTCCGGCCAAATTGTGGTCTTGTACTGCAAGAATTTCCCGACCCAGAGATCCATCCAGAATTGATCAACCTCAATTTTGAACACCGCCGCATCCCAGGCGAAGCGTCCCGTGTTTCCCCAGTTGCCTGGCCCGAAAACCCGCTGATCGCCATAGGAAATCTGCTGTCGACCAAGCCGGAAGCCGAACGGGCTTTCACCGATGCGCAGCCACTCCACGTAAAGTTGCCGAACGTCGAGGGTGTTCTCAATCGGGCTGCTCTTTGGAAAGTCACTGTCGTTGAATTTCGTGAGAAAAGGGTGAGAATCCTGGAGTTGCAGGAACACACGCGGCTTGTCCCAGAAGCGCGCTGTGAGCTCCAGACGGAATCGCTCAAGCAAGAGTTGGTCATAACCGCCAGGTTCAAATCCCTTCAACGTGAGGTCGTCGTATGATTCATATCGCAGTCGCAATTGTCCGCTGAGGGCGAAGGTGAGCGGGCCGAGTCGCAGATCCTTCACGTGCGCCCAGAACCCGTGTTGAGACGTCTCGTCCTGAGCAGGCTTGGTTGTGTCCGCTTGCATGCTCCAGTCGCACCGCCCACCAGCGACAACCACTGCCGTTTGCACAAGAGCTGCTGCCATGCTGAGGAAGAGCATCTTCCTAGTCCCGCTTGTACTTCCGATGACAGCGATCTGTTTCATGCCCTTACCTTGGAAAACCAAGCAGGAGTTGAGATTCTTCTTTGGCTACAGTACCCGGAACCGAAGCAAGACACCGTAATCACAATCGGTTGCTGAGGAAACTGCTATCACACGAGCACGCGAACACTGGAGTGAGCACAAGACGCGGCTCATTGAGATGAGCACCTTCTCAGATCATGAGTCGCAGACTGCCTGAGGCGGTGTCGTTAACCGTCGCTTGCTTCATGTATCGGGCAACGAGAATTGCTTCAACAATTTCCTGCGCCGAGATTCCATTCTCCCGCGCCATCTTCGTCCACATCTGTGTGCAGGTGTCTGACCCGAGGGCGGCGGCTACGGCGATCCCTGCCAGGAGCTTGTATTTTTTGGGCACGGATTGATATTGTGGATGGTCAAAAAGGAGCGCACGTTCATCCATCTGGTGCTTGGCAAACTCCGGTGCGACCTGTTTCAGTAGTTCCATGGGTGTTGCAGTTTTCCCTGATTCCATTGCGATTCCTTTCTGAAGTCCGGTTTTGTATGTCTTTCAAGTTTTGGCCCGCTACAGTGCCCTTGCCGAGTTGGTTTCCTGTCAGCCTTCGTATTGCGCACGCAATTCGTGCAGCTTCAGCATGAATTCCCCCATGTCTGGAAACCGAATAGCCCCGGGAGTGCATTGCGTTTCGCACCCAGAGCAACCGACAACGCAGTTGTACGGCGCAACGACTTTTGTCTGGATGTCGTCCAATGCAAACACGCCGTTGCTGCAGAACTCGATGCATGTTCCGCAGTTGGTGCAGAGCTCCTCGTCGATCACGGGATACCACGGGATCTTCTCCCGCGGCATGTTCATGTAAGCGCCGGACGCCATCACTTCACCTCTTCAAGCGCCTTCTGAATGTCGTCGAAGGCTTGCTTCGTGTTTTTGAAGGAAATCATGACGGGCTTCCAGTTGCTGTCCATGTGCACGTTGGCCCGCTGGAATGCATCACGCAGGAGCTTCTTTTGTTTCTCTTCCTTGCATGCCGGCGTCACATACGCCACTCCTTCTCTCAGCAGATCCGCCATCAAGTTTTCTCCGTTCTCCTCACAAAGACGCGGATGAAGAAGCAAGTAGTCGTGCGGGAGTTCCATCCGAATGCGCTCGGCAAGCTCTCCAAAGTTAATATCCTTCATACTGCGGCACGCAAAACTGCAGGTGCATACTAAGACTGCTCTTTTCATCATGACCTCCGTTTTCGTAGGTGGAACCATCCTTTCCATTTAGGCAGTAATGCTTCTTTCTCAGATCGCCCTTGCCGTTCTGCTGCGCGCTCATGAATTGCTTGCTCCATCGCTGTCAAGTAGAGTTTGTACTCTCGCAGCAGAGCTTCTTTGTACGCCTCTTCTCGGCTGGGCGTGACGTAGTTGCCAAAATCCCTGATCCACTGGAGCAGCTCATTCTTGATTTGCTCTTCATCGTTGAGGTCGGCGATGTAGACGTTTTGGAGCGCTTGCTCCAGGCCCATCAGTCCGGCTTCCACATCTGCAACCTTGATGATCTTCACGACGGGTTTGGCACAACATGCCCGCGGCATGACGCTTCTCCATTCATTGTGTGAGCAAAATAGCCACCCGATAAGCCGTCAGCACGGTCGTTCATATTGATCAAAATGAAATGTAGATGAAGTAGAATCCCCCGAACAGAACAAACACACCGGCAGCCCGGCGCAGCCACGTTGCTCCGCTCGATTGGGTCGTCCAGTTGAGGTATCGCTGCACGAGATGCGTGAGCGAGCCGGCTGTGACGATCACGGCACAGTGGCCGAGCCCAAACGCGCCGATGAGCGAAGTTGCGCCCACAAAGCTGGTTGTCGAGACGCTGAAGACCACACCGAGAATGGGCGCGAGGAACGCGAAGGTGCACGGTCCGAGTCCGATGCCGAACAGCAACCCCAAGGCCAAGGCTCCGATCCACCCACGCCGCTTGGCCGCCGCTCCCGAGAATCCTCCCCACGAGAACTTCAGGACATCCAGCAGGTAAAGTCCGATAACAAAAAACACCGCTGCCACGACGATATTACCCCATGTTCCAACATCCCCCATCATCCGGCCCAAGCCGGCAGTGACAAGTCCAACGAGCGCGATGGTGATAAGGATGCCGACCGCGAAGACCAATGAGAGGCCGACGGACCTTTTCGTCGTCGCAAGCCCCTGAGCGCTGATATAGCCGACAATGAGCGGAATGCTGCTGAGGTGACACGGGCTGAGGAGGATGCTCAACACACCCCATCCAAAGGCAGCGGCAAGCGCGATGCCGAAGTGGCCGCTCATGGCCGTCGTGAGCGCATTGAAAATCTCATCCATATGCTATCCTTGCTTTCGGATTTTGAGTCCTTGCTTTTGCAATAGCTTGTCGATTTCTGCTTCAGGGAAGAAGCCCTCGTGCCGGAAGAACTCCTTTCCGTTCTTATCCAGAAAAACCTGGGTTGGAATCAACCGGATGCCGTAGTGGGAAGCATACGGCTGCCCCTCTTGCGTCCAGACATCGTAGAAAACGATCTTCACTTGGTCGCCGTACTTCTCTTCAATCGACTTCATCACCGGCTGCATCATCCGGCAAGGGATGCAGCGGACGGATCCGAGCTCGATGAACGTGACGAGGGGTTTCGGGGGAGGATCCGCGGAGCGTTTCGTCTGCCCGATTAACTCCTGAACCGGACCTATCAACGCCGCAACAACCACCACGACGCGCAAGGAAGTGTTCAAATGCTTCATGCTGAGGTTTCCTTTATCCAGGACAACAACTGATTATCGTTCGGCACCGTGCCGACGCTCTTGAGAGTCCCATCAAGAACGAGTCCGGGTGTCATCATCACGCCAAACTTCAAGATCTCGTTGAAATCAGTGACCTTCTGCAGCTCAAAGCAGAAACCATGCTCCTCGTTGAGAGCGACCAGCCGTTGTTCGAGTGTTTTGCACTTGGAGCATCCGTTGCCCAAGATGCTGATGATCATACTTTACTTTCCATTGTTCGACACATCTTACAGAAGTTCGCCAAACAGCATCCCTGCGAAAGCCGAAAGAATCATGATGGTAAGGATGTACGCGGCTGCCTGCTTTTTTCCCATGACCCTAAACAGAACGATCATGCTCGGCAGGCTGAGTGCATTTCCCGTGAGAAACAGCGTGAGTGCCGGGCCGCGACCCATTCCGAGCGCCATGAGCTTTTGAATAACGGGCACTTCTGTGAGGGTCGCAAAATACATAAAGGCCCCGAACGTCGACGCGACAGCGTTGGAGAGGAGCGTGTTCTCGCCGACGAGTCGTGTGATGAACTCCTGCGGAACGACAACCTCAATGGTCCCTGCTATGAAGACACCCACGAAGAGGTAGGGGAGGATCTTCTTCGTCAGATCCCAGGTTTCGCGGATCCACTCCAGTGTGTGTTCCTTCCGGAATTTGAATACAGCTATCCCGAGAACCGCAGCGACCATGGCCACGATTAGAGTCGCTTTGATCGTGGGATCGATTCCGAGACCAAAGACGACGAGAATTCCGAGCTGGAGGATCAAGAAGAGGGAGATCGCTGCATTCGAGTAGGGGATATCGCTCTCCATCCCCGCGGCAAAATCCGCACTGCTGTTCTTTTGATCGTGCTCGCGGAAAACGAATGCGAGGAAGAGCCCGGCGACCATGGAAATGATCATTGCGGCCACCAGACGTCCGACGGCGAAATCCCAGCCGAGAACGCTGCCTGTCAACAGTATGGCCGTCACGTTGATGGCCGGACCAGTAAAAAGAAACGCGGCAGCAGGTCCAATGCCTGCGCCCCGTTTGTAGATGCCCGTGAAGAGTGGCAGGATAGTGCATGAACAAACCGCGAGAATTCCTCCCGACACTGTAGCGACCGGGTAGGCAATAATCTTCTTCGCTCTGGGACCTAGGAGTCTGAGCACAGCGTCCTTCTTTACGTAGACAGCAATGGAGCCCGCGATAAAGAAGGCCGGGACAAGGCAGGTGAGGACGTGCAGCCGAGCGTACTCCTGCAACAGGGCGAGACCGGCAGCGAGCGAGGTCACAGCAGTGGGACCACTCACAGGCGCAAAGTAGAAGAGGAGGAATACAGCAGCCAGAAGCGCGAACTTGATCCATTCCTTCATGACATCTTTCCTCCGGCTGCCTTCGCAATGAGCTCTTTGATCTTCGAAACGGGCGGCACACCGCCTTGAAACACAACCTTCTCGTCGATAACCAAGCCTGGAGTGCGGAGTATACCGTAGGAAACGATGCCGTCAAGGTCCTCCACCTTCAGGACATCTGCCTGGAGATTCAGCTCAGTAAGCGCTTCTCGGGTACGTCGTTCGAGCGTTCTACAGTTTATACACCCCGGACCAAGCACCTTGATCGTCATAGTCTTTCCTTTCTCTGATTTCACTAGTTTGGTCGTGCTCAGGCCTCTTCGAGCGCTTCGGCACGCATCTCGACGCTCTGTTTGGCAAGTGCTGCAGCCAGATCGAGGATCTCGAAGACACGCGCATCCGCCACCTTGACATTCACTCGCAGTCCTTCCTTCCAGGAAAAGAGGACACCCGCTTGCACGAGGATCTTGAGGTGACGGGAGAGATTTGATTGTTCGAGCGCAAGCTCGGGAGCAAGCTCACAATTGCACGAGGCTCCTTTCTGCAGGGCTTCAAGGATGCGTATCCTGTTCGGATGCGCAAGAGCCGCGAGAATCTCAGCCTGCAAATCGTTCCGTGATCGATCCATTTGGCACCCTCTGTGAGTTTTGTTTTTGACTATATGAGCATTAACTCATAAAGTGTGCCACGTTGAAATTGCGGTTTTTCAATGGAAAGAGAGCTTTGCAAGTTGGGATTATAGGATTTGTTGGAAAGAGCTCTGAGGAATGAGAAAGCTAATCTGAAAGCGCAGAAGGCAGTGGCTGGCCGAGTGCGTGCTAGCGAAGAATCGCGGAGATATCAAGTCTGGTTGGCGCTAATGAGAGGGTCGCGAGACTGTATAGGCCCATTGACCCCCTTTCTCCCTCATATGTTAGGGTGATGCAATGCATAAAAAAGGCACCCCGCTTTCGCAAGATGCCTTTCAAGCGAAGAGATTCCCGAAGTCCTGGCCTGGCCGCCATGTCTTTTGGCGGCAGACTTCAGGAATCTGCCTATGTTCCGGCTGAATAATCGGTCAGATACTTGACCTGCTCCGGTGTGAGCTTATCAACCTTGATCCCCATTGTCCCGAGC
>Ga0315274_10005501_pt1 | contig 18521 bp, 9 predicted proteins | sample YL17G02_20_MG_FD_203700 | JGI IMG/M metagenome (GOLD analysis project Ga0315274, IMG submission 203700) | Sediment microbial communities from Yellowstone Lake, YNP, Wyoming, USA - YL17G02_20 | ecosystem: Environmental > Aquatic > Freshwater > Lake > Sediment | place: USA: Wyoming | collected...
GAGGAGGAGGAGGAGGAGGAGGAGGAGGAGGAGGAGGAGGAGGAGGAGGAGGAGGAGGAGGAGGAGGAGGAGAGGCTGCCGCGGCAAAGAGCCCCTCTTCTTGTCTTCTTCTCCTCCTCCGACGCCGCCGCTCCTCCTTCGTCGCCGCCGCCTCTTCCGTCGCGAGCCTCGCAAAGAGTTCGACGACGACGCAGGAATCGGGCGCCTGGACCTCGGTGCTCGAGCTGCTGTCCAACGGTGGGCGTTCGCTCTGCTCGGCGGAGGCTGTCCTTGTGCCACCGGCGGCGGCGCAGCGGCCGTGGTCTTGGCTGAGTTCCGCCGCCGATTCTTGCTCCTGCTTCGCCTCCGGCCCCGATGTCCGCGGCGCTCGTTTCGCGGCGGAACTTCCTCTCCGCTCCCTCCGAACGACGAAGAACAAGACCCTCGCCGCAGCTGCGGAGGCCTTGCGCTTCGTTGTCGAGTGGAGGGCAGAGGAGCCTTCTTCCTCGGCGGGCGTTTCTTCTCCCGCCGCCGCCTCCTCCTCGCCCCGCCGGCGCGCTGCTCTCCGCCGCCGCAGCCGGAGCCGCCGCTTCGCCCCCTCGGCCTCCTCTCCTTCCGGCGGCCCTTTGCGCCTCCCTTCGCAGGGCCCCGCCGCCGCCGTCGCGGGCCTCTCCGCGGCCGTGCGAGCGCTTCGAGAGCGGGACGCAGAGGCCGGCAGCGGCGGCGGCGGCGGCGGCGGCGACGACGGCGACGGCGGCGACGGCGCCCCCGCCCCCCCCCGCTCCCCCTCGGCGGTCCTGGTTCGCTCGCGGGCGGCGGTCGCCGCCGCCTTCTTCGCCGGCGCCGGCGGGCCCGCTGCCGCCGCTTCCCTCTCTTCGGCGGCCTCTGCCGCAACCGCGGCTCTCCGGTGCCTCCCCTACGAGGTTCCGCACCTCTCGAGCGCGCAGGCGGACTCGGACGCGTTCGACTTTGGGGCGGGCGCGGGAGGCGCGCTGTGGTTCGAGGCGCTCTCGCCGCCGCCGCCGCCGTCGTCGTCGCAGCGGCAGCAGCAGCGGCAGCAGCAGCAGCAGCAGCTTTCCGACTCCGCCTGCCGCGGCAAGGTCCTCTATCGCCCCTCGATGAGCTACGACCTTTCTTCTACTTCTTCTCCTTCTTCTTCTTTTTCTTCCTCCGCCTCGCCTCTCGACATCAAGGCCCAGCCCTCGCCCTACGGCAGGGGGGCCGCGCTCGTCACGGGCGGGCTCGGGGGCCTGGGAGCGCTCGCCGGGAGGCTCCTCTCGGGAGCCGGCGGCAGCGGCGGAGAAGCCGCCGCCGCCGCCGCCGCAGCGCCGCTGCTCCTGACGGGACGCTCCGGCCGCTCCGCTCCCGGAAGTGCCTCTTCCGTCGCCTCGCTCGCCCCCGAAGCCCTCGTCGTCGCCTTCGCCGCAGAAGCCTCGGCCGCGGCCGACGCGAGGGCGGCGGTCTCCTGCTCTGCTTCCTCCTCCTCGTGCCTCCTCCGCACGGTGCTCCACGCCGCGGGCGCCCAGAGGGCCGCGCCGCTGCTCTCCGGGCAGGGGCCTTCGACTGCCAGGGCCGCGGGCGCCCCCAAGGCGGCCGCCGCCGCGGCCCTCGGAGCCGCGACGGGCCTCTCCGCCCCGCTGCGCGCCGTCGCGGCCTTCTCGTCCGTGTCGTCGCTCGCCGGATACGGAGGGCACGCCAACTATGCCTCGGCCAACGCCGCGCTCGACGCGGGCGCCGCGGCCTCGGCGCAGGCCGGGCGGTCCGGAGTCGTCTCTGTGCAGTGGGGCGCGTGGAAGGGGCTGGGGATGGCGGCTGCGGCGACCAAGGGGAAGGGGAAGAAGGGAGGGTCGGAGGGAGAGGAGGAAGGAGAAGCGACGGTCGCCGCCGCAGCCGGCGCGTTGCTGCTCGAGTCGCTTCTCGCTTCGAGCTCTCCCTCGTCCTCTTCTTCTTCTTCTCCTTCTTCTTCTTTCTACGTTCCCGCTGTCCTGGGAGCTGCCCCCGCGGCCTACTGGACCTCCTTGGTCGAGGGATCCAGGGCCCCTGCGCCGCCGCCAATGCTGCGGGAGGTGCCGGGGATTTGGGCAGCGGCGGCGAAGAAACGAGGGGACGAAGAGGAAGAGAGCAACTGGGACAGCGAGAGCGACGACGGGGGAGAGGCGGCCGAGATCGCCTCCGCCGCCGCCGCCTCGGCAAAGAACGACTCCTCTTCTCTGATCCCTTCCGCCGCCTCCGTCGCCTCGTTCATTGCCGCGACCACCGCAGAGCTCGCCGGCGCCTCCGCTCCGGTCGCCTTCGACGCCCCGCTCGCCGCCGCCGGGCTCGACTCGCTCGCTGCTTTGGAGCTCCGCCGGGCGCTCGCCGTGCGCTTCGGCGTCGACGGAGCCCCCGTGGCCGCCCCGGGGGCCACGTCGGCGAGCGTGGCGGCGGCAGTGGTCGCTGCCGTGAGGGCGAAAAAGGGGGGGAGCGGAGGAGGTGGGAAAGCGAAACAAGCGGCGTCGTCGCCGTCGTCGGCGCTCTCTCCTCCCCCCTCTTCCATCGCCCCTCCCTCTCCCGTCGCTCCCCCTCCTTCCTCTTGGGTCGTCCCGACGCTCAAGACCCCCTTACTCCGCCTCTTCTGCTTCCCCTACGCCGGAGGGGTCTCCGAGAACGTCTTTGCAGCCTGGGGCAGGGCCTTGCCCCCGGCCATCGAGGTCTCTCCCGTCGAGCTCCCCGGGAGGGGGCGGCGCTCGGGCGAGGCCGCGCCGGCCCCCGCGTCGATCCGCCAGCTCGCCGAGGAGCTGGTCTCTGCCCTCGAGCTCGACAGGGACGACGCCCCGCCCTACGCGCTCTTCGGGGTCTGCCTCGGCGGAATCCTGGCCTACGAGGTCGCGAGGGCCGTGGCCAGGAGGGGGGCGCGGGCCCCGGTGGCGCTGTTCGTCGCCGCCGCGAGCGCGCCGCACCTTTACGCAGAGGCGGTCGCGAAGCTCTACGTCGGCGGGGCCGGGCAGGCCCCGATCGCTGCTCCTGCCGCTGCTGCTGTTGCTGCTGCTGTTTCTCCTGCATCTTCTGCTGCTGCTTCTTCTCCTTCTTCCGTCGTCTCTTCCGGTTCAGGCGGCGACTCCGCCGCCTCCGCCCCTTCTTCTTCTTCTTCTTCTTCTTCTTCTTCTTCTTCTTCTTCTTCTTCTTCTTCTTCTTCTTCTTCTTCTTCTTCTTCTTCTTCTTCTTCTTCTTCTTCTTCTTCTTCTTCTTCTTCTTCTTTTGCTGCTGCTCCCTCTCCCGTCATCGTCGCCGCGACGGCGGCGCTTCGCGGCTGGCGGTCGCTGCCCACGGCCACCGTGCTCTCGGTCTTCAAGGCCGGCAACTTCGCCGGCGTGGACGAGATGGAGCGGAACCCGAGGCTGTTCGACAGGGTCGCGCCCGTGGGCGTCGCGGACATCCTGCTGGCCGTCGGCTACCGCGCGGGCGGGGAGGGGGGAGACGAGGCGGGTTCTCCTCCTCCTCCTCCTCCTTCGTCTTCTTCTTCTGTCGCCGGCGAAGAAAGTCACCGTCGCCGCCGCGGCAGCGGCGGCTTGGGTCTGCTCCCGGGAGTCAAGCGCCTCGTCGCGTTCGAGGGCGTCAGGGACAACACGATCGCGGCGGGCGCCGTCGGGGCCTGGAGCGAGTACTGCGGCGACGGAGAGAGCGGCGGCCGCGAGGAGGAGGCTTCAAAACCCCCGCCACCGTCGCCGCCGCCGTTGTCGTCGCCGTCGCCGTCCTCGGACTCGGCCTCGACCTCGACCTCTTCTCTCTCTTCTCCTTCTCGCTTCGAGCTGGTCCAGGTCGACGGCGACCACTACTTCGTCACCACGAGCATGCGCAAGGTCACGGACGTGGTCTCGCGGGTGCTGCTGGACGCCGTGGAGGGGAACCTGCTCGGCGAGGGCCACAGCTGGGTCGCGGGCGCTTAGTTGGCTAGGTTTTGACCTTTTTTTTTGTTTTCCCGGGTGTCTTTTTCTTCAAACGCGGATTTGTGTGTTTTGTATTCTTCGATCGTTGTCTTTTTTTCCCTCCCAAGTAATGAAGTAATACATAAATAAAGAGAGGGAACAATATTCAAAACAAAAACGGGGAGAGACCGGGCGCGGGGGGGGGATACAATTAGGTTTTGGGACAGAGACGGACGAAAGGAAATGATACAAAAGAAAACCATGCAAAAAAGAACCAAAAAGTCTCTCTCTCGCTGCTCTTTTCTCTCTTCTTCTTTCTCTCAAGTAAAGAACCCGCAGCTCGCGTCGATATCAAAAGGGACGATCCCGGAGGCCTTCTCGAACCTCGAGTCTCCCGAGTACTGCGCCACGAGCGTGTACTGCCCCGGAGGCGTGATCCCGAACTTCAGCTTGGCCGCACCGAGCGCCGCGTGCGCCGGCGCGCCTGGGGCGAGCTCCGTGGGCAGCAGCAGCCCCGCGCCGAGCACCCGGTGCAGCAATGGATCCGCGGCGACCGCCGCCTGGATGTCTGAGGTCCAGTCTTGGAGGCTGCGCCGGCTGCGGCGGCCGAAGTGGGGGAGGGGGATGCCGCCAGAGGGTAAGAGGTGCGGGAGGTGGGAGAGGAGGCCGCCGCCGCCGGAGGCAGTTAGCGTCGGGGTCGCTGTTGTTGTCGTCGTCGCCGCTGCCCCTGCTGCAGCCGACGTAGCAACAGCAGGAGCAGCAGGAGCAGAAGCAGATTTCGAGGAGGAGCCACTCGCAGCTGCTGCTGCCGTCCTCTCCTGCACCCTCCTGTCGTCGGCGGCCTCGGCCGCCGCGACGGCGTCGATCGCCCGCGCCGCGATCTCGGCCGACTCGTCGTCCGACGCCGCGGCCGAGACCACTGTCTTGGCTGCCTCGCGCGCGTCGTCGTTGGAGGGCCTCTGGGACGCGAGGTGCGAGGCGACGGCGCTGGCGAGAGGGGCAGGGAGGCCGGCGAAGGCGGAGGAGGTGGAGCTGCTGCCGTCCTTCTCGGTCCCTCCTCCTCCGCTGACGGCCGACAGCGCCGCCGCGGCCGCCTTGGCGCTCGCGACCGCCCTCCCCAGGTCGAGCCCCCCGACGCTGATCCCTCCAGTGCTGCTGCTGCTGCTCGCGCTGCTGCTGGCGCTGCTCAAAGGACCGATCCCTCCTTCGCCGCTCCCTCCGCCCTCCTGGTTGAGGACCTGCTTGGCGAAGATGCGAGCGACGCTGTTGGCGGCGCTGGTCGCCGCGCCCATCAAAGCGTCGGTGGCCTTCCTCTTGGCCTGCGACCTGAAGACGCCGGGACCCAGAGGAGCAGCGCCCGAGGCTCCGTCCGAGGCCGCTCTCCCGGCCGAAGCGGAGGCCGCGGCGGAGGCCGAGGCGAGGGACTCCCTCGCCTGCAGCAGCAGGGGCCCGCTCCAGGAGCCCACGCCCGAGAGGCGCCCCCTGACGAGGTAGAGCGCGACGACGCCCCCGGGGGTCGCGCAGTCCCGGACGCCGCCGGGCGCCCCCACCGCGACGTCGAAGGCGACGCTCTTGAGTGAGCAGGTGTTTGCCGCGACGCTTCCGTCGTTCGAGGAGGAAGAGGAAGGAGATGGCGACGACGACGACGACGAGGAAGCGAGCGACGCCGGGGAGGCGCGCACCGTGACGAGCGCCGGGGCTCGAGCGACGGGAAAGGCCAGGGGGGCGGAGAACCCCTCGTTGCAGCTGGCCCCAGGGGCGTTCCCCCTGAGGTACCAGGCCACCAGGTTGTGCTTCCCCGGGAGCAGCGAGGTGACCGTCACGGAGGCCGCGCCGCCGGCGTCGAGGGGGATCGGAGGCCCCAGGGCGACGCCGTTGTCCCCGAAGACGACGACGCCGGACGCCGCGCCGTGGGGGCCGGGCCGCAGGACCCTGGCGGTCAGCGTCACCGGGGAGCAGGCCGAGGCGCTGGGGGGGTCCGCCGACAGCGTGATGGAGCACGCCTCGTACCCCTGTTGCGTCGCGGGCTCCATTGCCGTCTCGGAGATGCCGTAGGTGGCAGGGAGGCGGCCGCTGGCGGCGAAAGAGGACGTCTGCGTCGCCGCGGCCGCCGCCGCGGTGCTTGGTCGGGGGAGGGCGAGAGGAGCGGCCGTGGCAGCAGGGGAGGAGGCGCTGCCGCTGGTCCTGTTCGGCAGCAGCGCCGCTCTCCTCTTCCTGTCGCCGCCGTACTCTTTCTGGATCGCGAGCGCCTCGGCCGTGAAGTTGCGCCTCGCGTTGGCGAGGAAGACCGAGGAGGCCTTGGGGCTGGCGAGCGAGGCGGCGAGGGCGCGGAGGGCGGGGTCGAGAGGCGAAGAAGAGGACGGCGACGACGACGACGGCGGCGACGAAACTGAAGCTGAAACATTCGCCCTTGCAATTGCTGCTGTGGGGGGCATGGTTGCGCTGCTCGTGGCCCGAGACGCAGCCTCAGCTGACTCCCCTGCTGCCGAGACCGGTGAGAGTAGCAAGAGAGAGAGCGCGGCGAGGGCAGCAGAGAGCAATGCTGCTCGATGTCGCTGCCGAGGCGGCGAAAACATCGGACTCGCCAATGGACGGCGCGCCATGGTTCGCGTCGAAAGAGAGAGAGAGAGAGCGAGCGGTCCGACGCTGCGCGGTTCCGCTCTGTTTTGGCTCTGGCACGAGAGAATTCCTGTTCTCTGCGCTCTCTGCACCCGCGAAGAGCAATTGAGAGAGAGAGAGAGCGGCGCGCAGGGGTGAAATTGAGTTTTTTTGTTTTAGTTTTTTCGAGTGTGCAAGAGTAGAGAGAGTCCTCGGTCTACACCCCCTACTCCTTCCCGGCCGCGGCAATCCTCGGCCGCTTCGCCTCGTTCGGGTCCCGCTCCTCGACGCCCCCATCTCCGATGCCACCCCCTCCTCTCGCGCTGCCGCCGCCGCCGCCGGCCCCTCCGCCGCCGGCCCCTCCGCCTCCGCCCGCGCCGGCGCCGCTGCTCGCCGGGTCAGGCCTCCGGTGCGCCTGCTGCTGCTTCTGCGTCGGCGGCGCCGCCGCCGCCTTCGTCGCCGCCACCCACGCCCTCACGGAGGCCCCGAGCACCCTCGACCCTTCGAGCGCCTGCGCCGCCGCCGCCGCCGCCGCCGCGTCGGCGAACCGCGCCGCGCCGTCGCGGCCGTCGCGCCTCGACACGGCGACGCCGACGACGGCGCCGTGCGCGCCGACGAGGTGCTCGAGGGCCCACGCCGGGAGGGGCCGCGCTAGGCGGGTGAGGACCGTCCTGCCGTCGAACGGGAAGGCGGCCGGGGGAGGGAAGGACGGGGGCGGGAGCGAGGGAGCGGCGGCGGGGGCAGCGGCGGGGGCACCGGCGGCGGCGGCGACGGCTGCGGAAGAAGCCCACCTCCGCCTCCTCGCCGCTCCGCCTCCCCCTTCCATTTCTCCTTCCTCGTCTTCTTCTTCTTCTTCTTCTTCCTCGTCGGGCATTCTCAAATGCCCGACGAGCATTTGAGCGAGCCCCTCGCGCACCGCGGCGACCTCTGTAGCTGCCACCGCAGCCGAAGAAGCGGCGGCAGCGGCGGCCCCTCGGCGCTCCTGGACGACAGAGTCGGAAGAAGAAGAATCGTCGTCGTCGTCGTCGTCGCAGAGGTCCTCTCTCTCGCCTTCGCCGATGCCCTTGACGTTGCTCGCCGCGCCCCCGCCATCATCGTCTTCATTTTCTTCGTCTTTGTTGTTCTCTTCCCCGCTCGAGCCGTCCCTCGGGCGGAAGCGGCGGCGGCCGCCGCCGTCGTCGTCGTCGTCGCCGTCGTCGAGAGCTGCGTCTGCCGCTCCCGCTGCTGCGACCGTCGTCGTCGCCGTCGTCGCAGGAAGGACGCCAGCTCCTCCTCCTGCCGCCGCAGTCGCGGCAGCGGCAGAGGCCGACATCGCCTCCCGCAGGGCCGCGAGGCCAGGCAGCGAGAGAGAAGCCGGAGCGGCGGCAGCAGCAGCAGGAGCTGCGGTGACAGGAGCTGCTGCTGCCGCTCCTGTCCCTGTCGCGGCTGCCACGAAAGGGGCGGCGGCGCCTCCTGCCGCTGTTCCGCCGCCGCCTCCTCCCCTCCCGCGCCGCCTGCGCCTCGACCTCGACGAGCCCCCGCCGCCGCGAGAGGCAGAGAGAGAAAGAGAAGAGAGGGACTGCTGTTGTTGTTGCGTGCTCGTCGTCGCCGTCGTCGTCGCCCCTCCGGTTCCCCCGCTCCTCGCCGCCGCAGCAGCGATGGCCGCCGCAGCGACTGCCGCGGACAGCGACTGCTGCTGCTGCTGCTGCTGCTGCTGCTGCTGCGAACTCGTCAAAGGCAAGAGAAGGGACGCCGAGACGGCTGGGGCGACAGACGCGGCGCGAGAAGGCGGCGCCCCCCCCGAGAGGGAGGAGGAGGCGCCGGCGAGCGCCTTGGGCTCGGCGAGCATCGCCTTCACGCGGTAGCTCCCCAGCTCCCCGCCGGCCTCCGCGATCGCCTCGAGGACCGACAGCGCGCTCGAGGCGCGGTCGAACTTGGCGTAGGCGACGCCCTTGGTGGCGATGAGGTCCGCGGCCTTGAGCGAGACGAGCCTCCCCTCCCTGGCGCGCTGCGGGAGGGGGCTCTCGCTGCTGCCGTTGTTGTTCCCTCCGTCTCCCCCTCCGTTTCCTCCGCCTCCGCCTCGAAGGATCGCGGTCAGGGACTCGGCCAGCGCCGCCGCGTCCGCGTACTTGGGAACGACGAGGAACAGCCTCGAGCGCGGCGGGAGGTCGTCCGGGTCCGTCGAGGGAGGAGGCGGCGGCGGCGGGGCAGGGAGGGGAGCAGCGAGGCTTCCCCCTCCTCCGCTCGTCGCCGCCGACGCGCTCCCTCCGCCCCCCGCCGCCGCCCCGCTCTGGTCGCTCCCCTGCGGCCCCGAGGAGGTCGCCCCCCTCCCGGCGGGCGCGTCCGCGAGCATCACCCGCAGACTGGGCCCCTCGAAGTTAGTGTTGCTGTTGCCGTTGCCTCCACCGCCGCCGACCGAAGGAGTGAAGGAACCCGAAACGTCCCTTTGCGTGTCGTGCAGGGCCTCGATCGCCGCGGCGGCCGAGCTCGCCCGCGAGTAGCGCACATAGGCAACGCCCCGGTCGCGCAGCAGCCTCAGGGACTCTATCGAGCCGTGCTGGGAGAACAGGGTGGCGAGCGAGCCCGCGTCGGCGTCGCGGCCGCAGACGACGAAGAGGCGCGTGGCATCCATCTGAACCGATCCTCTCTCCTTCTTACCCTGCTCAAGCTCTCTTTATTTTTCTCGCTTTTCTTGCTTATGAGAAAAAGAGAGAGAGAGAGAGAGAAGGCGCTCGAGAGGCGAGGCGCGTGAGCGCTCGAGAGAAGCAGAGAAGAGAGAGGGAGAGAGAGCAAAAGAGAGGGACAAAGATAGAGATCGAATGGCCGTGGCCAGCAAACGACACGACAGACGAACGAAAATGGGGGTCGACCCTCGACCTCAACTCGGTTCTTTTTCAGTTTTTTTCGTTTTTTTTTTTACAAATCCCCTTCTCTTCTTCATTCAGTCGTCCCTCCAGGTCACGAGCGGCTCGTCGGTCCGGTACCGCTGCGTGCACCCGCACTCTTCCAACGGCGGCAGAGAATTCCCAGCGCTCTCGCTCGTTTCCGCGCCTTTCAGCATCAGGAGGCCCGGCCAGGCGATCATCGCGCCGTTGTCCACGCAGTACCTGTCGTCTGTCGCGAACAGCCTCCCGCCGCGCTCGCTGGCCATCTCGCGCAGCATCTCCTGCAGGCGCGCGTTGCAGCCGACGCCTCCCACAACCAGGACGTCCCCGGCGCCGCCGACCGCGGCCATGGCGCGCTCGGTGATCTCGACCAGAGCGGCAAAGATCGTCTCTTGAACCGAGTAGCAGACCTCGGAGACGACGGCGGCCCGACGCTCTTCCCCCGGAGCCGCCTCGAGCAGCTTGGGCGCCAGCTCCTCGACGGCGGAGAGCAGCCCGGACATAGAGACGTCCATCCCTTTCACGACATAGGGCAAGTCCAGCAGCTTGGACTTGTCCCTGCACTTTTTTGCCTCCTGCTCGATGTTGTACCCGGGGCTCGGGTCGTTGGACAGATTCAAGACGCGGGCCAATCGGTCGAGCGCGTTTCCCACCGCGATGTCGATGGTCTCGCCGAAGATGCGGTAGCGGTTCTGGGCGTAGGCGATGATTTGCTGCGTGTGTATTAATGATTTGGTGGAAGAATTAGAGAGAGGGAGAGAGAGTGAAGAGAGAGTGAGTTTTTTCCCTTTTCGTTTTCTTGTCAACTCTTCTCTTTTTCTCTCTCCTCTTTTCCTCAAAACCTCAAAAACCAAAACTCAAAATCTTCTCACCGTGTTGCCCCCCGACACGTACAGCACCACGGGGTCCCTTGCCCCGGTCACCAGCCTCCCCATCTCGATGTGGCCCACGCAGTGATTAACGGGAAGCAGCGGCACCCCCCAAAGCAGCGACAGGGAGCGCGCAGCGACGGCGCACGAGACGAGCGGCCCTCCCATCCCGGGGCCCCGGGTGTAGGCAATCGCCGTGATCTGGCTCGGAGTGAGTTTTGCCTCTGCGAGAGCCTCCTGGACCAGGGCGACGATGTGCTGCTGGTGGTGGAGGGCGGTCTCCCGCGGGAGGAAGCCGGTGCCCGGAGGGGTGATGAAGCTTTTTTTTTTTTGGGGTGGGGTGGGGTGGGGGGTCGAGGTTTTGAGTTTTTTCCTTTTTGCCTCTTCGCATCTTCGGCGGCCACCATCATCAAACCAAACCAAAAGCTCGATTAATCTCCTCACGTCTTCCTCGGGTTGGCCAGGATGTCCCCGTCCTGCGTCACGATGCCGACGCCGACTTTGTTGGCGCTGCCCTCGATCCCGAGGCAGATGTGCATAGTCGCTGCTGGAATCTCGGTCGGGAGCCGCGAACCGGAATTAGGAAAAGAAAAATAGTAGAGCCGAACGACTCGGAGTGCCGACGACGATGAAAACGAAGACTGCCGAAATGAAATTCGGCTTGAGCACGCTCTCCCTCTCTCTCTCTCTCCTCGAAAAAGAACTCGAACACAATTCAGCTTTTGCTTGCGAAGCGAAAAAGGGACGGAGTACCTTCTCTCTTCACGCAAACCACCAAGCTCCGACAACAAGAATGGAGGGACGCTCCCGTCGCGAGCGCGCCCCCAAGCGCGGCGCCGCAGCGCTGGCGGCCCTGGCGCGCCTGCGAGGAGGCGGCGACGACGACGGAGCCGCTGCTGCCGGAGCTGATGCCTCTGCCGGCGCCGCCGCCGCTCCCGCTCCTTCCGGAAGGCGCCGCCGCCAGCTCGACGACTTCGAGGTCAAGGACGCCGACGCCGTCTACGACGTCGTGGACGAGGACGAGTACGCCGACCTGGTCGCCAAGAGGCGGCGCGAGGGAGGTGAGTTTTTGATTGTTTGGGGAGAGCAGCGGCAACGACGACGACGAACAAGAAGCGCGATTGAAGTGCGCGTCGAAAAGCAAAAGGAGTCGAATGGGAGCCAGGGGCCAGCTCGAGGGGCGCTTGCTCGCCTTTCTGCCCCCTGCGATGATGTCTCGGAAAGAGTCCGCGTCGTGCAGACGCCGTTGAGCTACCCGATGTGACACGGAGAGGTCCTCGAAGAGCCGCTTTCGGTTCCTCCGTCTGTCGTTGCTCGCTGCGAGCTCCTTTTTCGAATCTCAAGCGTGAAAAAGGGGGAAAAACTCACTCAATTACTTTCTTTCAAAAACCACAACCTCTCTCTCTCTTCTTAGGCGGCTTTGTCGTCGACGACGACGGTGGGGGCTACGTCGACATCGGCGAGGAGGACGACTGGTCGGTGGCTGCTGACGGCGCCGAAGAGGGAGGCAAGGGCAAGCAGCAGAAGAAAGGTGAGGAAAAAAAGGAGAGAGAAGAGAGTTTCTTTTCTTTCGAAGTCGACCTCGACCTTTGTTTCATCACTCTCTCGTTCGCCCTTTTCTCACTCTCTCACTCTCTCTCTCTTCTTTCGTCCTCTTCTCGATCCAAAAAAACGCAGACGCCGCGGAGGACCAGGGCCGCGCAGGCAAGAAGCAGAAGAAAAAGGGAGGAGCCGCGGGAGGGGCCGCCCTGCCCCTTCCGGCCGCGCAGAGGCAGCGGATCGCGAAAATGTTCTCGGCCGCCGCCGCGGGCGGTTCTTCCTCTTCCGTCTCCGCCGCTGCCGCCGGAGCTGGAGCTGGCCGCGGCGGCAAGCAGGCTGCTGCTGCTGCCGCTGCTGCTGATCCCGCCGCGGGAGACGCCCTCCTGGATGACATCTTGGGGGACATCGACGAGCCCTCCTCCACAAAGCCCAAGGCCGGCACGAGAAAGGCTGCTGCTTCTGCCGTTCCCGTTGCCTTCGCCGCTCCCCCGCGCGCGTCCGCTGCCGCCCTGAGGGCCGCGTCGCTCGCGAAAGTGGAGGCGGCGGAGCCCGCTGCCGTGGAAGTGGAAGAAGAAGAAGAGGAAGAGGAGCCCGCTGCGGCGGCGGCGGAAGGAGTGGAGGCGGAAGAGCCTGAGGCCGCTCCTGCCGCTGCCCGCGCTGCTGCTGCCCTCCACCCCGCCGCGGCCCGCATCAAGGCCGAGGCCGGAGCCTCCAAGCCTAAGGCCGCCGCCGCCGCCCCGCTGGGGACGCCGGCGGCCGCCGCAAAGACCACCGGCGGCGCTTCCTCGCCTTCGGCGGTCGTCACCCCCTACCGCACCCCGGCCCCCGCCGTGCCCGCCTCCGCCGAGGACCCGCTCCTCGAGACCCCGGCGACGGGAGCCCCCGCCGCGGGCTGGGCGGCGCAGTACGACGACCTCGGAGCGGAGGTGGTGGCGGACGGAGAGGGAGAGGAGGCTCCTGCCGCCGCTTCCGCGCCCTCGTCGCCCTCCGTCGCTCTCGCCGCCGCCCCTCTCTCCGACGACGCCCCGCTCCCGCTCGAAAAGGACGGGAGCCTGCCCTTCTTCCTGCTCGACGCGCACGAGGAGAGGGCGACGCCCGGGGTCGTCTACCTCTTCGGGAAGGTGCCGCTGCCGAGCGCGCCCGCGGCCCCCGCGGCCCCCGCGGGCTCCGCCGCCGCCGCCTCGGGCTCTTCCTCCCCGGCCGCTGCCGCTGCCGGCAACGGCGCCCCGCAGCGCTTCGTCTCCTGCTGTGCCGTGGTCAGGAACGCGCACCGCTCCGTCGTCTTCGTGCCCCGCGAGCCCCTCTTCGGGGCCGACGAGGAAGGGGCGGCCGAGATCGACGCGCTCGAGCACGAGCTCGCCTCGGCCGTCGCCGAGGGCGGCGAGGCCGGCGCGGCCCGCGAGAGGACCGCGAGGCCGGCGCTGCTGCGGGCGCTGCACGCCGCGGCCTCGGACCTGAAGGCCGAGGTCCGCGCGCTGCTGTCGTCGCACGGCGTCAAGTCGTTCTCGCTCAAGCCCGTGCGGAGGTCGTACCCGGGCGTCGGCGCGCCCCCGGCCGCGGCGAGGGGCGTCGCCGCGGCGATGGGGTGGGGCAACGCCGGGGCCGCCGCCGGGGGGTGGGCGATCAAGGCGCGGTTCCCCGCCGCGTGCCCCCTGCTCCCCGTGGGGCTCTCGGGCGCGCACTTCGCCGCGACGTTTGGCGGCAACCAGAGCGCGCTCGAGGCGCTGCTGGTGAAGAGGAGGGTCAGGGGCGCGGTGTGGCTGAGGCTGGGCGGCGGGGCGGCGGGCGGGGGGGCGGGTGGCGCGCCCGCTGCTCCCCCCGCGCCGCCGCTGCGACGCGTCGCCGCGGCGCAGCAGGTCTCCTGGTGCGCCCTCGAGGTCGAGCTCGCCGCCGGGCCCAAGGCCGTCTCCCCGGCCCCGGACGACGGCTGGGGCTCCAGGCCGCCGCCGCCGCTCACCGTGGCCGCCGTCAAGGTGACCGCGGCGGCCGCGCCGGCCGGCGGCAAGAGCGCCGGCGGCGCCAACGAGATCCTCGCCCTCTCCGTCGTCCACCTCCGCGACTCGGTCCCCTGCGACCGCCCGCTGAGCAGGGCCGCGTGGTCGCCTCCCTCGCCCTCCTCCGGCCCCTCGTCGCTCTCGACCCTCAGGTCGTTCACGATCCTGAGGAGAGTGGAGCCGGGCAAGCCGTTCCCCCCTGGGCTGGACGCTGCCGTCGCGCGCGCCAACGCCGCCGCCGCCGCCGCGGCGCAGCAGCAGCGCAGGAGGGGGGGGGCGGGAGCCGCTGCCCCCGCCGACGACGAGGCCGACGGCCCCGCGCTCTCGGCCCTGCCGACAGAGAAGGCGCTGCTCTCGGCGGCGCTGGCCAGGCTGCGCGCGCTCGACGCCGACGTGCTGCTCGGCCACAACGCCGCGGCGTTCGACCTCGAGCTCGTGCTGCACCGGGCGCTGCAGCTGGGCGTGCCGCAGTGGTCGCGCCTGGGCAGGCTCCGTCGCACCAAGCCCCCGAGGGCCTCCTCCGGCGGGAGCGGCGGCGGGGGGGGCAGCGGCGGCCCGGGAGGCGGCGGCGCCTCGCCGCAGCTGGTGACCGCGCTCGCGGGCAGGCTCCTCTGCGACACCTACCTCTCGTCGCGCGAGCTCGTGAGGGAGGTCGACTACACCCTGACCACGATGGCGCGCTCGCTGCTGGGCCAGGCGCGCTCCGAGCTGCCCCCGGCCGCGGTCCGCGCGGCCTTCGACGACCCGCGCGGCGGGGCGGCCAAGCTCCTGGGGGCGGCGAGGCACGCCGAGGGCGACGCGTGGCTGGCGCTGGGCCTCGCGGCGACGCTCAACGTGCTGCCGCTGACGCGCGCGCTTGCCTGCCTGTCGGGCTCGCTCTGGTCCCGCGCGCTGCTGGGCCAGAGGGCCGGCAGGATCGAGATGCTGCTGCTGCACGAGCTCAGGGCGCGCAAGATGCTGCTGCCGGACCGGTGGTCCGCGAGGGACAGGGAGAGGCTGCTGAGCGAGGCGGGCGGCGGCGGCGCGGGCGCGGCGACCAAGGGCCCGCAGTACAGCGGCGGCCTCGTGCTCGAGCCGAAGAAGGGCCTCTACGAGTCGTTCGTGCTGCTCCTGGACTTCAACTCGCTCTACCCGTCGATCATCCAGGAGTACAACCTCTGCTGGACGACCGTCGACTGCTCCCCCGCGGTCGCGGGCGGGGGAGGAGGAGGGAAGGCTCCCTCCTCCCCGGCGGCGGTGCTGCCGCCGCCGCCGGCGTCGGAGGCCGACCTCGCAGTCCTGCCGACCGTCATCCGCGGGCTCGTCGCGCGCCGGCGCGCCGTCAAGGACCTGCTCCGCTCCGAGCGCGACCCCACCCGCCGCGCGCAGCTCGACCTCAGGCAGCAGGCGCTCAAGCTGACGGCCAACTCGATGTACGGCTGCCTGGGCTTCTCGGCGTCGAGGTTCCACGCGCGGGACCTGGCCGAGCTGGTGACCTCGCAGGGGCGCGAGGTGCTGCAGGCGACGGTCGACCTGGTCCGCGCCGGCGTCGGCGCCGACGTCGTCTACGGCGACACCGACTCGATCATGGTCTCCGCCGGGGCCGCCGATCTCCCCTCTGCTTTGCAGCTGGGGGCGCGCATCAAGCGCGAGGTCAACAGGAGGTACCGCACCTTGGAGATCGAGCTCGACGGGGTCTACTCTCGGATGCTGCTGCTCAAGAAGAAGAAGTACGCCGCGGTCAAGGTCGAGCCTGGGAAGGTCGCGGCCGACGGCGTGTCGCCGGTGCTGACGAGGGAGGCGAAGGGTCTAGACATCGTTCGGAGGGACTGGTGCCCTCTGGCGAAAGACGCGGGGAGCAGGGCGCTCGACGCCATCCTCGGAGGAGGAGGGGGAGGGGGAGGAAGTGGGAGCGGAGGAAGCGCGGGCGGAGAAAGCGCTCCCCCGTCGGACGACGTCGTCGGCGCGATCCACGACGCGCTGCGGGACGTCGCCGCCAAGTGCGCCGCCGCGCAGGTGCCGCTGCACAAGTTCGTCATCACCAAGCAGCTGACGCGCCGGCCCGAGGACTACCCGGACGCGTCCAACCAGCCGCACGTGCAGGTGGCCCTGCGCAGGAAGGCGAAAGGGGACGCGAGGGACGCGACGCAGCAGGGAGAGACGGTGCCGTACATCATCTGCGTCGACGGTCCCGGCGTCGTCGGGGAGGGAGAAAAGCCCGAAAGCGCCGCCGCCGCCGCCGCCGAAGACGCCGACGGGCCCGCCGCGCCTCCTCCTCCTCCCCTCCTCGCCGGCCTCCCGCTGGCCTCGCGCGCCTTCCACCCCGACGAGGTCCGCGCCTCCGCCGGCAGGCTCGCCGTCGACCTCGAGTACTACCTGGGGAACCAGGTCCTGCCGGTCGTCTCGCGCCTGTGCGCGCCGATCGAGGGCGCGTGCGACGCGGGGCAGCTCGCCGAGTGCCTGGGCCTGGACTCGGCGAAGTACAAGTCCTCCTCCGCCGGCGCGGGCGGCGGCCCCTCCCACTACGGGGGGTCGCTCGCGGCCGCGGCGAGGGAGGCGGCGATGCTCGGGGGGGGGCCCTGGCTCGACGACGACGCGAGGTTCGAGAGCTGCCCCAAGCTGCTGCTCAGGGCGCCGGACTCGGGCTCGGCGTCCAGGCGAGTCTTTGCCTTTGTCGGGGCCGAGGCCGTCGCCTCGGGCGAGGTCGAGGCCGAGAGGGCCCTCGAGATCCCCTCCTCCTCTTCGTCTTCGGCGGGAAACCCCCCTCCTCACCGCCTCACCGCGGCGCAGCTCGCCAACGCCGCGGCGCTGGCCTGCAGGAGGGTCTTCCGCGAGTACTACGACGCGCCGGCGGTCTCGGACGACGAGCTCGCGCCGGCGGCGACGCGCGACGCCTGCCTCAGGGTCTCGTCGTCCTCCGCCGCCTCTTCTGCGGCCCCCTCCGGCGACCTCCCGGCGGACCCGACCAGCTCGGCGAGGATGCACCGGGCGCTGCCCGAGGCCGAGGCCTACGCGCGCCTCTCGGCGCTGTGGCGCTCGCTCGACCCGGCGCGCGCGGCGGCGGCGGCCGAGCGCAAGGCCGAGGCCGCTGCGGCCAAGGGGGGCGCGCCCCCGGCGGTCGCCGGAGAGGCCGCGCTGAGGCTCGGGCCCATCGCCCGGGAGCTGCAGGCGGCTGCGGACGTCGCCGCCAAGGCCAGGGACGCCGCGGCGTACAGGTGGGTCAACGTCGCGTCGCTCTTCGCCTGTTAGTAGAGAAGAAGTTCTGAGGAGGATTAGAGGAGAGGAAAGAGCGCGCGAGAGAAAATAAGTTCTTTTTTTACTTTGCTTTGATTTATTACTTTTTGGAGAGCGAGAGAGAGAGAGACTTTTTATTATCAATTCTCGACATCATGCGCGCGCCAAATGGCGAGAAAAACAGAGAGAGATAAAGGAGGTAGAGAGACAGAGAGGCAAAACAAAGAAACGATGCAAATCAAAGAGAGAGAGAGGGAGAATGAGAGATCAAGATGTCATTTTTTTTATTTCAATAACCTCCTCGGCCACCGCGCCGCCCACCCCCGCGACCTCCTCGGCTCGCGAATCCACCTCGCCCGCCGCGTCCCCCCCCACCTCCTCTCCTGCCTCCTCCTCTCCCTCCGCCGCCCCTGCCTCCGAAAGACTTCCCCATGGCAGCGGCCTGGAAAGGGTTGCTCCCGTCGGGAGCGGGCAGCGGCGCCCGGCCCCTCTCGGGGCCGTTGGCCCTGACCTTCTTCACCTTCCCGCGGTCGTAGTCGCGCTCGAGCTCGTCGTAGTCGCGGCGGCGGCGCTTGGCGTCATTGCTCTTGCCTCTGTTGTGGTTTTGATGCGCGAGGGAGGGGCTAGGGACGGCGGCGGCGTCTTCTTCGCCGCCTCTTCCGTCGCCGCCCCACCCGCCGGGCCCAGGGGCGCGCGCCGCGCCCTCGAGCGCCGCGCGTGCCGCAGCTCCCGTCGCAGCGCGAGGAGCAGGAGCGTAATCGTCGTCCACAGCAACGCCCCTCGAGCTCGGCGGCGGCGTCGAAGGGCGAGGGACCGCCGGGGCAGCAGGCCTCGAGGAATCCCCGTTGGCGCGCGCCGCCGCCGACGACAGCAGCGGAAGCCTCGCCGCGACCCTCGCCGCGAGCGACAGGGGCCCGCTGGTGCGGAACGGCCTCTTGGACCTGGGGCCCTTTTCGAGCGCGCGCGGCGGGGAGGAAGGGCGGAGGCGGGGAGGTTCGTCCCCGGCGGCGGCTTGCGCCGCCGACGCCCCTCCGCCTGTCCGGTGCTGAAGCATCATGCCGCTCGAGAGCGCCCTCGCGGTGCGGAGGAACCTCCACGACTTGCCTCCCATCCTCTCCAACGAGGGGGAAGGGAGGAGCGGCGACGAGGTCGCTAGAGAGAGGGCGGCGGGGCGCGGGCTGTTTTGGTTGGTGTCGGTGTGGTGGTAATGAGTTTTTTCGAAAAGAGAGAGAGAAGGTGAGATTATTTTTGATGGAAAAAATGAAAGAATGAAAAAAGAAAAGAACCAAAAAAAGAAAAAAGAGGTCGGTCCGTCCGGGTTTCTGAGGCCCGAACATTTAGAGTGCATGTACCTCATTGGCTTTGCTTCTTTCTCGATTCGAGATCGAGAGAAGAGGGCCAGTGTCGGTGCCCAGTGCGTTTCGTCATTCCTCTTTTTTTTCTTGGCGTCGAAGTTTTTCTTTCCGTCAACCAAGAAAGAAAAAACTCACCTCTTTGCCGGCGAAGGAGCCTTGCCGTTGCCGTTGCCGTTGCCGCCGCCGCCTCCCTCTCCCGCCTTGC
>Ga0315274_10005502_pt1 | contig 18521 bp, 21 predicted proteins | sample YL17G02_20_MG_FD_203700 | JGI IMG/M metagenome (GOLD analysis project Ga0315274, IMG submission 203700) | Sediment microbial communities from Yellowstone Lake, YNP, Wyoming, USA - YL17G02_20 | ecosystem: Environmental > Aquatic > Freshwater > Lake > Sediment | place: USA: Wyoming | collected...
CGCGGCGGACGTAACGTGAAGGGGAATCGGGAGTTATCTACGCGGTGCAACAACGTTCATGAAAGCGGGCGACCGGACTCGAACCGGCAACAGTCAGCTTGGAAGGCTGATGCTCTACCAATTGAGCTACGCCCGCGAATCGGTGCAAATCGTTAAGGGACAACAACTTACATTTTTGCGACGCTGCCAAAATGTAGTAGAGCCTTTTCGGCTTCTACTACATTTTACTCGCACCAGCGTGATGCGCGTATGTTTTTGGCCCAGAAAATGCGAATCTGCGTCGGCAACATTCAGCTCGAAAATCTGAAGCTCCGCACGCGCCAACGGCCCATCCGCAATGAACGGCCGATCACCCGGCGGGTGAAAACCACGGGTTTCCGCGAGCGCAGAATGCGCAGGCCGCGTTGACTCGCCGGCTCGGTCGCCGCAATAACCGCGGAGGCATGCATCGTCTCTCGCCGTCGCGATCAACTCGACGCTCGGGCGGGTTACCCACAACGATAGATAGCCCGCGTGGAATGCCGCAGCCCGATTCGTGCTGGCAAAACGCGGCTTCGAAGTTAGTGCGCCCGGTCCGGTGCACCGCGCCACGACTTCTTAGCGAACAGTCGGCCGGGCGTCCGCATCGCGTGATTGCCACCCGCGGACCGGCGGCTGCCGTATAATATGAACGGCGATGGGGTTCGCCGCTGCCTCGGTGGTTTGACTCGCCGGGGCCAACCGCCTGCCTTCAATGACGGGCTGATGACCCCTGCTGGACAGCGTTGGCTTCCGGCGGTGGTTCTCGGCCCGGTTGCCAAACACGATGACATGCCGAGAGCCGCTGCGATCGGGCGCGTCAGCGGATGCAGCTCGCGCCCAATGCGGAAGGATGCCCGATGGACCGGCGCGATCTCGGACGGTGCCATCAGTGCGGCAACCTGCTTGGGGTCCACGGTCACTTCGTAGCCGAGGGCTACCAGCATGAGGAGTACTACTGCCGTGCCTGCGGCGGAATCGAACGGCGCGCGATCCGCCTCCGACTGGACAATCCCGCGTGGCGCAAGGTCTACGACCGCCGGCAGAAGCTCATCACGCAAGGCCCCGCCGCCGGCGGTCTGCTCAAGCGTCACCGCAGCGACGCGAAGGCCACACGCCGTTGGATCGAGGAGATCTTCCGCCTCGGCCAGCGCCTCGTCGGAGACGATGCGCCCGGGCTACCGGCGGGGCGGCCCGATTCAGACCTGGGGACGCAGCAGGGTCCAGCGCGGGAGCGACGGCCATGAACGCACACCATCGCGGCGCCATCGCGGCGACTTTTCGATCGATCGACAAGCGGCTCGCCGATGTCGAAGCGGTTTTGCTGGCGGTCGGCGGGCAGTCGCCTCTCTCGGCCTACGCCTTCGACGTGGGACCGATGGAACGACAGGCCGTTGCCGGATACCTGCAACGCCTCCGCGAAAAGATGTGGTCGGCCATGAAGCACCTGGAGGTTCCGACCGATGGGCGACGCGTCAGTGCCGCGTGGGCGATCCGTACGACGCTGATAGGTGTGATGATCGACCTGGCGGAAATCGAGCCGCGGCGGCTGGGGGGATACGGGAATCTCGACACGAATGCGGCTACGGCCCTGGCAGGAATCCTGACGGACTTGCAACGACTGACAAACGGCCTGGAGGCTTACGTGCGGCGGTCGCAAGGTGAAGACTTGGGACAGCGGCTTGCCCGGCTGGAGACCTCGCCGGCCAATCGGGAGGCCCTGGCGACGATCGAACGCATCATCACGCGGCACGGCATCGTCGAATTGCGCCCGATGCTGGACATGGTCCTTTCGCGCCTGGAATCGACGGAGTTCGAGGTCGCCTTCTTCGGGCGCGTGAGTTCCGGCAAGTCGTCCCTGCTGAACTACTTGCTGGGCTGCGACGTGCTCCCCGTCGGCGTTTTGCCGGTGACCGCGGTCCTAACGCGCCTCCGGCGCGGCGATAACCCCGAGCTGGTCGTTCGCTTCCATATATCGCAACCGCAGCGCATGCCGGCCGAGCGCATCGCTGAGTTCGTCACCGAGGAGGGCAATCCCGACAACAAGCACCGCGTTGCCGAGGTGGAGGTCTACCTGCCCAGCCCGCGGCTCGCCCAGGGCGTCGCTTTCATCGACACGCCGGGCGTGGGCTCGCTCGCTACGTTCGGTGCGGCGCAGACGAAGGCGTATCTGCCGCGCTGTGACCTCGGCGTGCTGCTCGTGGACGCTGGATCGAGCCTCAATCACGAGGACTTGGCCATCCTCCAAGGCTTCTACGACGCCGCGATTCCGACGATGGTGTTAATGAGCAAGGCCGACCTGCTGGACAACGCGGATCGCCAGCGCGTCGTCAACTACATCAAGGAGCAGACGCGCGACGTGCTCGGCAGCGACGTGCCGGTGTTCCCAGTGAGCATCCGTGGTCCAGATGCCGCGTTGGCTGATAGTTGGTTCGATGAACAGATCGTCCCGTTCACCGCGCACCACCGGGAGCACGCGACTGCATCGGTTCGTCGGAAAATCGCCAATCTCGCCGAAATGGCTGCTTCGTATGTGGCCGGGATGCTCGATCGGGCACGGGCGGCGGCCGGCGACCGGCAAGGTGCCGGCGCCACGAACCAGCTCGATGCAACCCAGGCTCAGCAACTCCTGTCCGCCGCCGCCGAGCGGATTGCGGGAGTCGCCGTGCGCGTCACCGAGCCGACCGACCACGGCGTGGCCGAGCGAGTGGAGCAGTTGGCCCAACAGGCCGCGACAACGCTAGTTGACCGAGCGCAGCTCGGCGAAAAAGCTCAACGTGGCCTGAGCGAGCACGCGCTTCGCGCCTTGGCCGAGATGGCCGATGAAACCCGTGAGCAGGTCGTCGCGCTGGGAAAGGCGCTGGCCGAGACCATACGTCAATTGTCGCAGGCGAGCGGTGCGTCGCCGGCGGTTGCGCTTGATGAGGTAATTGCCACGCTGGCGCCGCTGCCCGCTGCGGACGAGGCGCGGCTGCGTGACATCCCCGACGTGCGCTGTCCGCGTCTCCTCGCCCTCTGGCCACGTTTCGCACGCTGGTCCTTGCATCGCCGCATCCGCGAGCGCTGCGGGGCGATGCTCTGGTCCCTGTTCAGCGACCACCGCGCTAAGCTGCGGACGTGGCTGGCGGCCAGCCTGGAACGTATCACGAACGCCTACGAAGCCCAGGCGGCCCTGTTTCGTGACAGATTGCGCACCGGCGGTGACGGGCAACCGGGCGGCGAGTCAACCGACGAGTTGGGGGCCGACCTCAGAATGCTCTCGGAAATCGCGCCGCTAAACATGAGCCGCGCGTCACACGACGAGCGCGCCGTCGATAACCGATTTATTCCGCAGGCCGCGCCGCAAACCAGTACGGCGGCCGACCGTCATGCCTGACCGCCCTTTGCCTAATGGGCGATACGCTGTGCGTACTGATCGACGGAGGCTTCGACCTCCGCCATCGCCGCTTTGGCCGGCGCCCAACCGTGGACTTCGGTCGTCACGCCTTCGAGGTGCTTGTAGGTCGCGAAGAAGTGCTCAACTTCACGCAGGTAGTGCTTGGGCACGTCGCCGAGATCGCGTAATTCGGCGAAGAGCGGGTCGCTGCTGGGCACGCCGAAGACTTTGTAGTCGTGTAGGCCGTGGTCCTTCATGCAGAAGAGACCGATCACGCGCGTCTCGATGAGACAGCCGGTGAACGTCGGCTCATTGACCATGACGAGGATGTCGAGCAGCTCGCCGTCCTCGGCGAGCGTTTGCGGGATGAAGCCGTAGTCGCCGGGGTAGTGGCTGGACGAGTACAGGTAGCGGTCGAGTTTCATGAGCCCGGTTTCCTTGTCGAGCTCGAACTTGCTGCGCCGACCTTGCGGGATTTCCACGATCGCGTTTACGACTGCGGGCAAGTGCGCCCCAGCCGGCACGTTGGCGAATTGCGTACGGTCAAACATGGAAGCTACCTCAAATCATGCCGTGTGACCTTCGTTCGCGTCGGGACGGCGCATGTTTGCGCGCAGTGCCAAGTGCAGCATGAACGCGATGCCCGCGGCCATGGGAAGCAGCGCGACCCCCGAAGCTGTCGCCACGCCGAGCGCCGCCCACACCCAACCAAACAGCAGGCTGCTGACCAGGTCGCCGAGCCCAGTGACGACTGCCAAGGCGCCGAAGCCGCTGCCACGAATGTCCGGCGGCAGCAGCTCGGCGGCGATTGTGTCCTCGACCGCTTCGTAGATGCCGACGCCCATGCCCCCGAGCGCGAACATCAGCGCCAGGCCGACGTAGCTTTGCACACCGGCCAGCATGCAGACCGCCGCCAGCGCCGCCGAGGCGTAGCCGCAGGCCAGCAATGCCCGGCGGTTTACGTGGTCGGCGATCCAGCCGCCGCCATACGACCAGCCCGCGTAGAGCACGTTGTGCAGGGCGTAGAACGCGACCGACAGGGTCGCCGCGCGCACAGCGCCGATCTGCGGCGAGAGTACCGACACCGCGTAGAGGATGTAGAACGTGTCGGCGAAATCGCCGATGCCGAACAAGCCCACTGCCCCGAGGAACTCCTTGTACGGCTTGCTGAAGCCGCCGAAGCTGCGCAGGAACGGCGTGGTGATCGGCTCGCGGTCGCTGCGCTCGCGCACAAGGAACACGATCGCCAGCACGGCAAGCAGCGCGGGGATGGCGGAGTAGAAGATCAGCGTGCGCTGCGTCAGGCCGGCGCCAAGCAAGGCCAGCACCAGCAACGGGGCAATGATCGCGCCGCACGTATCCATCGCTCGCTCGAAGCCGAACGCACGTCCGTAGGTTTCTGGCGTCACCGCGTCTGCCAGGAGCGCCTTGCGGGCCGGCGTGCGCACGCCGCGCGAGAGCCACGCCAGCACGCGGCCGGCCAGCACGATGAGCCAGCTCCCCGCGGCGGCAATGACGAGCGGCGAGAGGGCCATGAACGCGTAGCCGCACGCGGCCAACACCTTTCGCCGGCGCAACCGGTCCGCGAGCCAGCCGCCGTAGAGCTTGGCGAGGCTGGAGAACCCGTCGGCCAGGCCCTCGATGGTCCCCAATGCCCCAGCGGCCGCGCCCATCGACGCCAGAAGCGCCGGCAGTAGCACCGTCATGGTCTCATGGCTCGTGTCGCTGAACAGCGAGGCCATGCCGACGCCGAAAACGGTGCGGTTGAGCCAGCGGAATGCCGTCGGCCGTCGCGGCGCGGCGACTGTGCGGTCGTTCTTCACGTCAGCAACCCTACAAAGAGTGTCGAATCCGAAATACTCGGCATCGCTACGACCTCTGAAGCGGCCTCAACGCGACATCCACCAAGCGGTGCGAGCGCAAGACGCCTGGGACCGGCGCGCTCAGGTTGGCACAAGACGCTTCCGGAATGCCTGGAGATCAGCCACGGCCGATCTAAGTCGGGCGGTCTCCGGGGCCACCGTGGCCGAATCCTCGGTCCGTCGGCGGCGGGCCGCGTCGAGGGCGCGGCGGGTGGCCTCGATAGCTTGCTGGAGGCAATCGTTGAACATATCGCGGAAGCTCTGAATGCTCTGCTTCAAATTCTCCAGGGTGCTCCATTGGAGGTCTCCGACGTTGCGGGTCACGAGGTACTCCACCTGCTCCGTGATTCGCCGGTGGATGCGGGCGTGGCGCATGCGGCGCGGGACCAGTCGGTCGATCCAGGTCTCTGGAATCGAGCCGAATCGAATCACCCACTTGTGCGTGCGCCAGTAAGGCTGCTCGGCTCTCGCCAGGGCGATCTCCTGATGTTGCGATTCAAATGGCAGGTCAAACAACCTCTCAACGAGGCGATGGACTGAGGCGATCAGTTCGTCCGCGCGGCGTCGATGGGGCAACAACGCGTCGCGCAGCTCCTGCTCACAGAGCTCGTGTACCGCGCCAAACCCGCGTTCAAAAAGACCAGGAATAGCGGCCGCGATGGCCTCGCGGGTCGCGTCTTCGGACCAATCGGCGCCATGCTGATCCTGACACCGCTGGACGATTCCCTCCAGGAACTTGCGGCTTTCGGGCAGCAAATGGTCGGCGTGTCTCTTGACTGAGCGCTCCAGGCGCTCTTCATCCCTGCGCAACCGCTCCATGGCCACGATGCGCTGTTCCTCTATCTCGCTCAGGCTTTGCCCAAAGAGGCCGATGCGCTCGTCCAGTTCGACCAGCGGCAACTGCAGGGAGTGCAGGGTCAGCTCCAAGCGGCGCTGCACGTCGGCAAGAATGTCTCCCGTTTGCCGGGACAGCGCGCGGTTCAGCACTTCCGTCTTCTCTGTGAGCAGGAAATCCGCGATCCGGTGTTCGATCTCCGCCAATCCGCTGCGTTGCCAGGCAGCGTCATCCTGATTCTGGCGCGCCGCTAGTCCTTGGCGCGCCGAGGCGCAGAAAATCGGCGGTGGCGCCGTGAAACCGACCTGCGCGCACAACACCTGCTGGAGGAACGCGACGGCGGCGCGGCGCTCGTGCGTGTCGAGGTAGTCCACCTTGTTCAGGATGAAGAACACGCGGGCCAGTTTGCGACGCGCGAGTTTGAGAAACTCCACTTCGACTTCTGTGATCGGCGGGTCCGCCGAGACCACAAACAGTGCCGCATCGCATTGCGGCAGAAAATTGACCGTTGCCTCTGTGTTGTGGCGAAAGGTTGAACCGATGCCAGGCGTGTCGATCAACGCCAGACCTCGACGCAGTACCGGTGCCGGGTAGTTGGCTTCGACCTGTCGGACGCCCAGCCGGTTGTGCGGGTTGGCGCTCTCGGTGACAAAACCCGCCAGGAACTCAGCCAGCGCCCCAGCGTCCGACCCGGCAAACCGCTCCTCTGCCCTGCCGTCGTCGAATAGCACCTGAGCCGCAAGTTGCTCGCCGCCGTGCAAGAACGTTGGAATTGAAGTCACTGGCACAACGGCAGCGGGTAATACCGGCGCGCCGAGCAGCGCGTTGATCAAGGTGCTCTTACCGCGTTTGAACTGGCCGAGCACGGCCAAGTGACAGCGTTCCTCCCGCAACCGCTGCCGCAACGCCTCCAGCCGGCCACGGTCGGCCTCGAACTCCGCGCCCAGCGTCCCGATCTGCGCACCGGCTTCCTGCAAGAAGTCGGACAGATGGACGGCGTCCACGGAATACGGTTGGCCGTCGCGCCGCGGCGGCGGGCTGTCGGTCATCGCGGCGGCTCCGTCATTCATGGCGGGCACACCCGCTTGCCGCCGACAATGTGCACCAGCGCTCGCCGGTGCGCATCCTCTTCGTCGCCGGTTGCCAGACCACTCCGCAGAGCCTCGCGTTTGAGGGAATAGCCGCGCAGATCCTCGGCCAACTCGCCGAATCGCCGCGTCGCCTCGCGGAGCAGGAACTCGCGCAGCGCGTCCGTCGGCATCGCGCTCCGCAACATGTCGAGGTGGCGCAGGCAGACGCCCTGTGAACGCGAATACACACTCTGACCGGCTTGCGTGCCGACGAAACCACCCAGGCGAGCGGTGAACTCGGCCTCGGCTTTGCGCAGCAGCGCGCAGACCTGGCACTGATTAGCGTTAACAATCCAGTCTGCCCAGTAGCCCGAACACGGGACCAGCGCCGACGCGGCGTTCGCAATCTCGGCCGAGACGCGTTCCACTAGCGGCGGCAAGCCGTCGCTCAGGCCCTGCGGCGACATGAGCCCCGCGAGCTGCCAGGTGTGCAGTGGGCAGAAGCCGTGCTGCTGTGCGAATTGTTGCTGAACCCTTTCCTGGGTCGCCAGCCCGTATTGGAAGTGCCGGAAGAAGTCGAACGCGACCTGCTCCAGGTGGTCGCAGACGGGGCACCCGCGGGTTTGCAGGGCCGCCAGCAGGTCGACGTCACCCACAGCCGGCGCCGCTGGCTGGACGGGCGTTGCCTCCGCGGCCTCGGTGGCGCTTGCCACAGTCTGCGCCGGTTCATCGTTTGCCGACGGGCTGAGGCCACTGAGTTTGGCAAGGCGCTGGTCGAGGGTAGCCAGCCTTGCCGCCGTCGCCGCTTCTACCCCGGCGCCACCGTCGGCGCACAGGCGTCGCGCCTTATCAACGATCGAGGACAAGAACGTGGTGGCGCTCTCGGTCGCCAGGAAGCGGGCCAAGGCGTCCTGGAGTGCCGGCAGGCCGGTCGCAGTACTCTCCCGTTCCGCCTGCAACGCCCGGCGGGAGGAAGCCGGATACACCTTGAGGGCGTCCGTGGCCGTCAACTCCTCCAGGGACTGGCGAGCGTAGGCCGTTACTTGGCCCAACTCGCGCTCGTCCAGCAGATCAATCTTGTTCAGCACGAAGAAGATCTTCCGCACGTGTTGACGAACCTTGCGCAGGAACTCGGCTTCGAGCGTCGTCAGCGGCGCTTCCACGCTAGTGACAAACAGCACGGCGTCGCAGCGTGGGATGAAGTTGCACGTCGTGACGGTGTTCGCCTCGATGGCCGAGCCGATGCCGGGCGTATCCACGAATTCGAGCCCGCGCCGCAGGAACCGCACCGGTAGCTCTACATACACCGCCTGGACACGCTTGTGGTTCGACGGATTGCCGTCCTGTGTGACGAACTCCGGCAGCGCGGTTAGCGCTGCTTCCTGGGTCAGGTGAAAGCCGGTGAAGTGGACGATGAGCCGCTCACGCGCACCATACCGCAAGATCGTAATGGCCGAGGTCAGGGGCAAGACGCCGGTCGGCAGGATCTCTCGCCCGACGATCGCGTTGATGAGCGACGACTTGCCGCGCTTGAACTGGCCGACGACCGCCAAGGTGAAGCGGTCCTCCGCCAGCTTGACGAGCAACTCGTGTGCGACAGCCGCGTGCGATTCGTTGCCCGCGCGCCGCAGCACATCGGCGACCTGATGCACGAGTTGGGCGAGCGCTTGCTTCTTTCGCGTGTAACTCCGGAGAGCGACCGAGTCCATCGTTGGGCCGACTGCGCTTCCGTCAACTGTACTCGTCGTCGCTGGCACCATTGAGTTCGCTCATGTGGCGTCAGGCTCGTGCTCGGAGCGGGTTGCTGAAGACGGCCGCCTTGCCCAGTTCCTGCTCGATTTCCAGTAGCCGGTTGTACTTGGCGATCCTCTCGCTACGGCACGCCGAGCCGGTCTTAATCTGGCCGCCGCCCATCGCGACCGCGAAATCGGCCATGAAGGCGTCTTCGGTCTCGCCCGAGCGGTGCGAAATCACGAAGCCCCAGCCGGCCTTGCGGCACAGCTCGATAGCCTGAATGGTCTCCGTTACCGTGCCGATCTGGTTGAGCTTGATGAGCACCGCATTGCTGGCCTTCTCGCGGATACCGCGCTCGATGAAGCGCGTGTTCGTCACGTAAATGTCGTCTCCAACGATTTGAATCTTGTCACCGAGCTTCGCGGTCTGGCGCGCGAAGCCTTCCCAATCGTTCTCGGCCAGGCCATCCTCAATCGACACGATCGGGTACTTCTGCACCCACGTAGCGAGCAAAGCCGTGATTTCATCGCTGGTTTTCTTGCCTTGGCCGGATTCCGCCAAGTTCTACGCACCTTCCTCATAGAACGAACTGGCAGCGGGGTCGAGTGCAATCGCTACGTCCTTGCCGGGCTTGTAGCCGGCTGCGGTGATGGCCTCGACGATGACTTCGCACGCCTCATCATTGCTCTCGAGGTCGGGTGCGAACCCGCCCTCATCGCCGACACCGGTTGCGTAACCCTTCTTCCTGAGGATGCCCTTGAGCGTGTGGAACGTTTCCGCACCGTAACGCAGGGCCTCGGCGAACGTCGGCGCGCCGATCGGCATGGCCATGAACTCCTGGAAGTCCACGCTGTTGTCGGCATGGACGCCGCCGTTGAGGATGTTCATCATCGGGACCGGCAACCGGGCCGCACGGGGGCCACCCAAGTAGGCGTACAACGGCTGACCGCTCGCCAGCGCTGCGGCCCGCGCCACGGCCATCGACACGCCCAGCGTCGCATTGGCGCCGAGCTTGCCCTTGTTCGGCGTTCCGTCCAACTCGATCATCAGGCGGTCGATCTCAGCCTGGCGGGTCGGGTCGAAGCCGATCAGCTTTGGCGCGATTGTCTTCTCGACGATGGCCACAGCCTTCAGCACGCCCTTGCCGCCGTACCGCTTCCGATCGCCATCGCGCAGCTCGACGGCCTCGTTCTCGCCCGTCGAGGCACCGGACGGCACCGACGCGGAGGCGACGATGCCGTTGTCGAGCGTCACCGTCACTCGCAACGTGGGGTTGCCACGCGAATCGAGGATTTCGAGACTTCGCAGCGTTTTGATTCTCGCAGACATTGGAGTTCCTTCCTTTGCTGTGAACTGTTCTATGTCCGGTATCGTGGAATGGCTATCCTCTGATAACGAACAACAAGCCGGCGGCCAGCATGGCCAACTCGACGATGAGCACGAAGACTGATTTCGGCAGGCGGTTCACAATGTGCTGGCCGGCGTACGATCCAGCGATCATGACCGGGCCCAGCGCCAGGCCGATCAAGGTCGACTGGCCGGTCAGCACGTCCATCTGACGGTAGGCAATCAGCTTGCACAAGTGCATCACGACGGCACAACAGGCTTCCGTTCCGATATACGCGCCTTTGACCAGACCGTAGGCGAGGAAGAACGGCGCGACCAGTGGTCCGACGCTCCCCAGTAGCGCCGACAGCAGACTCGAACCAGCACCGATCCAGGCGAACCGTTGCACGGGATACGCGCGCGACGGTTGCGGTCGCAGGCGGCGCCAGACCACGATCAGGATCAGGAAGACTCCGAGCGTACGGGTCAGCGCGTGAAGCGGCGCCAAGGCAAACAGCACTCCGCCCAGCAGTGCCAACGGAACCGCCCCCACGGCGAACCAGCCCACGACATGACGATCCAACTCCCGCCGGTTGAACCACACGCGACTGCCGTTCCCGATCAACTGGGCCACCGTCAGGATGGGTACGGCGTCGCGCACGCCGAACACGGCCGCCACTACCGGCAGAAGCAGCGCGGCGCCGCCAAAGCCCGAAACGGCGGCGAGCGTGGCCGCGCAAAAAGCTACGGCGCCCAACAGCACCCAGGCAAGCGGCGACGCGACGTCCATCACAAGCGTTCCTCGTCCGTCCGCTGCCCACTCCCGGCGTCGCCGGTGCGGTCCTCACCGAAGTCGCATTGGGTGCTGCTCGTGCCGCGCCGCTCCATTTGCGCAGTGACTCTTCGACCTGCGGGCCGGCCACAAGTTGCAGGCAGCGGCACACGATGATTCATCGTGGGCCTCCATATCCAGGTCCAGACTCCTTGTTCGACGCTGCCGAATTCAACGCCCTGGCGGCTACTTCGCGAATCCACTGCGCCGGGTCGTTGGTGAGCGTCTCCAGAAGCTCGCGTGCCGTGCTCGTCCCGATCGCACCCAGCGCGTGGATCGCCGCCCGGACGACGAACACATCGCCACTTGCACGCACGAGGCTGATCAGCGGATCAACCGCCCGCGCCGCGCGCACTCGGCCCAGCAGCTCCGCGGCGCGAACGGGTGTCGTGGGTTCGGGGTGATTCAGGGCCAGGATTAACTTGTCCACATAGTCCTTCGAGTCCCAGAACGCGCGGATGTCGAGCCCGCAGTGCGGACAGCGGGCGAGGTCCTCGCCGAAATCCCGCCAGCAGCCCGGGCAGTACCACCGCATGAACCTGATCCTCAGTCGAGCCGCGCACGCTGAAGCATGTTGCCGAGCGCCTCACGCAACGTTGGTTCAATCAAGATACGCTCCAATGTCGCCAGTGCAGGGGCCTGGTCGTACTCCGCCCGGCGCAACGTGATCGTCCCATCTTCCCACACCGCATACGCCGCCCGCCGGTCGCCGTCCAGGGGCTGGCCGACGGAACCTGGGTTCACGACTTGCAGATTTCCGTGCGCGCGTAGCAATGGCCAGTGCGTGTGCCCAACCACCAGCACGTCCGCATCGATCCCCGCCGTGATTTCCCGCACCAATGACTCTGGGGCGTCCGGCCGCAGATGGTAGTCGTACAGCGGGTCGCGCGGCGTCGCGTGCACCGCGGCGAAGCGCGTGCCGGCGATTTCCCACGTCAAACGGAGCGGCAAACGCGCCAGCCACGCCACGTCCGCGGCCTCAAGCTGGCAGCGCGTCCAATCGCGCATCGCCAAGGCCAGCGGCTGCTTGGCCGGGCTGGCCTTGGGGTCGGCACCGAACGCAATCGCGTGATCGTGGTTGCCGCGCACGGCGATGACACCCCTCTCGCGCAGCAAACCGAGCGTGGTGCGGGGGTCAGGTCCGTAGCTAATCGTGTCTCCCGCGCAAAGCACATGGTCCACCGCGCCGGCATCATGAACCACCGCCCGCAGCGCCCACGAGTTGGCGTGAACATCGGAGATGATCAGCACTCTCATGGGCTCACCTCACTTCCCGGCGTCACGGGCTGCTCCTCTGGCCAGTTCTGGCGCCACAATTCGAGCGCTTCCTTGTCTTCTGGGTTCTTGGCCAGCACTTCGCGCAATGTGTCGTGTGCCTCGGGCTTTCGTTCAAGCTTGATCAGCGTCAGCGCCCAATGCACCCGGAAAGAAAGCTCGAACGGGTTCAGCCACACCGCCCGGCGAAACTGCGATTCGGCCAACTCCAGCGCCCCGCGCCCGACGAGATAGCAGCCGAGCTGATCGCGGTCAAAACCAAGAAACGGGCACGGGCGCAGCGCCTCTTCCCGTGCAAGCTGCGGGTCGCGGCGCGGGCGTGAGCCCTTCGAAGTCGGTCTCGCATGTTCAGTCCGCTTGCGGAACATCACGGCACCCAACCAGTTGTTCGATGGCCCGGCGCCACGCGTACTTGATGCGCTCGTCCGTCGGCGGCGTGTGCCGATAGTCGGAGCTGTCGATCTGTTGCCGCAGCTCCACTGCGAGCTGCTTCAATTGCGCCGCGGACACCTTCAGGAACGTCTCGCGCATGTCCGCGCGCCGCGCCTTGCGGAGCACCGTCCGCAGGTGGGGGCCACACAATCCGTCCCCGGCCTCAATGGCGCCGCGCAGCTCATCATCGTCCCATGATTGCTCGATGACGGCGATCCGATCGTCCAGGTCCACCGCTTCGGCCTTGCAGAGCGGGCACCCTCTTCCGGCGCCCTCGGTCAGCAGTCTCTCGCCATAGTGGTTGATCACGTCCTCGTAGAGGATCGCCGTCCCCAGCCCGTCCATAAACTCAGCCAGAATCCAAGAGTGATGATGACAGAATCCCCGCGCCGCGCGCCAGCGGTCGCGAAAACCGGTGTCGTTCACGGATTCGTACAACACGCTTTCGATGTGGCGGCGCGTGCGTGTGCTGATGAGTCGGCACAGCACACACCCCGGCTGCCGAGCTGCGTCCAGCACGTGGAAAAACGGCATGTGCCGGTCAGGTTGGGACATGCGGAGCGTCCGCCCCGTACTTGACCACCTGCACTTTTTCGAGCGTCACCAATTGTCCTCGGATCATTTGGTCCAGATGCCCGAGCAGTTCGTCGATCTTCATCTTGGTTTCGATGATCTCGACGACAGCCGGCACCTCTGCCCATTGGCGCATCACGATCGGGCCGCGCCACACTGCCACACCGGTCACGTGCAGCTCGTGCGCCTTGCACATGATCGCCTCGTACAGCGGCCGGTCCTGCCACTTATTGCTCTCGTCGACAAAGATGCGGAGCAGGCAGCCTTCTTCGAACGTCCTCATGACTTGCTCCATCGCGGACCGATTTTCGACGAGCGCGCTTTGGCCGTCTTCTGCCGCGCTCACGACGGACCGTTCGCTCGATACGTAATCACGTGGACCTTCTCCAACGTAATCAGTCCCTCCTTGACCATCTCGTCGATATGCGGGAGCAGCGTGTCAATCTTCTCCTTGCTGTCCACAATCTCGACGATGATCGGCAGGTCTTCGGATAGGCGGAGCACTTTCACCGTGTGCAGCCGGCTATGCTTTCCGAAGCCCATCGGGCCGCGCAGCACCGTCGCGCCGGCCAGGTGCAGCTCGCGGGCTTTGAGCACGATGGCCTCGTACACCGGCTGGCCCTGCCACTTGTCGCTCTCGCCCACGAAGATGCGCAGCAACTGTGCTTCACCTTCCAGTTTCATGCGTTACACTCCGTACCAGCGTTCCGCCAATCGATATCCCAGCCACACCGCCATGAATCCCAGCGTGATGCTGAGCAACATGTTCATCATCGCCCGCAGACCCTGCCCCTCGTTGGCCATTGAAAACGTCTCCCAGCCGAACGAGGAAAACGTCGTGAAGCCGCCTAGGACGCCCACCAGCAACCCGATGCGGTACTCGGCGCGGATCGGCCAGGGACCGGTGAACAGGTAATTCAGGAATCCGATCACGAAGCAACCAATCACATTGACGCCCAACGTTCCGAGCGGGAACGTGCCGTTCGTGAGGTTCTGGCCCCAGCCCTGAAGGATGTAGCGGAGCAGTGAGCCGACGGCCCCGCCGGCCATGATCAGCGCGTATTTCATTTCCAGCATCCGTCGTCATTAGTTCACAATCAAGACCGCGCAGGGCGCGTGGTCCACGATGCGGTCGGTCGTGGACCCGACCAGCCAGTGCTTCACCGGACTGTGCCCGCGCCGGCCGATCACAATCAGGTTGAACCCCTCCTCACCCGCGACCCGTGAGATCAACTCCGCTGGATGCCCAATCTGTTTCTTGAACGTGCAGGACACGCCGGCCTGCTTGGCCTGCTGTTTGCCCCAGCCGATGGCCTTGGCAAGCGGGCCATTGGTTTCGCGCAGAGCCGCATCCACCTCGCCTTCGAGCTCGGCCGCCTCGGGGGCGCGCACCACCGTCAGGGCCAGCACGGTGCCACCACTTTCCGACGCCAAGTGTAGCGCGGCTTGGAAGGCCCGCTTGCACGACTCCGAACCGTCAAAACCCACCAGGATTTTCTTGAACATCTCAATTCACTCCGATCGTTGCTGTCGAGGGCGCCGGAGACTCGGCCTCCGGCGGGCGTGCGGCCGCCAGATGATGATGCGCCAGGAAGAAGCGGTTGGCGATCCACGTCGGTACGACCGCGCTCGCGATCACGGCCGCGACCAACAGCGAGTACTGGCCCGGTGTGATGACATTGTGCGATAGGCCATACAGTGCCGAAATGGTGCCGAACGTCAGGCCGGTGGACATTAGCAGGGTCGTGTACATGGCGTCGCCCCGCGCGTGGCGAAACGCCCGGCAGGTCGGGTACACCCCGGCAAACTTCGTCGCCATCTTCACCAGCAGCAATACCAGAAACGCCCCGAAACCGGCGACCAGCGCCGGCATCTGCACAAGGGAACCGGCCCGGATGAAGTAGAAGGGCGTGAGCAGGCCGAAGGTCAGCGTGCGCAACCGCCGCACGAGCGCGTGATCGCGTCCTACGGTGCCCGCCAGCACCATACCGACGAGGTAGGCCGGCAGCACCGCCTCGGAGTCGGCCCAGACCGCCAGGCCGGCGAGCAGGAAGAGTGCGAACAGCAGGTATTTGGCTTCCAGCTCGCTCGTGCGACCGCCGAACCGGCGGAAGAACGGACCGGTGAACTTGAGCAGCAGGACCATCGCGACGATCAACCCCCCAACGAGCGCGGCGCTACGCCACGTGAACGGCGCGAAAAGCAGCCCGAGCGCCACAACCGTGCCCAGGTCGGTGATGAAGCATGCCGCGAGAATGCCCTTGCCGAATTGCGTGCGGTTCAGACCGAGTTCGAGCATGACTGCGTACACGACCGCAACGGACGTGGTCGACATCGCGACGCCGGCCAGCCAGGCAGCCTGCGAATCCCAGCCGAGCAGAAACCTCGCAGCGGCCGTTGCTCCGAGAAACGGTGCCGCGAAGGAGACAAGCCCGATGACCGTGGCTTCGCGCCAGCTCTTACGGAATGACTGGGGGTCGAGCTCCGCACCCGCCAGGAAGGTCAGCACGATCGCTCCGACCCCCGCGAGGAACTTGACCCAGCTCGCGCTGGTGTCCAGCGTCAGCGGCCCCACGACCGCCCCGATCATGAGCTGCGCGACCGTACCGACGACGATCTCCGTGAGTGCGACTGAAATGCGCAACCAAATCGAGACGAGCGTGGCGACTAGCGCCAGCCCCAGCCAGAGAGCGGCCTGAAACCAGATCTCGTGCATTCCGTCAGCCTCCGTCATCAAGCGGCCCGGCGCAAACAAAAAGCCCGCCAGGGGTTGCCCTAGGGGCTCACGTATCCAGTTCGCGCCGACCGCAACCCGTGAACCCTACCAAGGCATTTCCTGGTAGGAGTCATCAGGCCCAGCCGTTCGGGACCGCTTGATGGCGGACTCCATCGCCGACGTAATCGTATCCGGCGTAGCCCCGGCCATCAACAGGCACCCGCAACATGGGCTCCGCCGAGTGGCCGGACAACGAGGCTGGCGCCCACGTTGCTCGCGGCGCCACGCGCCACCTTCTCCATGTTCGCCGCTAGTCACGAGGGAGCATATGGGGCAGACCCGCGTGGGCGTGGAGCATGTTAGGTATTTGTTCAAAAACCAGGGTCTACTACATTTCGGGTCAATCCAGGACTACAAAGGACGATCACTCGACCCGACAGGTCCGCAGGTGAATTGCGCAAACCATTGCTGCTTAGACAGTTAGGAAAACGCCGCGTTTTTAATTGTAGTACCTGATCATTTTGGAAGGCTGATGCGCTACCATTGCGCTACGCCCGCATAAGCCTTTTAGTTACAATGCTTTACTGCGATCGTCCGGGAACTCAACGTACTACATTTCTGTCCAGCGTGGCATACTACAAAACCACAAAATCCGTGGCTGTGAACGCCACTCTGAGCCCATTATCGCGGTTTTTTCGAGTGCGTCCAGCCCAGAAAGCTGAGTGCTCTAACATCCGCGGCGGATGCCTACGGCATGTTGCCGCGTACTCTCTGCATCGCGTGCAGTACGCCCTCGTACGCACGGGAACAAGCGCTGTCCCTGGGCATTCAGCTCGACGAGCACATCGCTTGCGGTCACGTCGCCGCCGAGGAGCCGGTAGCTGGCAGCCGCTTTCCCGGCGATCGCGGTCTCCGCGGGGTGGAACAGTCCGACCACCTCCAGTCGGGCCTGATCGGTCACCGCCGATGGCTCGACCTTCGCGAACAGGAGCCGGGCGGGCCGGGCCGCCAACAGGGCGACTACCAGGAGGAGGCAGGCGAGCGAGCGGTGGTCCCTGTCGCCGGCCAGCGAGCAAGTAGAACGGGCAAAGGGCTCGGACATCGGTCACCTCTCCAAACCGTCTGAGTTGTCTCACGCGCGCCACGGCCCGCGGCGCCGGAGACGCCTCGATCGGCCGGCTTGGATTCGGCCGGCTTTGCTCCGGCGGAAACAGCCGCCCGAATCCGCAGTCAGCGCCCGAAAAGCCGGCTGCGTCGGAACGCATTGTACCGCCCCGGACTCCCGGGCGACGGCGGCCCCGATGGCACAGACAGGCAGCCGGCTTTCCGGCCGGCTGCCTGTCCGTTGATTGTTTTCAATGAGGCTGGACTGTCAGGTGGTATGTCACGTCCAGGTACTCGCCTGCGCTGAAGTGGATGGTGTGCGTGCCAGCCGGCAGCGGCGCCAGCATCAGGTAATAGCCGTCGTCTACGGACGGCCCGTAGGTGCCCGGCAACACACCGTAAATACTCCAGAGGCTGTCTTCGGGGAGCGTAACCATGTACGCCTCGCCGGACGGCGTCTGGCAGCGATACGCGGTGATGTCCGCAACCTCGTACCCGTCGATGTTGCACGCGAGAGGAGCCGGTGCGTTATCTACCTGGTCTTTGGACAACTGACGCGCGAAGGCTTCCTGCTCAGGAGACCAGGGACCATCCCCGTATTCGGGCATGTTCACCCATACGTAGTTGTAAATGGGAAAGAACAGCGCCTTACCCGGGGGCACAGTGACCGTGCGTTCGGCCGTCCCCCCGAAGGTGCCAGCCAGGAACCAGACCGGCCCCGACTGACCCACGGCGGCGTACTCGCCCGTGAGGTCCAACACCGGATTCTCCCACGCCGGGATCGAAAAGGCCCATTGCCACCACGCGCCGCTCCACTCCCCGTACGTCTTGCCGAAGGGATCCGATTGGGGCGGCAGGACGCGGGGGTTGGGGTTCCCTGTGCCAGCCAGCGCCAGGGCAGCCACGGTGAGCACCGCGGCTGCCAAGACCAAGAACGACCGTTTGTTGTACATTGCTGCGCTCCTTCTAAATGCGGCGCACAGCCCGCTCCGCTGCCCGTCCGGTCCAACCGGACGAAACCGACATGAAATCGCAACCCAAAGCAGTGCTGCGGCCGTTATTCCGCAGGTGGGCTTACGGCCGAGACGCCGTCAACCGGCAGCAGGCGTCTCGGGACTTCACTTAGGGCGTTTTCACTTCCGCTCGGGTGCCACGGGCGGCTTGTCCGCCCGTGTTTCCGGCCGCACTGGCAGCAAGCTGCCAGTGGCACCCGACGGAGAAGAAGTGAAACCGCTCTAGATGTCTTCCCACATTCCGCGCGGGCTTGGGTCAGGCCGGCGCCCGAGTTCCGGGTCGCCAACGCCGAAAACCCTTGCTACCCGCATCCGTATGGGCGACGTTTTTGCGTTTTTCTCACGCGCGGCGACG
>Ga0315274_10005503_pt1 | contig 18521 bp, 12 predicted proteins | sample YL17G02_20_MG_FD_203700 | JGI IMG/M metagenome (GOLD analysis project Ga0315274, IMG submission 203700) | Sediment microbial communities from Yellowstone Lake, YNP, Wyoming, USA - YL17G02_20 | ecosystem: Environmental > Aquatic > Freshwater > Lake > Sediment | place: USA: Wyoming | collected...
TGGAACGAGGCGGCGCGGGTGAGGAACAACCACCCGGGTTGGAAGCGCCTCTTTCACCCGGGGAAGCTTCCGGAATCGGTGGGCAGGAACGGATCTTCCCGCCGGAGGAGGTGGACGAGCTGCCCCAGATGGTTACCAGCAAGCTTCAATTGGATAATTTTATCCGGAGCTATTATCCCTTCCAGGCGTTCAGCGACGGCTTGGACGGCAAGGTGATGCTGGAATTGGTTGTGTCTGAGACCGGGGCTGCCACCGAACCCGCGATAGTCTCATCGGAACCGGAGGGGATGGGGTTTGAAGATGCGGCAATCAAGGTTATTACCAAGCTGCATTATCGGGCGGGACGGCTGAAGGGGGTGCCGGTGCCGGTAAAAATCAAGCAGGAGATCCAGTTCCGGCAGGAGGCGTCGGAATGACCTCGCCAGCGGCGGAGATGGGGATAGTTAAGGCAGTTCGGCAGATATCCGACGGCTGCTGGGATGTCTCGGTTCAAGCGCCGTTCAATGCTTTGCACAGCCGCGCCGGACAGTTCGTTCACGTGCGAGTGGGGGAGGGATTCAACCCATTCTTGCGTCGCCCGTTAAGCGTGGGACCGTGCAGGGAGGGGCGGTTGCGACTGATTTTTACGGTGCGCGGCAGGGGGACGCGGCTGCTTACCGGAAGTTCACCCGGCGACAAATTGGACATCATAGGTCCCCTGGGGAATCCTTACCAGATGCCGGATGAAGATGAAGTCGCAGTAATGGTCGCCGGCGGAATAGGTATTGTCCCACTGTTGCTCCTGGACGACCAGATGTCGCCGAAGCAAGAGCGCATGTTTATTGCCGGTTTCCGTTCGGGGAGTCTGCTCACGGTTGACGGGAACGAGGCTACGGCGCGGCGTATTCGGGTCGCCACCGACGATGGCAGCATGGGTTTTCACGGCACTGCGGTGGCGCTGCTTCAGAATTGCCTCGCCGAATATCAAGGCAAACGACCCTTCATTTACGCCTGCGGTCCAGGTCCGATGATGGCGGCGATGAAAAAGTTCTGCAGCGAGCGTGGGATTCGGGCTCAAGTATCGTTGGAGGTGCCGATGGGGTGCGGGTTGGGCGCCTGCCAGTCCTGCGCCGTCCCTCGCGCCGATGGAAAGGGGTATCTACTGGTCTGCCATGATGGGCCGGTGTTTGATATAAACGATGTGGATTTGACGCCGGAGAATCGGCCGTGAATTTGGATACCACAATAAAACTGGGTGGGTTGGAGTTGCGCACACCGCTCCTGACCGGCTCCGGCACTTTCGGTTACGGCGACGAATTTAAGACCGTGATGGATTACTCGGCGCTGGGCGGGATAGTCACCAAATCCATCTCACCACAGCCTCGTCCGGGGAATCCACCGCCGCGTATTTGCGAGACCGGCGGAGGAGGAATCATCAATTCCATCGGGCTTGCCAATCCGGGCGTGGATGGGTTTTTAGCCGATAAGGTCGGCTGCCTTCCCATCGGTCAGACGCGCGTGTTTTTGAGCGTGGTTGGCGACAGCGTGGAAGATTTCGTGACGGTTGTGGACAAGCTGGAGTCGGTCGCCGGCGTGGACGGTTATGAAATTAATGTTTCCTGTCCCAATGTTCGTCACGGAGGGTTGAGTCTCGGCGGGGACAAGGATGCAGTCAAGGCGATTGTGAGTGCAGTCCGGTCAACTACACACCGGTTTGTTTCGGTTAAATTGACGCCCCATCATCCGGCGGTGGAGCCGATGGCGGAGGCGGCGGTGAAAGCTGGCGCGGATGCGCTCACCCTCACCAACACCCTTATCGGAATGGCGATAGACGTTGAGAAGCGCAAGCCGTTGTTGGGAACGGTAACCGGAGGGTATTCCGGTCCGCCGTTGAAGCCGGTGGCGCTGGCGATGGTCTGGCGTGCAGCACAGGCGGTGGATGTGCCGATTTGGGCGTCCGGAGGGATTGTTAACGGGTTGGACGGGATTGAATTCTTGCTCGCGGGCGCAACTTGTCTGCAGTTGGGATCGGTGCTCTTCGCGGATCCGTATGCGCCCGGACGAGTCCTGCGCGAAATGGAGGAATACTGTTTGCGACATAGAGTTACGAAACTGACGGATTTAATCGGCAAGTTGGAGCCACGCCGGTGAGCAGAGGGAAGTATATATTATGTCTTTCCGGCGTCATCTCACTGGCGGCAATCGGCTGCGCGCCGGCGCCGAGATTTTACGACGACCTGCCAGGCCGGCGGGAGACTGCCGACAAGCCGCCGTCTGGTTATCACGTTGGACAGTCGTGGACTGGAATGGCGTCATATTATGGCGTCGGCGACAAATTCCAGGGGGGGCAGACATCCAGCGGTGAACAGCTTAACCTGACCGATATGACCGCCGCTCACCGGGATCTGCCGTTCGGAACGATGCTCAGAGTGACCAATCTGAACAACGGAAAGATTTGTGTAGTGCGCGTGAACGACCGGGGGCCATTCGTCAGAGGGCGGATTGTTGATTTATCCCCGGGGGCGGCACGGGAGTTGGAAATGCTCGGCAGCGGCGTTGCCAAAGTGCGGATTGAAATCGTCTCGTTGGGCGCCCGGTGAAGGCCGGCGGTCTCGGCTCCCGACTGCTGGTTGCTGCTTGGGGGATTCCACTTCTGCTGGGACTAACCTGGCTGGGCGGTTGGTGGTTCTGGGGTTTGGTGACCGCGATAGCTCTTTTGGCGCAGTGGGAATATTACCGGCTTCAGCCCGCAATTGGAGCGCAGCCGTTAATGTGGCTCGGAATGTTCGGGGGGGCGGTGATAACGCTTGGCTGGATGGTCGGGGGTTGGATGATACCCTGGCTGTTGGCGTTAATTGCCAGCCTGCTTCTTCTTGCCGGGATGGCGCAACACCAACCGCATCGGGATGTTCTCGCAACTTTGGGGGGCGTCTGTTATCCGCCGCTGCTTGCCGGCAGTTTCTTGGTGGTGCGCGCCTGGATGCCCGGCGAAGGCGATATGGGCAGCGGTCGCATGTTGGCGTTTGCCATTTGGGGGGCGATTTGGGTGGGGGACACTGCTGCTTATGCCGGCGGTCGGCTGTTCGGGAAACATCCTTTAGCGCCGATGGTCAGCCCGCACAAGACTCAAGAAGGATTCTGGGCGGGACTAATCGGGGCGACAGGTTTCGGATTGCTCTGGTGGGGATTGCGCCTCATCCCGCTTGACCTGGCGCTGGCGACGGGGCTGGCGGCGGGAATTTTCGGGCAGCTGGGCGACCTGGCGGAATCGGCGATAAAGCGTGAAGCCGGCGTCAAGGATTCGGGAAAAATGCTGCCGGGGCACGGGGGGATTTTGGATCGCTTTGATTCGCTTTTCATCACCGCGCCGGTCGTCGCCTCTTACCTGCTGGTGCGGGGTTTCTGGTATCAATAAATCTGTCCTGCAATGTTCAAAGTTTCTACTGAAGAGCTTAAAGAGAAAGCCTACCGCATCCGCCGCGATTTGATTGAACTGCATTTCAAAGCGGGTTCGGGGCATTTGGACACTTCGCTGAGTCTCGTGGAGATCTGGCTGGCGTTGGTCTACTCCGATTTTTTCCAATTTAATCCCAAAGACGGCGCGTGGGCGGGACGTGACCGTATATTTTTATCCGAAGGACACGCCTGCCCGCTCCAGTATTTGGTGAATGCGGACCTCGGTTATACCACGCGGGATGCCGTATTCGCAGGCTTCCGGCGACCATTCACGCCGTTTCAGGGGCACACCCAGCGGGATTTGAAGTGCGGATTGGAGAACTCCAACGGCAGCCTCGGCAACGGGATATGGCAGGCCTACGGGCAGGCGCTCGTTACCGACCGAAATGTGTTCTGCATCGCCGGCGACGGCGAATATGAGGAGCCGTCCAGCCTGGGATTACTGTTCGCACCGCATCTTGTCAAACCCGCGCCCAATTTCACTTTGATAATCAACAGCAACCGGCTGGCGCAGGATGATGTCGTGAATCTGGGTCCGGTGGATAAAGTGGCGGAGATATATGACTGGCAGGTTCAGCGAGTGAACGGTCACGATTTTAACGCGCTGGGGAATGCCTATCATCAGGCAGTTGCGGATACCAAACGTCCATCGCTCATCATCTGCGACACCATTAAAGGCAGGGGGGGCGACCCGGCGTTAATGGGGAAGTTGGGTTATCACGGACGCCCGCCCAAGAATGAGAAGGAATACCAGGCGCATTTAGCCGGGCTTGAAGCATCACGGAGGAGTTGACCACGGAGACTTACGGCAGCGAATCTTTGCGGGAGGCGTTCGGCGCCGCCCTGGTAGAAGCCGGCAAGGTTTATGGCGACTTGCACGTCCTGGACGCCGGCACCAAGAACTCCACAATGAGCGAGCTTTTCCAGAAAGTTTATCCCGACCGGTTTCACACGCCGGGCATCAACGAGCCGGGAATGGTCGGTCTGGCGACGGGAATGGCGATGGCGGGGAAACGGGTCGTCGCCTGCGATATGTCGGTATTTCTGCATCATGCCTACGACCATATCCGCACCGCCGCGCGACAGGGGGCGGGGGTGCATTTGGTTATCGCCGCCAGTCATACCGGCATCGCAGTCGGACCGGACGGCGGCTCGGCGCACGACATCACCGATTTGACGCGGATGCGGTTGGTGCCTGAATTCACAGTCGTTGCTCCTTGGGATGGCAATCAGGTGCGGGTGGCGGTTCAGGTAATATTGGCGAAACCAGGTTATTACTACCTAAGGCTCAACCGCCCCAAAGTTCCCATATTCCTGAAGGATCCTGCGCCATTTGAAATCGGGCGCGCCTACCGGTTGCGGGAAGGCAGTCGCGTGACGATTATAGCTGTCGGCGACAAGGTTTTCAATGCTCTGGAAGCAGCCGACCAGTTGGGCGAGAGGTTCGCCGACGTCATCGGCGTCGCCACTCTGGAGCCGTTGGATGAATCAGTAATCGTGGAATCCGCCGCGCGCACCAGTCGAGTGGTGACGGTGGAAGACCATATGTTTATTGGCGGATTGTATGAGGCGGTGGCGGGGCTGTTGGCGGCGAAGCGTCCCACTCCGATGCGGCGGGTATCCCTGGATAGAGTGTTCACAACTTCCGGTGAACCGGACGAATTAGCTCTAATCTACAAACTGGACACGGCGTCGCTGGTGAATGTCTGCCGCGAGTTCGTAGGAAGTTCCTAAGTTCCAAAGTTCAGGAAGTTTCGGAAGTTCAGGAAGCTCCTGAGTGCTTAGGAACTCTGGAAGTTAGGAACTCAGGAACTCTCTTTTAAGACCCGAACCCCCCACCAATACTCCGATACCGCCTAATCGCCTCGCCATTCATTTTTCATGACCGACTGACTTGAACACTAAACCGCATGACTCCACTCAACTGTTCGGGCGAATTTATCGGCGATACCGTCTGCTTAATAAATTATTAAGTATGGGGCTTGATGCCTCGTGGCGTCGGCTGGCGGTGGAATCGCTAAAGGAGAGCCCAGGACAGCGACTTCTTGATGTAGGATGCGGTCCAGGCGATATGATCCGACTGGTGACAACACCCAATGTGATGCGTATCGGTTTGGATTCGGAGCGAGCGATGTTGCGTATGATGAATGAAACAGTTTCACGCCCGGGGACAGCGATATGCGGGGTTGCTGAAGCGCTGCCGTTCGCGGATGGTGAATTTGACGCCGTCACCGCCGCTTTCGCGTTGCGCAATTTCAGCGACCGGCGGAAGGCTTTGTCGGAGTGGCAACGGGTGATGAAGCCGGGAGGGCGCGGAGCAATAGTGGAATTTTCACCACCGGATAGGACGTTAATGGGGTGGATAGCCCGCCAATATGTGCAATACTGGCTGCCGTTAGTCGGGGGGATTGTGAGTGGGAATTTTAACGCTTACCGGTATCTTTCTCGCACTACGTTAATGTTTCCATCTCCGGCTGAAATAACGAGTGAAATCTTGACGGCGGGGTTCGTTGAAGTAGTTTGGCGTCGTTTGACCGGACAGGTCGCAGTGCTTTACACTTTCAGAAAGTGATGACGACCGACCAGCCAAAAGAGGTGGTTTTAGCCGAAGTCCAGTTCGCCGACCCGCCGACGGGAGGTTACACTTACCGAGTTCCGACAGCGCTGGCGGATTTGGAGCCTGCTGTCCGGGTGCGAGTGCCGTTCGGTCATCGGTATCGGGTGGGGATATTGGTCCGTATCTTCAGGGGTGAAGACCAGTCTGGTTACAGAGATGTCATCGCGGCAGTGGATGCTCATCCGCTTGTCCCGGCGGAGGTATTGGATTTGACCGCCTGGATGGCGGAGTATTACCTGTGCAGTTGGGGGGAGGCGCTGGCGGCAGCAGTGCCGCGAGGGGTGAAACCGCGTCTGTTGGTGCGTTACCGACTTTCAACTATCGCCATCGCAGAGTTGTGGCTGGACGAGGAGTCTGGTGAGACAGCTGAATTGTGGCGGGCGTTGAAGGTTAAGCCGCTGACAACGCTGCAGGTGAAGCGCCGATTTCCCAACGGTGTGAAGCTCTTGGAACAGTTTCGGAAGCGCGGCTGGCTGGAGACAGTAGAGGTTGAGCCGCGTCGGTCACTGGTCAATTGGACTTGGTCGTGGCGGTGGAATAATTCGGTTGGTTACGACGATGCGACCTTGCGGCTGCCGGTTTCAGCGCGTCGGTTAAGAGAATCGGTAGCGGTTCTTGAGACGGTCAAAGGCAGGATTACACAACCGGAATTATCGCGCGCACATCCCGGGATGACCTCGGCGATGAGGGCATTGGCAAAGCGGGGATGGGTGACAGCGGAGAAAATCGCTCGTGACGATTCCACCGAGTTGCAGATTGGATTGGCTGAAACCGCAGCCGGCGAACCCGAACTATCCGATAAACAACGGGCGGTGGTGAATGCCATCAGCAGCGCGCTGCCGGCGAAGACCTATCACCCGTTCCTACTGCACGGCGTTACCGGCAGCGGAAAATCGCTTATATATTTGGAAGCAATCCAGGCGGCGCTGGACGCCGGTCGCAGCGCCATCGTTTTAGTGCCGGAGATTTCGCTGACGCCGCAGCTTACGGGCCGTATTCAGCGGCGGTTCGGAGAAGTCGCGGCGGTCACGCACAGCCGGTTGTCGGAGCAGGAGCGGCGTTTCGTATGGCAGATGGCGCGGGCGGGGCAGGTTCGCGTGGTTATAGGTCCCCGTTCAGCGGTTATGATTCCGTTGCCCAACTTGGGGTTGATTATCGTTGACGAAGAGCACGACGACAGCTACAAGCAGGCGGATCCGGCGCCGCGCTATCATGGGCGCGATGTGGCGCTTTACCGGGCAGCGCAGGTTGGCGCGGTGGTTCTGCTCGGTTCGGCGACGCCAGATGTGACAAGTTACCACCACGCCTTGACCGGCAAGTATGAGCTGCTGGAACTGACTGAGCGGCACGGTGGAATTTCATTGCCCGAAGTGCAGGTCGTCAAATGGGGGACGGGGGGTGAGCGGTCGGTCTTCGGGGCGCGGCTGGTGAAGCATATGACCGAGCGGCTGGGACAGGGGGAACAGGTCATCCTGCTCGCAAACCGGCGCGGATTCGCGACCATCATCCGATGCCCGGATTGTGGCGACGTGGCGCGCTGCCCAAACTGCGATATCACCCTTCGCTACCATCGGATCGGGCGGAAGCTGGAGTGCCACTATTGCGGGTATGTTTCGGCGGCCGTGGATGCCTGTCCCAAGTGCCACGGACAAAGGCTGCGCTACGGTGGTGTGGGGACGCAGCGGGTGCAGCGGGAGTTGGAAATCCGGTTTCCGGAGAAGCGCATCGCCCGGATGGATCTGGATACTACACGCGCCCGCGGCGCTCATCAAGACATATTGGCGCGGTTTGCGACTCGCGAATACGACATCCTGCTCGGGACGCAAATGGTGGCGAAGGGGCATGATTTTCCCGGCGTGACGCTGGTCGGGATATTGACCGCTGATTTGGAGTGGTCGTTGCCCGATTTTCGGACGGTGGAGCGAGCCTTCCGGCTGCTGCTGCAGGCTGCCGGACGCGCTGGACGAAGCGGCGCGGGGGAGGTTATCATTCAGGCGCTGGACCCTTCCCATCCCGTTCTGCGCTGGGTTGAAAAGCAGGATTATCGGCAGCTTTATGAGGCGGAGCTTAAGTTTCGCGCGCCATTGGGCTATCCGCCATTTGGAAGGCTGATTGCGATTGAGCTGCGCGGGCAGGATCAGGCTGCGGTTCAGGAGGCGGCGCGGGCTATGAAGGAGAAACTCACTACGGGATTCACCGTCGCAACCTTGCTGGGGCCTGCCGCGCCGCCGGTTGAGAGGCTGGAAGGCGATTACCGGCAACGGATGTTGGTGAAGCTGCCGGCGCGGCTGACTAAATCGGTTAAAGACGACAAGACATTCTTGTCCTGTGAGGTGCATCAGATGGAGAAACAGTTGAAGAAGCATGCTATCCGGTTGGTCGTGGACGTTGATCCGGTGGATGTGTGACTCTTGACGAATCCAACCCATATCGGGATGAGATATGACAGATACCGCTTCGCGGCGGTTTTCATTGCCGTAATAATATTCACCAGTTCGGCTCTTGCAGCTACCTACGACCGACCGCCCTTCATTTATCAAATAAGCCGCGCCGAAGATAGGATGGTCGCCAATTTGGATAAGGAATTGCGCCGGCGCATGCGTCCGATGGAGGATTCGCTCGGCGGACGACTTACCGCGCCGATCAGGATTGTGCTGACGCTTACTCCGGCTGAGTTCGCGGAGATCACTCACGGCAGCGTTCCCGCTTGGGCGGGCGGGGTTGCCTATCCCGGGCAGAAGCGGGTGGTGGTCAAGACGCCGCTGTTCTTCAACGAGGGGGTGCCGCTGGAGGTGTTGACCGCGCATGAATTGGCGCACCTGAGCATTTATCAGGCGACAGCAGGCCAGGAAATTCCCCGCTGGCTGGATGAGGGACTGGCAATGGTGGCTTCGGGCGAGGCGCGGCAGGGGTCGCTCTCGCAACTCGCGCGGGCGGCGGCGGGCGACCGGTTGATGGGGCTGCCGCGGGTGGATTGGGTGCTGGGGTTCTCGCGACCGGATGCCGAATTGGCTTACGCTGAAGCCCGCTCGGCGGCGCAATACTTGATAGAACAAATCGGCTGGTCGGGGATTCGGAAGCTCCTGTCTGGCGTGACACGGGGGCGCGAGTTTGCGCCCGTTTTTCGCGAAGTAACTGGCGCGGAATACGAGGTGTGGCAGGTGGATTGGCTGGATTATGCCCGCAATCGCTATCGGTCGGCTGTGCTGTTGGATGTTGATAATTTGATTTGGATTGTTATCTTTCTATTGGGGGTGGTGGCGGTGATAACGGTTTATATCCGCCGCCGAATCCAATTCCGTCGCTGGCTGCAGGAGGAGGATGATGAATTGGGGAACAGCGATGAGCCGATTCATCCGGAGTAAGAGTTTTGCTTATGTCAGGAGGCAGTGATGAGTGCCAGAAATGATTGCGGCTGCGGCTTCAGGTTGGCTTTCCAGTGGCTCGCTTATACCGGGCTGTTCTTAAGTCTTATCGGTATAAGTTCGCCGGCAGCCGCGGCGGGGAGGACAGCGTTTCCGGTTTTGCAGGAGCTGGTGGACCCTCGCTGCCTGGCGCTCGGCGGCGCGACCATCGCCGATGACGGTTGGGGCGGTGGGGTGCTGCTCAACCCGGCGGCCGCCGTCGGTGCGGCAAGGTCGGGTTCGGTGAATTACGCCCGGCATACGCTTGACCTGTGGAGTGGGCGGTTGTCGCTGAACTACCCGGTATCCGGGAACTTGATGGCTGGGGGATATATCACATCGTTTGACTACGGCAAGTTTGACCACACCGGCGACGCGGCAACAGACGAATTCAGTGCGGGGGAGTATGTCTTGGGACTGTTCGCAGCTCGACGATTGATGTCTGGATTGGGCGGTGGCGCGACGGTAAAGATGGTGTGGGGGCAGCTTGCCGGGGCGCACGCGTCCGGCGTGGCGGTGGATGCAGGGCTGGTCTTTGATCCCAAATGGGAACGGCTGCGCTTCGGACTGGCGCTGCGTAATCTCGGCCGGCAACAAGACGGCTATAGCCGCGAGAAGTTCCCGCTGCCGACTGAGGTGGTCGTTGGTGGGGCGCGGAAACTTCTTTATTTGCCGCTGACTCTGAATGTTGCCGTCAGCTTATCCCGGACCGGCGAAGGAACTTGGGAGGCTGATTTTCTGCCCGGCAAGCCTGGCATTTCAGCCGTCGGGGGCGGTGAATTTGTCATACCGACCCGCAAGGATGGACAAGCGGTTAAGCTGCGGCTTGGCTATCGGTCGCTGGGACAGGATTTGCGGGTGGGAACGAATTCCGATATGCTCGCCGGCTTCAGCTTTGGCATCGGGCTACCGGTCAACCGTTATCAGTTTGACTTTGCTTTTGCGCCGATGGGGGCGTTGGGGGAGGTTCACCGTTTCGGTTTCACCACGAAGTTTTAATTGTCAATCAACGCGTAAGTTGTGCAAGTGATGTTCCAATGGCATAACCCGGCTGTCCGGCTTGATTTAATCCGTTAATCAGCTTATTATTAGATACAAAAACCAACCCCCGACGGGATCTCCAATCGCCACCCGCATAAAACTAATTGACCAGCATCGGTATCCGTTATGAAATGTCCAGCCTGTCAGACTTTCGTCACCAAAATTCCGGTTAACTGGAAGTGCCCGTATTGCGGGGAACGACTGCCCGACCCGTCTCGCTGGTATCTCCTGTATACCGGTTTGACCGAGTATCTGGACAACAAGGGGGCGATTTTTTGGTCAATCACCTTCGGCATTCTCCTGCTCTTATTGGGAATTGTTGAGCTGCTTTTCGGACACGCTACGCTGCTGAGCTACCTGGGCACCAGCTTGTTTATGACCATTTTCGGCGTCTTCTTTACCGGGATGCTCGCGGATATGCTTGCCAAAATCAACTTGCCGCTCCGGTTGATGCAAGGGACAGACTTTATCATCAAGGAACGAGCGGTCATCCGGCGGGTGCGAAAAATCACCAATCTATCGGCGCTTGCCGGTCTCATTTTCGCTTTATTCTGGCTTAAACCGGGCACCTTCCTGGAGTATTTCCCCGCCTATGCGGTAACCGTTTCCTGGTTCCTGGCGCTTGCCTGGTCCGTCAACGGACTATGGCTGGATGTGCGAATGGTGGAGGATGTCCGGTTCCGCGCGTATATGGACCGGTTGGGTATCACCAGCCTCAAACGTTATCGCCGCATCGGCGCCGCCTGCATCGGTTTGTTGGTCATGACCGCGGTAGTTTACAATGTCCTCATCAGCATAAACGGACTCTGGATAAAGTTCTCCAACCTGGCGGTGGTGGGAGTTATAATTGGCTTTTTCAAACAGTATTTTTCTTGGATGTTGTAAGATCAGCACCATTCTCCCGACCGTGTCCACCCGTTCCGGACATGCCACGACTTGGGAATGCCCCGATATGGAGTCTCGTTCCGACTTTTTTATTCGTAACTCTTAACAGCCGGCAAGCGTAACTGCCGACGCGTTACTGCCGGGTATCAACAATAGTCGGATTCTACTTGATGCTTGATAAAACCCTAACCAGCGTGGAAGCGCTTGGGCTGGCGATTGCCCAGGAGGTGGAAGCTCACAAACGTTATAAACTGTTTGCCGGCCGGGTTCAGAATCCGCTGGTGCGGGAGAAATTCCTCTCACTCGCGCGGGAAGAACGCGCCCACCGCGAGATACTCTATCAGATACTGCAGCAGGCAACCAGGGAATCCAAACCCCCCCTGCCTAAAAAAGCGCCCCGGCTTAATCGCAAATGGGAACTGAATCAACCGCTGCACATCATCCTGCAACTCGCCATCCAGAAGGAGCAGGAGGCTCAGAAGTTTTACCGGGAAGCTGCTCAAAACGCGCTGGACCCCACCGGCCGCAGGATATTTGAATACCTCGCCGAATTTGAGAGGGGGCACGAACGCGCGCTGCAGGCGGAGTTTGACGCCGTCGCCAAATACCCCCAGTGGTTTGAGATGGAAGGACCCGACATAATGCTGGTCGGACCGTAGCCGACCGGGCGTCGCCTCCGGCGGACAACGAACCGCTTGCCGGTGATGTGGTCAGAATAATGATCGCCGATTGCGTTGCCACCGTTGCGCAGTTGCGCCAGGTCATCCCGAATTCCACCAGTTTGTAGTAAATTATTATAAACCCAACAAACCCCATAAAAGCTCAATTGCAAGCGTGCCCACGCAGCGCTACATAATAATTATCCTCATCAGCCTAGTAGTTTTAACCGCTCCAGGTTTGAGTGAACCGAACTACCAGCTCTACCCGGCCGACTATCGCTGGCTGGAAATCGCCGACTTCGGAGAGGCGGTTGAATTGCCGGCGGACAACGATTTCGCCGGTCCTTTTGACATTGGGTTTGAGTTTCCCTTCTACGGACGCACCTACCACGAATTCTTCATAGGCTCAAACGGATTCCTCGGATTTGGACCGCCGACCGATTATTCTTCCCAAGATGATCGCGCCTTCCCTAGTCGCACCGCTCCGCATAATCTGATCGCTGTTTACTGGAAAGACCTTGACCCCGCCGCCTTCTGGGCTAATCCGGCAATCTATTACGGCATCCGCGACTACCGGCTGGTGGTGCAGTTCCAGGACTATCCCGAGCATAACGAGAACGGACGCGCGCCCGATAACACGATAACAATGCAGGTCGTTCTGGAGCAGGACGGCGATATAATTCTGCAGTATTCTTCAATCGGCGACCAATTTGACCTGTCTGACGGCGCCATCGGCATGGAGAACGCTGCCGGCGGCGCTGGTTTGACCGTTCGGTATAACGGAGAGGGAGCGGGGTTGGAGGAAGGCACGGCTTTCCGTATCAGCGAAGCCGGCTCTGAAACCGCGCTGGTCTGGGATGCCGGCAGTGCAACCGCGTCTGGAGAGGCGCAGGAAGCAGCGCTGGAAGCATTGGGATTTGAGGTCGCTCATCTAACCGCCGACCAGGAACTGCCGGTTGACCTCGTTGATTATGACGTTGTTTTTGTGAACCTGGGCAGTTATGGCGCGAACGGAGACCACTATCACCGTCTGACCGAACAGGAAGACAGTATCCTGGTGGCTTACCTTACCAGCGGAGGCGCACTTTACCTTGAAGGTGGGGATACCTGGTATAGCGATCCGGCAGTTGAGGTGCACCGATATTTTAATATCCGGGGTTTACGTGACGGCGGGGTGTTGGAACCGCCGGTTGTGGGGCTCCGGGGTTCGCTGGCGGAGGGGTTGAGGTTCACCGGCTACCGCTCGGAGGACAACCGATATATTGACCAACTCGCGCCGCGGGAGGGGACGCAGTCGGTATTCAGTTTTGTTTCGGACGGGTGGACAGCGGTCGGAATGGTGTCCTATATCGGTGACGGCTGGAAGACGGTTGGGTCCTCGTTTGAATTGGGCGCGCTGGTGGATGGCGACGACGGCAGCAAGTTGGCATTGATTGTCCGCCTCATCAGGTTCTTTCGCACTCCACCGCCCGAATTTCCGCCGCCGACCAATCTGCGCGGCGAACCGGATGACGCGCAGGTTACGCTCCGCTGGGATTTGGTGGAATCGGGACAGTTGGCGCCCCTTCAAGAGCTGGAGATGGAGCGGGAGATCAACCTGTTGACATTGGCGCGCAACGGGCGCAAACCGGCGGCGGATGCCTTGGAACGGGTTGTGGAATTAAAGCGGGAACTTGGTCAAAGGGATGATGGTGCTCGTGAACAACCCGATCGCGATGAGTTCCACCAGTTCAATATTCAGGTGGATGGCGGGTTATACGACGTGACCAACGCCCGCAGCTATACAGTGCTGGAATTGCGCAACGGGCAGGCGTATCAATTCGCTGTCAGCTCGGTTTATGAAGATCCGGACGGAGAATCGGAAATCGCCGGTCCCATTACCGTAGCACCCGTTGCGATGGTCTCTCCGCCGACAGCGAATGACTTTGAGCGCGATAACGGCGGACTTTACAGCGACCCGTCAATTGAAGCATGGGAGTGGGGAGCCCCGGCCGTCGGGGCAGCGTCCGGGCAGATGGCGTGGGGAACGGGACTAAACGGCGGATACCCCGATAACGCAGTTTTCTATTTATACACGCCAACTATTGATCTGCGCAGTCTGAACCTCGCCTGGCTGCGGTTCAAACATTATTTAAATGTGGAACCGGGCTGGGACGGCGGTCGGGTGGAAGCGTCCAGCGACGGCGGCATTCGCTGGGCGCTGGTGACTCCCTTGGAGGGTTATCCCGATTCCACGGTCTTCGCCTTTGACGGCAACCCCGCCTACACCGGCGACACTCACGGCTGGACCGATGCAGTTTGCGACCTTTCCGGATTTGCCGGGCAGAGAGTGCGCGTGCGATTTGTCTTCCGATCTGACGAGAGTAATTTCCGCCAGTGGGAAGGATGGTTCATTGATGATTTGGCGCTGGTCATCCCGGAATTGGGCGATGTGGAGGTGCTGGTCACACGTAGCGACGGTGGCGGTATTGAAAGCGCTCGTGTGACGATAGACGACACCCTATCCACGGTCGCCGATTTGAACGGCAGAGCATTGTTTTCGCGCCTGATCGCCGGCGAGCACACCATCACGGCGTCGCGCCTTGGTTACATCACCGCCAGCATCGTGGAAGTCGTAGAGGCGAATCAGGTGAACAGTTATGAAATTACGCTTGACGAATGGGACAGCGACCTCTCGCTGAATGCTGACACAGTAGATGTTGAACTGCCCTTTGAAGGGACTGCTGCACAATCGGTAACGACGTCCAATCTTGGCGGTATGGAGACCCATTTCCAGTTGTTCGTCAACCGTTATCCGGGTGAACCCGACCTTCAAATCGGCGCCGGTTATCCCAGTCATGCTGAACCCTGGGAACTGCTGCAAACCTACGATTTAACCGCTGCCACCGGCGAGCAGTACTTCACCGGCGCGGAGTTCATTGTTGACGGACATCCTTTGACCTACAAACTGGTGGCCGGCGCCGGCAACTTTGAGCAGGCGGCTTGCAGTTTTTACCAGCTTGACCGCGCCGGCAATTTAATCCGCTCCTATGCGCAGGCAGGTAACAATCACGGGCTCATTACCGATTGGGGGGTGCGCGACCTGGCGTATGACGGGACATATATTTATGGTTCCATTGACAATCGGATTTTAGAATTTGACCCGGACAACGGCAATTTCGTGAATGCTTTGGCGGGTCCGTCATCGCCGTTGCCACTAAACCGCGCCATCGCCTATGTGCCGGGAGAAGACGCCTTCTGGGTGGGGGATTGGGACGACAGTTGGTACAAACTGAGCCGTCAGGGCGAGATTCTTGACATAGTCCGCGACCACGGATTGTCCGGCGTCGCCGGAATGGCGTGGAATCCGGATGACCCCGACGGCGCTTGCTTGTACATACATAATCAGGAGGGTTTGGGCGGCGGAGCGGCAATCTACCGCTTCAATACTGAAACGCGCGAACTGACCCGGACACTTCAGACCGCTGATGAGGGGGAGGGAACCGCCGGGGGCGCATTCGTTACCGACCTCTATGATACCCACCAGTGGACGCTCGGTGTTCTAATTCAAGAGGCGGACCGTGATGTGATTAAGCTATACGCCCTGCATCCCAAACAAAGTTGGCTGACAGTCTCGCCTGATTACGGTCGTTTGGAAGCCGGCGGGGCAGTGGACTTGACCATCAATTTTAACGCCTCCTATTGGCTGGACACGACTTTTACGGCGGTGATAGAGGTTCACGATCTGCGGACCGGATTGCGAATTGATTTGCCCTGTTCGCTTGATATTAACGATGGCTGGGGGGCGATTGAAGGAACCCTGAGCACTGACCGCGAAGGGGTGGACGTCACTCCGGCACAGGTGACCTTGGGCGACCGAACCGTCAATCCCGACGTTGATGGGCTCTTTCGCTTTAACCGGTTGTTTCCCAGCGACCCTGACCGGGAACGCGTCTATCGTCTGAGCGCCCATTTGGACGGCTTTCAAGACTATCTCAGCGACCCGGTTCAGGTGGACGTTAGCAACATTACAATTCAGAATATCCATCTTATCCATTCACTGGTGGGAACCCTGACAGGACGGATAACTTCACAGGATGATTCGCCGATATCGGAAGCAGAAGTAGTCGCCTTGGACGGAGTTGGAACTTTCACCTCCGGCGTCAGCGATGTTGACGGGATTTATTCCTTTGACCTGCCGGCTGGATTGTTCCGCGTTCAGGTTCTAAAAGATGGTTGGCGCACAGTGCCGCGTGAAGATGTGGAAATTCGTGACGGGGAAATCATCCAACTTGATTTTACGATGGATGACCGCCTGGCTGTCAGAGGTCTGCTCGCCGATGGCGACTATGATGACCGCATCCAGCTTTACTGGCTGCCGCCCGGGACACTGGGCGAGTTTGTTCCGCTGCAATATGATGACGACTCCCTCGCCAACGGTTTGACGTTGAACAGCTATGACGATATCCTGGCGATGCGTTTTGAACCGGGGGGAACCTATGATATAAGCGCGATCAGCATCTATGTCGCCACCAACGTTGACCTGTCGGATTGGGGACTTCCACGTTTTCAAAATGATGATATTGAGGTAGTAATTATGTCTGAAGACCCCGAAAACGGATTGCCTGATGAGGTCGTTTATGAAGAATATGTGGACCGGCATCGCAACCCGAATAACCGGGGTTGGGTCACGCTCTACCCGCAAAACTTGCGTTTCCGGGATGGCGCTTTCTATGTTGGTTGGCACAGGGATCCGATGGCGGAAAACGGCGCCTATATCGGTTTGGATGAGACCAGCGAGCACGCCGATAATGTCTATCTGCGCGTGGACCGGCAATGGGAAAATTACGATCGCCTGCCCGGCGACCCGATGATTCGCGCCGTCTGCTGGAGGTATTTTGAAGATGACGCGGGAGGACGCGACAGCGGTATCTCGCGGAGCCTCCGTCGTGTCGGATCATCTTCTGTAATGGGAGAAGAGCGCATCGGGATTGTCAATCTTCCGGGAGAGAGGATGGCAGTCGCGGATCCGGACCTTGACTGGCGATTGATTTACGATGGCATTGAGCGTCCGGCGCGCGACGAATTCTTCCGCTATCGCGTTTACGCCGATGGCGCATTGGTGGCTGATAGCGTGCAAGATGAAGAATACCCATACATCGTTGGCAGCGACAGGGAGAATCAGGACATCACCTTCTCGGTTAGCGCGCTTTATCAAGAGGAGGGAATTGAGGAGATAGCCGGACTTGAGACAGTCGCCCGATTCAATATGGCGCCGGATTCGGTGCGACTTGCCAATGTGGTCTCGCAAGGACTTCAATACACCATCTCCTGGCAGCGACCGTTGTTTAATGCCGACGGCAGCGAATGCGTGGATTATAACGGTTGTGAACTCTCTTTGAACAATGAACTGATCGCCGATGTAGAGCCAGATGTCTTCAGCTATCAGAGTGAGATTGCCGCGGGCGAAGAGGGTTGGTATCAAATAAAACTGGTGGCGAAAGATGAAGTGCCCAACTGGTCGGCGCCGGTTGTCCTGACCAAACCGTTGGGGAGTGCGCTCGTTTATGACTTTGAGCAAGCGCAGACTGTTTTCCAGGCGGACCCCTTGGGAAAGTGGGCGCGCAGTCGACAATTGCTGCGCGGGCCACGAACCGCCCATTCCGAAAATTGGGCTTGGGGAACGCTTCCCAATACCGATAATTACGAAGACAATGCCGATTGGAAACTGACCACCCAGGCTGAATACCTGGTTGAGTCCGCCGCCGCGCGCTGCGATTTTTATCAGTGGTTAAACTCCGAATCGGGGCACGACGGCGGGCAGTTGCTGGTCGCCGTGGACGGCAGCGATTGGCAGCTTTTAGAACCAACCGGCGGCTATCCCGACCCGGCGGTGGCAGGATTGATGAACAGCCCCGGTTATTCGGGAGACATCAATGAATGGACGCTCGCGACGTTTGACCTGAGCCAGTTCCAGGGGCATTGTGTCAGATTGCGCTGGCGGTTTGGAACCGACCGCACGATCAACCGCTTTTATGGCTGGTTCATTGACGACCTGGTGTTGTGGGGTTGCAGCCGTATGCAACCGGCTCGGGTCAGTGGTCGCATCACCGACCAGTTCGGTGCGGCGCTGGCGGGAGTCACGGTGCGTGGAGGGAGGTCCACAGCGGTCAGCGTTGCTAATGGGAACTATCTTTTAACTAATCTGCTCCCCGGCGAAACGCTCATCACGGCGTCATATCCGGGCTACCAGGGTGACGACAGTCTGCTGACCCTCGCACAGAACGACAACCGGTCACTGAATTTCGTTTTATGGCGTCCACAACTGGAGCCGCAACCCGACGAGTTCCTTTTCACACTTGGCGCCGGTGATCAGGGTGAAACTTATCTGTCGTTGACCAACCGTGGCGATTTCACCGTTCCGTTCAGCATGGAAGTCCGTTCCGTGTCTCATCAGTTGCGCGACCTATCACGGCGACGAAACCTCAGGAGCCTGCATAC
>Ga0315274_10005504_pt1 | contig 18520 bp, 13 predicted proteins | sample YL17G02_20_MG_FD_203700 | JGI IMG/M metagenome (GOLD analysis project Ga0315274, IMG submission 203700) | Sediment microbial communities from Yellowstone Lake, YNP, Wyoming, USA - YL17G02_20 | ecosystem: Environmental > Aquatic > Freshwater > Lake > Sediment | place: USA: Wyoming | collected...
CCAAAGGTATCGAGACAGCGACACCCACCCCGTCATCCTCAAGAACATCTCCGATGAAGAGGAGATCTCGATCCGTTACCTCGAGCAGATCATCATCCCCCTCAAGATCAACAAGCTCGTCAAGAGCGTCCGCGGCGCCGGCGGCGGCTACACCCTGGCCAGGAACCCCGCCCTGATCAACCTCCGTGAGATCCTGCACGCTCTCGAAGGCTCCTGCTGCCTCGTCGAGTGTGTCGAGGAGGAATTGGATTGCGATCGCCGCCCCTACTGCGCGACTTTTGACGTCTGGAAGGAAGCCACGATGCTCCTCAAGAACTACTTCGAGAGCATCACGCTCACGGACTTGGTCAAGATCGCCGACAAAAAGCAGCATAACCCCAAGGCCAAAACAGCAAAGTCCAAGACCCATTGACCCAGGGGCCCAAGATGCTCGCCTCACGGGTGACCCGGACGTGCCGCCGGAAACGGTTCTAAAGATGAAATCCGTCTGGAGATTGTTCAGCTCCGTCAAGCTGGCCATCGTCCTTTTCATCGTCCTCACCCTGGCCTCCATCCTCGGCACTCTGATCCCCCAGCAGCGCGCCCCGGCCGAATACCAGGCCCACTACGGCAACCTTTCGCGCCTCGTAACGGGTCTTGACCTCGACCGCCTTTACCAGTCGGCCTGGTTCATCGGCCTGCTCCTCCTCTTCGGCCTCAACCTCGTTGTCTGCAGCCTTGCGCGCCTCACGCCTAAGCTCCGCAGGACTTTCGGGAACACCTGGACCACCGGTCCCGGTGAGCTCGCGTCGCTGAAGACCGGGGACTCGTTCACGAAACGCTTAGGCTTAGAAGCCTTTATCGCCGCCGCCCGCGCCGAGCTCGGCCGCCGGCGTTTCCGCGTCGCCGCGAAAAACGAATCCGGCCGCGCTCTCCTCCGCGCCCGAAAGCATACGCTCGGCCTCTTCGGGTCGGACATCGTCCACCTGGGCATCCTTGTCATCCTGGCCGGTGGCATCATCAGCGGCCTCGGCAAGTACCGGTCGGACGTCTCCGTCTCCGAGGGCCAAACCGCTCCAGTCCCGTCGCGCGCCGTCTCGCTCCGCCTCGACAAGTTCGAGACCGAGTATTATCCCGCGGGCGCCGTCAAAGCCTGGAAGAGCACAGTCACGGTCTTCGAGGGGGGGACCCCCCGCCTCACGCGGACGATCTCCGTCAACCATCCACTGAGTTATAAGGGCGTCATGTTCTACCAGAGCAGTTACGGCTGGGACTGGGAGAATCCGTCCCTCGAACTTCAGGTCAAGAAAAAAAGCGATCCCGCCTTCCTCAAGACCATCAGCCTCAAACCCGGCGGGAAGGCCGCCCTGGACGACGGGACGGAGATCACGGCTGTTCGCTTCCTCCCCGACTTCGTGATCGGCGCGGACAACGAGCCGGCGACCCGCACCTGGGAGCCCAACAATCCCGCCGTCCTCATCGAAGGATACCGAAAGGACGCGCGCGTCTTCTCCGGCTGGGTCTTCGCCAAGTACCCGGAGTTCACCCACTTCCGCGACTCCGGCGAGATGGACCTCGCCTTTGAGCTGACCTCTTACAAGGCCCCCCAGTTCTCCGTCCTCCAGGCCGCCTCGGACCCAGGCGCGCCTGTCATCTGGACGGGCTGCATCCTCCTGATGCTGGGCCTTTTCCTCAGCTTCTACTGGCCGCCGCGCGAGATCAAGCTCATCCTCGAAGCTCATGACGGCCCGTCCGTCGCCGTCTCGGCCGGCGGGCTGGCTTTCAAGGGCCGTGACCGCTTCGAGCAAGAGTTCGCCGCCATCATGGCCGTCCTCAGGAGAACCTCATGAACGAACCGACATTTTTCCTCCTGGCCTTCCTGGCTTACGTCCTATCCGCGCTGGTCTATTTCGGAATGCAGCTTTTCCGCAAGGAGAACTGGTCAAAAGCAGGCTACGTCCTGGCCGGCGCGGGCCTCGCCGTCCACACCCTTGCCCTCGCCGCCCGGACCGTCAAGAGCGGCCATGCCCCGTTCACGAACATGTACGAGTCGATCTCCTTCCTGGCCTGGGCGTCCGCCCTTGCCTACGTCCTCATGGAAGGCAAGTTCAAGATCCGGAAGACGGGCCCCTACGTCATGCTCATCGTCGTCGCCCTGATGGCCATCGCCTCCTCACCCCTGATGCCCAAAGAAGCGACGCCCCTCGTCCCCGCCCTCCAGAGCTACTGGCTGTGGCTCCACGTTTCGGTGACGCTTCTCGGCGAGGCCTTCTTCGCCGTCGCCTTCGTCTCAAGCCTCCTCTTCCTCCGCGCGGATGCCGGGGGCCGCAAACCGAAGGGCGAGGAAGCGGCGCGGGCCGCCGAGCGCTACGACGCCATGAGCTACCGGGCGATCGCCGTGGGCTTTCCCCTCTTCACGCTGGGAGGGCTCGTCTTCGGAATGATCTGGGCCTACAAGGCCTGGGGCACCTACTGGAGCTGGGACCCGAAGGAGGTCTGGTCGCTTATCACCTGGCTCGTTTTCGCCCTCTACCTCCACACCCGGATCGTCCTGGGCTGGAAGGGGCGGCGGGCGGCCCTCATCGCCGTCCTCGGATTCCTAGCTGCGCTCTTCACTTATTTCGGGGTCAATTATCTTCTGACCGGATTGCACAGTTACGCGTAAGAATACGAAGAAGAAAGGAAACGGCACAGATGAAAACGTACGGCAAACAAGCTCTCGTCGCCTTCATGGCCGCCGCGGCCGGCCTGGCCATCCTCCTTGCCGCCGACCTCCCGACCCATGTGGGTGCCGGAAAATGCAAGGACTGCCATCGGACGAACAGCCAGGGGCGGCAATATCCCATCTGGGAGTCGAGCAAGCACGCCCAGGCCTTTAACAACCTCAAGACCGAAGCGGCCAAGACGAGCGCGACGAAGGCGGGCGTCACGGGTTCGCCGGAGCAGTCCCCCGAGTGCCTGAAGTGCCACGCTCCCCTGGCCGAAAAAGCGCCCGAGCTCGCCGCGGAGGGTGTCACCTGCGAGGTCTGTCACGGCCCCGGCAGCAACTACAAAAAACTAAATGTCATGATGAACCACGATGAGGCCGTCAAGAACGGCCTCATCGCTTACACTTCAGCGGACGACATCAAAGCCCGGTGCCTGACCTGCCACTCCAACGCCAACGGCAAAACCTTCGACTTCGCCGCGGCCTGGGAGCTTGTCAAGCACCCCAAGCCGGGGAAGTAACCGCAGATTTCAGCTTGCGTCTTCTCTCCCCCGCCCCTGAGGTCACGGCTTACGTTGGTTAAAACGCGCACCCAGCCCAAGAAGACTCAGATAAAAGCGTGAGACCACAAAAAAAAGAACGCCGGTCAAAACCCAATTAACTTAATTTGTTCTCTTACGTTTGGTGTGGGTTGGGAGTCCAGATAATCCCTTGAAGAAAGCGGGCCAGAAGGGGTCTTGCTTCGGGATGGCCAGCGGGACAACGCTTCCGTCCCGTCGCCTCATGGTCCTTTTGCGCTGGTCCTTCGTGACGGTCCCGATGACCGACGCCGGAATCCCCGCCCGTTCGAGCCTCCGGATGATCTTCGGCACAAATGCCGCCTTGGCCGTGATGAGAAGGCTCCCTTCGGCGATGGCCGCGACCGGGTCGATCGTGAACGCCTCGCAGACCATCCGAACCTCATCCGGGTAGATCATCAGGTTCTCGTAGACCTCCATCCCGACGCCGCTCGCGTTGGCGATCTCGAAGAGCCCGCCGATGACCCCGCCCTCGGTCGCGTCGTGCATGGCCGTGACCCCGCCCGCCATCATAGCCACGAGCGCGTCCTCGACCACCGTGATCTTCTTGCAGAGGGCCTTGGCTTTCCGAATAAGCGATTTCGGGTATTTCCTCGCGAGCTCCTTCTCGCGCAGGACCGAGAGCAACCCGGAGGTCTCGATGGCCGGTCCCTTGGTCAGGATGACGCCGTTCCCGGGCCGGGCGCCCGCCGGAGTCACATAGCTCCCCTTTTTGGCGAAGGCAAAGACCGTGATCCCGCCGATCATGGGCGCCGTGAGCCCGGGATAGTAGCCCGTGTGCCCGCCGACGATGGCGATGCCCAGCTCCACGGCCGTCTTGTGGATGGAATCTACGATCGTCTTGAGGTCCTTCGTGCTCGTTTCAGGCGGCAGGAGGAGCGAGGTGGTCATATAACGGGGCTTAACGCCCATGACGGCGATATCGCTCGCCCCGATGTGGACGGTGAACCAGCCGAACGTCCGGAGCGGCAGCATAGGCATGGTGAAGATCGGGTCCTCGGCGATGACCAGGACCTTCCCTCCACCGACATCCACAACCCCCGCGTCTACCCCCGTCATCGGCGGCACGAGGACCGTCTTGTCCTTCCTTCCCAGCCTGTCGAGCAGGAAACGGCTGAACGTCTCGTAGTCGATCTTGCCTATCTTCATTTCAATTTCACATCATCCACATACAACACGAACGTCCCCGGCACTGTGACAGCGCCTATGAAGACGCCCATAATCCCGGTGCCGTCGAGTTTGACTTCCTCGAACGTCACCGTATATTCCCTCCACTCCGGACCAACCGTGAAGAACTTGATCACCGGCATGAAACCGCGGCTCTGGGCGAAGAACTCGAGGGCGCACTGCCGCGCGTCCCCCTTGGCCCAAAAGCTGATCCCCTTCCTCGACGACAGGTTTGCCGGCGCCATGATCGTCTTTCCCGGGCCGAACATCGCGCCCGCCCAGCGGAACATGGCGCCCTCCGCGATCTCGCCGGTGAGCTTCATCGCTCCTTGACTTCCCCGCGCACCTTCGCCTGTCCATTCCATTTTGACCTGGGATTTCCCGCCCATCATCGAATCCGTCGAGTCGACCCATCCCGCGCCGAAATCGGCCGCGATCTTTCCCCCTTCGAAGTCGCTAATCCCGCCCGCCGGGGAATACTCCGGGGGAGGCTCCTGCTTCAATTTATCATCGGCATTCATGGCTTCCTTGACCGTTTTCCGGAAAGCCTCCCTGTCCAGGCGAACGCCTTCCCTCCAGACGGCCGCGACGCGCCGGGTGGCCAGGATGTCGGCCGCGGGGTCTCCATCGACAAGGAGGAGGTCCGCGAACGCCCCCCGGCGAACCCTGCCCCGTCCCTCGAGATGGAATTTATCGGCCGGGACCGACGTCGCGGCCCGCAAGGCCTCGATCGGCGTCAGCCCGGCTTTGACCAGGAGCTCCAACTCTCCATGGAGACTCGCACCGAACGTCGTCCCCGGATTCGGAGCGTCCGTCCCGGCCAGGATGGGCACCGCCGCTTCCTTTAGCTGTTTGAGGGCCCTCTCGGCGGCCGCGTAAGCCGCGGGGCTTGTGTGAAAGCCCTCCATCGTCCTATTCACCTCGCCGGCGGTCTGCGGCGAGACGAACGGCGCCAGCCCCGGATCTGCGATGAGCGCCGCGTTCGACATCCCGGCCATGGAATGCAGGACGCTCAAAGTGGGAATGACAAAGGCCTTCGCGCGGGCGGCGAGCTTCCCGAAGTCCGGATCATAGGCGTCATTGAAATAGAGGTGGACCAGGCCATCGACGCCGGATTCGAGCCCGTCTTCGCAGTTCCGGAGGGTCGCGGCATGGATGACGGCCAGCTTGCCGCGGGCGTGGGCCGCCCGGATGATCGCGGCCACCTGGTCCTTGGTCAGCGTCGGCCTGGGAAAATTATACGAGGAGCCGTCATCCTGGATGATCTTAATGAAATCCGATCCTTCGGCGATCCGGTCATCCACGAACTTCTGGATATCCGTCGCCGGCTCGATGGTGGGGATGGGCGCGCCGAACTGGGTGCCGTGTCCCCCGGGAACGGTGAGGAGGACCTGGGGCGAGATGAAAAAGGCGAGGTCCCGCGCCCCGCCGGCCAGGGCTTTCCGGATCGCCTTGGCGGTCTCGATGTAGGTGAACATGTCGATGACGGTCGTCACGCCGAACATCGCAGCTTGTTTCAGCTGCTCCGGGGCCCACGTGTGAACGTGGGAATCGATGAGGCCCGGCAGGAGCGTTTTGCCCCGGCCGTCAATGACCTCGGCGTCTGCGGGAACGGCGATCTTAGCTCCGACCGCCGCGATCTTGCCGTCCTTGATAACGACCGTACCCGATGGGATGACTTTTTCGCCATCGAATATCCGGGCGTCCCTAATCGCCTCGGTTCCGGGCTGCGCTGATCTCGGGGGCCGTCCCGCCGAGGCCAACAAGCAAATGCCCGCCAGCGCGAGCCCCGTAACATAAGCATTTATCCTATGCCTTTTCTTAAAAGAGACGATGTTTTTCATAAACCGTCCTCCTGACCTTCCGAGTGAAATATCTTTTCATAGTGTATGACGGGAGCCCCGAAACGTCAAACGCCCAAAATTGTCGGTAGGACGTGACAAATAATCCCGATGCTCGGCCTCCAGCTTCTTCCTATAGACGCCAGAGGTAGGAAGCCTTGAAGAAAAGGCCGCGTTTCATTTCGAGGAAACGGTCGGCGCCGCGGTATTCCCCCTCCACCCATTCGAGCTTGTTGTAGAGAGCGCCGTAGCCGAACTGGATGACCGTCCCCGGGATGTAGGTGAACGAGGCGAGAAGGTCCGTCAAGAGCTCTTTCCGGTAGGTGTTGTACTCCACGATGCCCCGGAAGAAGAGATACTTGTTCATCTGGTAGGTCAGCAGGCCCCGGCCGATGGCGTAGTCAAAGACCTTGTCCTTTGTCCCCTTCCGGTAGAGGTCGGCGTATGTCAGGCTAAGGTTCAGGTTGAACTGCTCCGAAGGCTGATAGATGACGCTCCCCACGGCCCGGTTCCCGTAGCCCTGATAGGGTTCGTCCATATAGCGGATGGCGTTGCCGAGTCGATATTGACCGCGCACGGAAAGCTTCTTGGAAACCTGGCTGGAGGATTGGACGGTCAGGCCGCCCGTGTTGAACCTCCGGCCGAGGAAGATTTCCGTCGCGTAGACGCCCATCACGGTCACGGTCGTATTGCCCGGTAGAAGGGCTTGGAGGGCGAGGACGTCGTTCGTCTCAACCATATCGAAATAAAGGTCCTTGAGGACGGAGACGTAGATCTGGGGCGTGAGCTTGCGGAAAAACCGGCTCTTCGGATAGATCCGGGGCAGGAGGGCCGCCCGCAGGCTGGTCAATCCGTTCCGGGTGAGGTAACCCGTGGTCGTCTGGAAATCCCGCGAAATGTCATGGAATCCGAGGCTCGCGCCGAGTCCCCGGGTGTCATAGACATAATCCAAACCGAGGGCAGTGCCGTCCGCGGCGGGCGCCTCGGACACGTCCCGGGTCCAAGAGCCGAAGCCATGAAAGCCGAGGATGCTCGACCGCCCCAGTCGGACTTGACCGTCCGCACCCGTGACCTGGTTGAAACCGCCCTCATGCTCGCGGCCGGTATAGAAACCCCCGATGAAACCCTCTCCGGCCAGGGCTCGCTTATAGCGGAGGACGGCGACGCCCGCGAACCGGTCATCCCCCGCCCAGGACGGGTCGAGCGACGGCGATTCGTCCAGGGCGATGATCGAAGCGATGGTGTCTCTCCTCCCGATCTTCCCCGAGAGTTTGAAGCCAAGCCGCGGATCGACGATCGTCCGGGTGTGGACGACGGACTGGAGCGGGTCCCCGCCCGAAGAGCCGGCTAAGAGGAACATTTCGCTTCCTTCCAGAAAAAAGGGCCGTTTCTCGGGGAAAAAGAGGTCGTAGCGGAGATTGACGTCCACCTGGCCTGCGTCAGCCTCGATTTGGCTGAAATCCGGGTTCCAAGCGGCGTCCAGGATGAGCTGGGAGGTGATACCGTATTTTCCGGTCAGGCTGAGGTCCCTGGCGGCCTTGCCCTGCTCGAGCGTCCCAGCCTCACGGCCCCATTTTTGACTGGTGGTGAACGCGGGCAGGACCTCGAGGAGGGTATATCGCTTGATGTCGTGAAGCTCGAACGGCATCATCTGGGTCAGGAAGAAATAGCCCCGGGCCGGGTCGAGGGGCGGATAGGAGCCGTGCTCGGACTTCCGGCTGATCCGCCGCTCGAAGAAGATGGACATCTCGACCCGCGCTTTCCCGGCATAGCGGATGCTCTTGAACGGGACGCGGAGCTCGATGGAGAAGCCGTCCGGGTCGAGGCGCCCGGCGCTCGTCCAGATGAAGTCGACGCTGAAGTCCTCCTGGCCGCCGGCGAAGCGGCTGTCGGTCTGGATGCCGAGGGGATTGACATAGAACGCGTAGAGAGACTGCTGGTCGTTAAAAGTGTCGAGGTTGATGCAGATGAAGTCGTCGGGCCGGATCGTGTCCCGGTTGGCCATGGAGGCCTTGATCTTATCCGGCTCCCGGTCATAGCACTTGAAGGCAAAGTAGAGGTTCTCGGCGTCATAGGCCATGAACGCTAAGGTCTTCTCGCTGGGCTCGCGGCCGAAATCAGGAATGAAGGTCTTGAAGCCCGAAACGCTCGGCGCTTTCTGCCAGACGGGGTCATCGAGCTTGCCGTCGAGGACGGGAGGCGTGTCCGTCCGGAACGGCTTGAATATTTCCGGCGGCGCGTCGGCGGAGACGGGAATTGCGGAAGCGAGGCAGGCGAAGCCGTAGAAAAAGATCGCCGCTAAGACTGCGCCGGCGCGAAAACGGGTGCCCATGATCGTCCTTTTATAAAAGAAGGCGGCGCCCAAGTCAACCGCCTGGTCAGCGCGAAACTCGCCGGTCAATAATGATATTGTACGCCGGGTTCCGCGTCTAAAACGTTTTTTCGCTTGACATTCGGATTTATTGCATGTATATTCCTATTTAAGATTATGTTCTTATTTACAAGAAGGCTGTAATGAAGCGCGATCCTGAAGAACTGCGGCGAATGATGGACCGGTTCGAGGACGTGGTCCGCCGCGCCGGCGTCAAGCTCACCCAGCAGCGCATCGAAATCTTCCGAGAGGTGGCCCGGACCGGCGATCATCCGGACATCGAGACAGTCTTCACGAGCGTCCGCAAAAAGATGCCTACGGTTTCGCTGGATACCGTCTATCGAACCCTGGGGCTGTTCGCAGACCTCGGGCTGGTCACGACCGTCCGGCCGCTTAACGCCCGGGTTCGATTCGACGCCAACACGGACGTCCACCACCATTTCATCTGCACCAGGTGCGGCGTGATCCTGGATTTCGAGGATCGGGACTTCGACACCTTGAAAGTCCCGGAGGCGGCAACTTCGCTCGGGCGGGTGGATTCCCGGCATATCGAACTCAGGGGCTTGTGCGCGGCCTGCCTGAAGAAAGAAAAATAAAGGAGGCATTTCCATGACAAAAACAAAAGAAAAACTCACCACCGGATTCGGGGCGCCGGTCGAAAACGACCTCAACTCGATGACGGCCGGGGCCAAGGGGCCTGTTCTCATCGAGGACGTTCATCTTCTCGAAAAGCTCGCCCACTTCGACCGCGAGCGTATCCCCGAGCGCGTCGTGCATGCCAAGGGGGCCGGAGCGCACGGGACCTTCGAAGTGACCCGTGATGTCTCCAAGCATACGCGGGCGAAGTTCCTTTCCGAGGTGGGAAAGAAAACCGAAGTCTTCGTCCGGTTCTCCACCGTCGGCGGCGAGAGGGGATCGGCGGACTCCGAGCGCGACCCGCGCGGATTCGCGGTGAAATTCTACACCGAAGAAGGTAACTACGACATGGTGGGCAACAACACCCCCGTCTTCTTCATTCGCGACCCCTTGAAGTTCCCGGATTTCATCCACACCCAGAAACGTAACCCCGCGACGAACCTCAAGGACCCGGACATGTTCTGGGACTTCCTGTCTCTGACCCCCGAATCCATCCACCAGGTCACGATCCTCTTCTCGGACCGAGGCACGCCCACGTCCTACCGGAACATGAACGGCTACAGCAGCCACACCTACATGTGGTACAACAGAAAGGGTGAGTACTGCTGGGTCCAGTATCATTTTAAAACCTTGCAGGGGATCCAGAACTTCACCCGCGAGGAGGCGGACCGCATGCGCAGCGCCGACCCCGACTGCGCCACCCGGGACCTCCATGGGGCGATCGCGCGCGGCGAGTATCCGTCCTGGCGCGTCGAAGTGCAGATCATGACGCCGGAGCAGGCGAAAGACTACCGGTTCGACCCCTTCGACATCACCAAGGTCTGGCCGCACGCGGACTTCCCGCCCGTCGAGATCGGCCGCATGGTTCTCGACCGAAACCCCGAGAACTATTTCGGCGAGGTCGAGCAGGCGGCCTTCTCCCCCTCCAGTTTCGTCCCCGGCATCGGCCCGTCGCCGGACAAGATGCTTCAGGGGCGCCTGTTCAGCTACCACGACACGCACCTCCATAGGCTCGGCCCCAACTACCATCTACTGCCGGTCAACGCCCCGAAAGCGGCTCCTATGAACAACTATCAGCGGGACGGCGCCATGCGCCTGGACAATAACGGCGGGGGCGCCCCGAACTATTGGCCGAACAGCTTCGGCGGCCCGGACCCTGAGCCCGGCACGGGCATCCCGTCCATCGACATAGCCGGAGCGGCGGCGCGCCATGCCTACGTGCTCGGTGATGTCGACTTCGTCCAGGCGGGCGCCCTCTACCGTAAAGTCATGACGGATAAGGACCGCGTGCACCTCGTCGGCAACATCGTCTCCCATCTCGGAGGCGCGCGGAAGCGTATCCAGCTCCGGCAGACCGCCCTCTTCTACAAAGCCGACCCGGAGTATGGCGAGCGCGTCGCCAAGGGGCTTGGCCTGAAGGTCGAGGAGGTCCGGCGGCTGGCCGCGATGTCGCAGGAGAACCGCGTCAAAGAGACTTCCGAGTAATTTCTTTATATGCCTTTTTGTCGCCCACGGTCAGCCCGGCCGTCTTTGGGAGATATTATGCTTTCTATCCGAACTGAACGCTTCGATCTTGCGGCGTCCACTCCCGCCCACCTCGATGCCGAGCTCGAATTGTCATCCGAACGGACGAATCTTCTCGGCAGCGTCCCCGAAGGCTGACCACCCGGTGAGTACGATCATGGCGACTTCTTTGATTCAGCCTTTTGTCCGCGGCGAAAGGCAATGGAGTCGAGGATTTTTCCAAAGCGGGGATTATCGTGTAAGTTGACAAGCAAAGGATCGCGGCGAAACCAGGCGTCGCGCTCGTCACCGTTGCGCACAGCTTTTTCGAGCCAATCCAGCGCCTTTTCCTCTTCCCCTAAAATGGAGTAACATTCTGCCGCCTCTGAGGTAAACCAGAAAGCCAATTCGGCATACTTCAAAACTCCTTCATCCATGAGCGCCGAAACTTCAGCCCCCTTGTTTTCCCTAGCCGAAAGAAGAGCTCTGGCCATCCTGACCTGGTAATTTTTCTGATCTTCAACGGGGAGGCTGTCCAGGCGCCGACGGGCCTGGGACAGGTCATTCCCATCAATATGCGCCCTGGCCATTTTCTCAATGGCATAAGGATTATGGGGAGATATCTCAAGGATCTTCTCGAGTTCGCGGACGGCTCCGGAGATATCGCCTTCCTGGCGCAGGATATCCGCAAGTTGCATTCGGGCAGGGAAAAACAGCGGGTCATGCACCAGCATCTCGTTCAAGAGAGCCTTTGCGGAAGCAAAGTCACCGTTCGAGATGAAATAATTAGCGAGCCAGTTTTTTGCATCTATATCGTCCGGATTGATTTTGAGAGCTTTCTCTGTCTCTTCGGGGATCAGCTCTTTCCGACCCTGGTATAGATAGAGGGCAGCCATACTGGAGTGGGCTCTTCCTGAATTGGGATCATCCCGAAGGGCGTGACGCAGCTCTTCTTCAGCCCGGTACAGCGCGCTTGTATCATTGGAAGTGCCGCTGTCGATTTCCAGAACGAACGTGAATCCATACCAGGCTCTTGCCTCGGAGAATTTCGGATCAAATTCCAAGGCACGCTCCAGCATCAGCCTCGCCCTCGGCAGGTCAAATTGATGGAGTAAAAAGAGCATCCCCTTTTCAAAATACTCGTTGGCCTCAGAATTGGGCGAAGCCTGAGCCGCGCTGCCCGGGCGTTCCCGGTTCATTTCTGCCGCTCGTCGTTTGTTAAATATTCCGGTGAAGGTTACGAGATAACCCAAGGCGATAATCATTAAAGTTGCCGGCAATACCCATAGTTTCCGCCTTCGCCGGACTTCTTGAGCCGGAAGAATGTGACCGGCCGCCGCCGCGGGCTCGATCGCCTCGAAGGCCGCCAAGACTTCCTCTGCCCACTTGTACCGCTTGGATGTGTCTTTTTCCAAGCATTTCCGGATGATTTCTCTCAGATTCATAGCCACCCGCGCGGGAAGGGGAAACGGCTGATCCCGCAGAATGGCGGATGTCACTTCAAATGCCGTTGGACCTCTAAACGGCAGCCCCCCGGTTATCATCTCATACAGCACGACTCCCACAGCCCAAATGTCGCTCTGAAATCCGGCCGGCTCGCCGCGAAGGACTTCGGGCGCCAGATAATGCAGCGTTCCCATCAAGGAACCTTCCTCTGTCAATCCTTGTTGGGACTGTGAGACTTTTTTCAAATCATCGTTTCGGAGGCACTTGGCCAGGCCGAAGTCCAGGATCTTTGCCCTACCCTCCGGGGATATCATCAGGTTGGAAGTCTTAAGGTCACGATGGATGATGCCACGCTCATGGGCATAACGGAGCGCGTCAGCGATCTGAACGCCGAAGCGCAAGACGGCCTCCGTCGGCAGCCCCTCGGGCGGAATGATCTTGGTTAGAATTTTGCCTTCCACATATTCCATAGCGATGTAGGGACGGCCTTTCTCTTCGCCGACTTCATAAATCGTGCAAATGTGCGGATGGTTCAATGCCGAGGCCGTTTGGGCCTCCTGAATAAATCGCTTTTTATGAATCGGGTCCTGGGTCAATTCAGGAGATAAAAATTTAAGGGCCAAGGAGCGGATGAGTTTCAGGTCTTCCGCTTTATAGACCACCCCCATTCCCCCTCGTCCCAGCTGTTCAAAGACCCTGTACTTTTCCGCAAAAATCTCCCCTGGGACAAATTCTTTGAAAGGCGTGAGAAACGTTTCCGTTTGAGAAGGGAGAAACTCATCGGACGATTCAAGCGGGGCGCCGCATCGACGGCAATGAGACGCGCCCGCCGGATTTCCAGACTTACATCGGGGACAAATCATTTCCTAATATCCCTATCTTATTATGCAATTGAAATCAAACCCCGGACTTACGTCCGGGGAATCCTCCCGTGCATGCTTCGCATGTCCGACTCCGTCGGAACCCTCTTCATCTACGGACTTACGTCCGCAGATTTACGGCGGTACGATTAAAAATATCACTTGCTGTGAAGGTCGTCAATGTACCAGATCTGTCTTCGGGCTAATGGCTGAACAGAACTTGAGGTTTGCCCTAAAAATGAGTTCCCCTTTGCCTGCAAAATATCATCCACTCTTTTAGCTGACTCTTACGGATGACGAGCCCCCCCTTGGTCTTGACCAGGATCTTTCTGTCCGTAAAGACCTTCCTGATCAAGTTTTATGGGACATGAGCGTCCGGACCCCGTCGACGACCAGATCTACTTCTTTTGTTGAGATATAGATCGGAGTGGAGATGCGCGCGCCGTAGGTCCCCGCCTCCTTACTCCCGGTCGTCCGGATGACCAGGTTGTGTTTTTCGCGGAGATAATCGACGAGCTTCGACCCATCGACCCCCGCCATCGAAAAGGCCGTCAGGCCCGCGCTGAGGTACGGGTCGATGGGCGTATGGAGTTTCACTCCGGGGATCTTCCCCACTTCCTGTTTCAGGCGGCCGGCCAGGACCTTGATCCGCCGCTCGATTCGGGACTTCCCGATCCGGTTATGGAAGTTCAGGGCTTCGTCGAGGGCGAAAACGAACGCATCCGACCGCTGCCCCTGAGGGTCGAGCTTGCTGGCCGATGCGGTTGTATCCCAGCCGGACGAAACGATGGTCGGCCAGACCTTGTCCAGGGCCTCTTTCCTCACGTAAAGAAGTCCGATACCGGTCGGGGCCCCGAGCCACTTGTAGGGACTCGACATGAAGAAATCGATGCCCAGCTCTTTCATGTTGAGGTCCAGCATGCCGATTCCGTGGGCGCTGTCGGCAAGGATGAGGAGGCCTTTGTCGTGGGCCAGCCGGCTCAGTTCCTTGAGGGGCATGATCAAGCCCGTGATGAAGACCGTGTGGCTGATGCTGATGATTTTCGTCCGGGGCGTGATCGCGGCGGCGAACGCGTCGACGATCTCCTGCGCGTTTTTGGGGAAAAGCGGCATGGACGCCTGCGTGATTTTGATGCCGGACCTCTTTTCTTTGAGCCGCCAGGGGTTGATATGACCGGGATGTTCGAGGCTGGTGACAAGAACTTCATCGCCCTCCTTCATATCGAGCCCGTTGACGATGAGGTTGATGCCCTCCGTCGTGTTGCTCGTCAAGGAGACCTCATCCGTCGAAGCGTGGATGAACGCTGCCAGCTTTTCGCGGACGGCCTCCTTGAACGTCGGCAGGTAGTTGTAGCCGTCGTAGGGGTTGGTCATCTGAACCCGGAAATAGCGCGTCAGGGCGTTGAAGACGGGTTTGGGCATGGGCCCGAGGGTCCCGTTGTTCATCATGATGAAGCGGTCTTCGAACTGGTAGAATCTCCGGATTTCCTCCCAGTAAACACCGTCCGGCGCCTCATCCTCCAGATATTTCTGGTTGAGCGACATGATGCTTTGGGCGATGTCCGCGCTGAGCTTCTCCAGGGCGGAAAGGGAGACGGCCGAACCGGCCAGCACGTATCTAGCAAAATCCCTCCGGGAAAAATCCTTCGGACTATTCATGGATGGACCTCCTTCAAACGATTGAGGTCATTGTAGGAGCAAAGGCCGCCAGGAGTCAACCCACAGGAGAAAGGCCCTATTTCTTCTCCCCCCCGGGGTCAGCTCCGCGACACTCTCCGTCCCATTGTCCAGCGTCACGGTGGAGGGCCAAGCAGGTAAGAAAGAGGGACCAAAGGATAACAAAAAGGCGACCGGATTCCGCCGGGAGAATCTGTCGCTTGCCGGTCTTATCTTTGATTATCTGCCTCACGGCCCTTGGCCAAAACAACTGGAAGCGGTCAAGAGATCAGCGGCTTGGCCATTCAAAATTCGTGATCGGAGAATCCTGACAAAAGCGCACCGCTTTCGTGAATCGAAGTCTGTGCTTTTTAATCTTTGCGTACAACGTCGAGTACTTGATTCCCAAGAGGACGGCCGCCCCGCGAATATTGGCGTGGGCCGTGGTCATGGCTTGGGAAATGATATCCCGCTCCAACTCTTCCATGATCTGCATGACCGGGGCCGGCCTGCCTTCGCTGATCAATTCGATGCAGCCGTCGAGGTTACCGAGGGAGAAAACCAGCGCGGTGACAACCCCCTTTTTATTATGCCATGGGAAATAAGATCCGGAGTCCTTCATAAGCGCCATCGCCTCAGGAGAAGGACCGGTCGAACGGTCCGGCGGGACTTGATTTTCCATCTGCGTCGTCGTTCTGAGCGTCATGTCTTCTTTCATGAGAGCTCTCCTCGATTTCGGGATCGAAAGCGTCCGAACCTCGTTCTCAGGACGGACTCCTCAAGAACTACATCCTAGAAGATAGTGAAGGTTTCGTTCCAGCGGAACCGATTTTCTTCGAAGCGGCCGAAAGAGGATGCGGAAGGGCCCGGACAAGCCGCGAACGGTCCTCGCCGGCTCGCGGCCGCCCTGAACACCCAGCTCAAAACGGCGAACGTCGCCCTGATCGAGGTCAAGAGCTCGGGAGTGTCAGATTTTGGTGATGCCTTTAGAGCCGGCCTTCGAGAATTTTACGGAAATTTTCGCGGTAGTTCCGGCTGACGTTGACCCGCTGATTGTTCTTGAGGATGAGGACGGATTCGCCGTGGAAATAGGGCTGGATTTCCTGGATGGATCCCATGTTGACGATGAAAGATCTGTGCGTGCGGATGAACATGCGGGGGTCCAGTTTTTTCTCGAGGTCGCTCAACGTCTCGTGGAGAAGGTGCTCCCCCGTTTCGGTATGGAGGGCGGCATAGCTCCCGGCCGCCTTGATCCACAAGACGTCCTCCGCGTTTAAAAAGCGGATTCCCCGTTTGGACGGGACGAGAAATCTTTTGATATAAGGGCTTTCCGTCCGGACATCCTCGATCAGGCTTCTGATCCTGGTCTTGAAATCCTCCTGGTTTGTTTCCATTCCGATCATGCGCCGGGCGTGCTTCAGACAGTCCTGGAAACGGTCCTGATCGAACGGCTTGAGCAGGTAATCCAAGGCGTGGATCTCGAACGCCCGGAGAGTGTATTGATCGTAGGCCGTGGCGAAAACTATGTGCGGCAAATGCTCCTGCCCCAGGGCCTCGACGACACCGAAGCCGTCCGGCTCCGGCATCTGAACGTCCAGGAAAACGAGGTCGGGCTTTTCCTTTCGGATGATTTTGATCGCGTCCGAGCCGTTGCCGGCCTCGCCGACGACGTCAAGGTCTTTCTCCGAGCGGAGAAATTCCCGGATTTTCTGGCGGGCATACGCTTCGTCGTCGACAATGACCGTCCGGATCGCCATGCCCTAATCCATCTCTCTCGTCATTCGGTCAATCGGCCTGGTTTTGAAAAGGAATGTCGAACGCGATCTGGACTCCGCCTTCGCTCCTGTTTTGAAAACAGAAGGCACAATCCGATCCATAAAGGCTCTGGAGGCGGCTTTTGATGTTTTTCAACCCGACCCCTTTGTCCAGGAGCGACTTTGGATCGTCTTTTAAACCCAGCCCGTCGTCTGAGACCCGGACGACCAGCCGTCCGTTGTCCCGGCTCACCGCGATTATGACCGTCCCCCCCTCGTTTCGAGGCATGATTCCGTGCTTGATCGCGTTTTCCACGAGCGGCTGCAGGCTGAAGCTCGGGATAAGAGCCGAAAGCGTTTCCGGCGCGATGTCGTACTCGACGGCGAGCCTGTCGCCGAAGCGAGCTTTCATGATGTCGAGGTAAAGGGCCAGAACGTCCAGTTCGTTCTTGAGAGGAATTTTCTGGGCGTCCGGCTGTTCGAGAGTGGCGCGAAGGAGGTCGCTCAGGCGGCTGATCATCCGGTCCGCCAGGCCCGGATCCTGATAGACGATCGCGGAGATCATGTGCAGCGTGTTGAACAGAAAATGGGGATTGACCTGGGACTTTAAGACCTGGAGATTGGCCCGGGCCAATTCGGCCTCGAGCCGGCCGGCGGCGAGGTCCTTCTCCCTGTACATGCGGAGATGATCGAGGCCCCAGACGATCACCAGGATGACCAGGAAGGTCACGATGTTGTTGTGGAGATAGTTCAAGCCTGTCAACCAGACGTCGTTGAGATAGGTTCCCTCCGTGGGAGGGAGAGCAACGAGGGGCCGGAACAGGAGCTTATAGAAACCGACGGAGATGGAGGATTCCAAGGCGGAGAGGATGAGACCGCCGGGGATGAGGACGGCGAGATGGGCGGGCCAGCGGCGTCCCCGGAGGGGGAACCGGCGCGCGAGCCATATCGCGGCCGGAGCGCAGACGGCCCAAGGAAGCCACCGGACGGCGTAGAGAAGGAAATCCTGCCAAAGACTGAGCCGGTATCCTTCTTTGCTGATGAGGTATACAAAGAAATTGGAAGTCGTGAAGAACAGGGTGACGATGAAAAACAGTCCCACCAGGATCAGAAATGTTCGTATCCGCGATTGAAGCGGCGATGTCATCAGCAGCCCTTTCTCCCGGCATCCTCGGAGCTAGCCACAAATTCATCATAAGGCAACGCCGGGGGAATATCAAGCCATGGCCTTTCCGGAAGCCTCGATTTCAATAATTTGAATAAACGACAATGTTTTTTACGTGCCGTAAATAATCATTCGCCGACTTTCTCCCTCGGCGGCCGGCTCGCGGCCGATATTTCAGAGATGAAAGAGGCGAGTTTTTCCGACACCGACCGCCGGCATATTTATTGCATAAGGAAATCGGCGTGCACTTTAAATCCACAAGGAGGATTCATGATGAGTAAACGAATTCTGTTTCTGTTGGTGGGTCTGGTTCTGGCCGGCACCGTGATATTCGGCCAGGTGACCAACGCCCGCATTATCGGCACCCTTACCGATACCGATGGCAGCATCCTGCCGGGTGTGGCTGTTGAGGCCACCAGCCCCAAGCTCGTCGGCAAGGCCACCACCATCTCCGACGAGAAGGGCGTCTTTCGCCTGCTCAACCTGATGCCTGGCTTCTACAAGCTCAAGTTTGAACTGGATGGTTTTCAGACGCTGGTGCGGGACAACATCGGCGTGTCCCTGGAGCAAACGATCACCCTGAACGCAACCATGGAGCTCGGCAAGATCACCGAGTCGATCGTGGTTACAGGGCATGCGCCGCTGATTGACATCAAGAACACCTCCAAGGACCTGACCATGACCAAGGACACGTTCCGGGCCCTGCCCAAGGGCCGCGATTTCGCCTCGCTGGTGACGGTCCTCCCCGGGGTGGACACCGAGGCCTTCGCCGGCGGCGTCGACCGGGCCGGAGCATCGGCGCGTCCCGGCGGCGTCTCCGTGGACGGCGCCACGGCGTCGGAGAACGTGTTCTTCGT
>Ga0315274_10005505_pt1 | contig 18520 bp, 18 predicted proteins | sample YL17G02_20_MG_FD_203700 | JGI IMG/M metagenome (GOLD analysis project Ga0315274, IMG submission 203700) | Sediment microbial communities from Yellowstone Lake, YNP, Wyoming, USA - YL17G02_20 | ecosystem: Environmental > Aquatic > Freshwater > Lake > Sediment | place: USA: Wyoming | collected...
CGTGCTTTTTTTGGCCGGGGAGGCGTCCGGTTATACTACGGGCCACGTGCTCAACGTAGACGGCGGAATGGCGATGTGATCGCGGCGTGCTGGAATGCAGTTGAAAACGGCATGGCGTTCCGGGTTGAATTACTGGCGTCGGTAGCGCGGCACTTGCGCGGCGCTTGTTGCGCAGTAAAATCTGTCTGGATCGAATTCCGCATGCTTCCGCGGCGACGGCGGCCACGGCCTGCATGCGGCCGAAGGCTCATTGGTCCTGGAAGGAGGTCCTACAAGTGACGAACGACGAGATTGCCAAGAAGGTGATTGGCATGGTGGCGGAACGCATGGGCGTTGACGACGAGGCGAAGATCACCAACGAAACCCACTTCGTCAATGATATGCAGGCCGACTCGCTCGACCTTGCAGAGCTGGTCATTGACATGGAGGAAGAATTCGGCGTGCAGATCAGCGATGAGGATGCGCAGGGGCTCGAGACGGTAGGCCAGGCCATCAAGTACATCCAGGAGCATCAGCAGGAGTGATGGACCGCAGACGCGCTGTAGTGACGGGTGTGGGGATTGTATCTCCCCTGGGCAACGACAGGGAGACCGCGTGGCCCGCGATCTGCGCGGGCCGCAGCGGTATACGCCTGATACAATCCTTTGATACAAGCAGTGGGTTCACCGTGCGGATAGCCGGCGAGGTGCGCGACTTCGATCCGCTGAAGTACGTCACCAAGCGGGAGGTGCGCCGAATGGACCGGTTCGCTCTCTTTGCGATCGCGGCGAGCGAGCAGGCTATCACCAGCTCTCGTGTGCTCGACGGCGTCGCAAACCGCGAACGCATAGGGGTCTTCGTCGGCAGCGGCATAGGCGGTCTGCCCGAGCTGGAATCACAACACACCAAGCTCATCCAACAAGGTCCTGACAGAGTCAGCGCACTGACGATCCCGAAGCTGATGTCGAATGCCGCCGCCGGACAGGTGTCCATTCGCTATGGGCTGCGGGGTCCGAGCATGTCAGTGTCCAGCGCATGCGCGTCGTCCTCGAATGCAATAGGCGAGGCATTCGAGAGCATTCGTCGGGGCACGGTGGACGTTCAGGTCTGCGGGGGAGCCGAGGCGGCGGTCACGCCCCTTGGGCTGAGCGGCTTCATGCAGTTGAAAGCGCTCTCTACCCGCAACGATGAACCCGAGAAGGCCAGCCGGCCTTTCGAGAAAAACCGCGACGGCTTCGTCATGGCCGAAGGGGCGGGCATACTGGTCCTGGAAGCGCTGGAGGTGGCAACGGCGCGCGGCGCTCCCATCCTGGCCGAGCTCGTGGGCTACGGCGCCAGCAGCGACGCCTCACACATGACCCTGCCCGACCCCGAAGGCAAGGGCGCCGCTCGCGCCATGCGGAACTCCCTTGATGACGCCGGCATGCAGCCCCGGGACATCTCATACATCAATGCCCACGGCACAGGCACCCCGGCGGGCGACGACATCGAGGCGAAGGCCATTTGTCAGGTCTTTGGCGATTATGCGCGGGAGGTGCCCGTCAGTTCGTCCAAGAGCATGTTCGGGCATCTGTTGGGCGCCTCGGGCGCCCTCGAGAGCGCCGTATGCATCTGGGCCCTTCAGGACAACATCTGCCCTCCCACCATCAACCTGGATGAGCCCGACCCCGAGTGCTGCGGCCTCAACTTCGTCCCCCATCACAGCCAGAAACGCCCGCTGAACGCCGTGATGAACAATTCCTTCGGCTTCGGCGGGCACAACGTGGCGCTGATATTCAAGCAATACAAGCAGTGAGACTCCCCATCCGGCGGGAGCTTCTGAACACGTCAGGCGCCGCTTCGCAGGTGTGAGGGCGGCGCCGGTTTTTTCGTGGGCCTTACTCGGAGTGAGGCGCAGGGCCGGCCGCTGGCTCCGTGCCACCCGGGGTCTGTTACGCCTATGGCTGTGCGAGTTGCCCACATCATCACTCGAATGATCCTGGGCGGGGCGCAGGAGAATACTCTGCTTACCTGCGAGGGCCTGCTCCAGTCGCCGGACTGGGACGTAACCCTGGTAACGGGACCGGCACTCGGTCCGGAGGGGGAACTGATCCGGCGGGCCGCCAAGGCAGGCGTGCCGACCATCATCGTGCCGGAGCTGCGAAGGCCCATTCACCCGTGGCGTGACGCGGCGTCGTTTGCCAAGCTGCTAAGCATCATCCGCTCCATCGCCCCTGCCGTGGTTCACACCCACAGCTCCAAGGCCGGCATCCTCGGCAGGATGGCGGCCAAGGCGGCAAGGGTCCCGGTGATCCTACACACGATCCACGGGCTGCCTTTCCATCCCTATGGGAACCCCGCTGCAAACGCCATGTATATCCTGGCGGAGCGGTTGGCCGCGGGCTGCTGCGACCGGATTGTCTCCGTCGCCGACGCGATGACACGGCAGGCCGTCGCGGCCGGCGTGGCAGCGCCGGAGAAGTTCGTGACAATCTACAGCGGCATGGAGATGGACGGGTTCCTCAACGCAGACCGCCTCAGGGAGAGCACGCGGCGGGAGTTCGGGTTCACAGACGACGACGTCGTGATAGGCAAGGTCGCCCGCCTGTTCCGTCTCAAGGGTTACGAGTACGTCATCGAGGCAGCCCCGCGGATTGTCCGCTTGTGCCCGAAGGCCAGGTTCCTGTTTGTAGGGGACGGCATACTTAGGGACGAACTGCGGCGTCAGGCGCAGCGGCTCGGCGTGGCCGACAGGATGGTGTTCGCGGGACTCGTGGACGCTGCCCGCATCCCCGCCATGGTCAGCGCAATGGACGTTGTCGTGCATGCCTCGCTGCGGGAGGGGCTGGCGCGCGTGCTGGTGCAGGCCCTTCTGTGCGCCAAGCCGGTGGTGAGCTACGACGTGGACGGTGCGTCGGAGGTGATCGTAGACGGCGTGACGGGGCGTCTTGTTGCCCCCAAGAGCGTCGAGGAGCTGGCGGACGCCGTGGTGGACCTAATCCATCGCCCGGACAAGGCCGCCGAAATGGCCCAGGAAGGGCGCCGCCGCGTCAGGGACCGCTTCCGCGCCGAGACTATGGTGCGCCAGCTTGAAGGCTTGTACCGCGAGCTGCTTGCCGAGAAGGGCGCCCTGTCCCGCTAGTGCCCCGTTTAGAAAGTCATTTTATGTTTTATGGTCGTGCTCCCTGAATGTCATCCTGAGACCGCCCCAGGCGGGCGAAGGATCTCGTCGGCGTCCTCGGTACGTGATTCGAGGACGAGAGCGACGAGGAGAACGAGTACGATGCTAAAGCAGGGCACCCCCCCTACCCTACCCTACCGCATCCCCTACCACCTGCCGGCCCCGGCACTGGCCACGAGACGCCGCACGAGCGCCTTGTCAGGCCGGCACGGCAGGCGTGGGCGCGATGCGCAGACTTTGACGCGCAGCTCGGGGAACCTGGCGGGGAGCTTGCGGTTCCACGCCGCCTGCGAGAGCGGCAGCAGGTTGATCGTATCTTCGAGATTGTAGGCGATGAGCGTCTCCAGCGCCCTGGGGTCGCCGCTCTTCTCGTATTCCGCCCAGAGCATCACGGCGACGAATCCGTCCACTCCGTCAAGGTCGCTGCTGCGTTTGATGCCGGCTAGGCGCTCGGCTCCCTTCAGGCCGCCATGTAGTCCTACGCTGGCACAGACATGGCGCAGGTCCACGTGGGGCACGTCCAACGCGACCCGCAGCTCGCGCCGTATGAACGGCAGGTCGAACGACTTGCCGTTGTACGTGACGAGCAGATCATACCCCTGGATATCGTGGGCAAACTGTTCGAGATCCCGTCCGCGCACGTAAGCCCGCGCCCGCTGCCCGTCGTAGAGGCCGATGCACGTGATGCGATCGTAACCCTGGGTCAGGCCCGTCGTCTCGATGTCCAGGTAGGCCGTGCGCCCCGCGGGCAGGCTGAGCATACGCCACTGCTCGCTGGAAGGGAGCGAGGAGTAGAAGAACATCCAATCCTTGTCCCGTAGGGCCTGCTGCGATCTCTCGATGCCTATACAGATGCGGTCCCGGCACGCAGGGCCCACCGGGGCGCTCTGTGGTCGAGACAGAAGGTCATGCCATGAGCATATGCCGCAGTCCCAGAGCTTCCGCTCGGTTATCGGGCCGACCCTGGGCACCTGAATGAAGCTACGCGTCAGCAATGCCAGTCATCCTATAACGTCCGCTCCGCCCACGGGCCTGCGTGGTCGCAGTTTGGCCTCCCAAGCGCCCGCTGGGAAATTCAGTTTGCCGCTTTCCCTTTCGCGCTCCATGTAGTATTATATGGATGCGCGGAAGCGCCACAAGCGAAACCTAAGCTCTGTGGGACAAAGAAGATGCCGGTAGAAACCAGAAGCTTCGCCTTCAGAACCGAAGCTGACACGGACATTGTGGACATCACGAAGGACGTCGCGGACTTACTCAGCGATAGCCCTGTGAACGACGGTGTGGCCATCGTGTTCGTGCCGGGTTCGACAGGCGCGATAACCACGTTGGAGCACGAGCCGGGGCTTGTGCAGGACGTTAAAGATTACTTCGACCGGACGGTCCCCAAGGACCACCCGTACAAGCACGAGGAACGCTGGCACGATAAGAACGGCCATGCCCACGTGCGGGCAAGCCTGGTGGGGTGCTCCGTGAGCATCCCGTTCAGGGACAAAAGGTTGATGCTTGGCACGTGGCAGCAGATCGTGTTCGTGGATTTCGACATGCGGCCCCGGGAGCGGGAGCTGATCGTGCAGATCATCGGAGATTAGGAGCCTCTAGCAGAATGCCGCGTGAGCCGCGTTGCGCCTCCGGCCGGATGGATGCAAGGAAGGGCGACGACGCCGTGCCAGGGTCAGGCACGGTGAGGAGCCCTGACGCCGCAGACGCCGGCCCGTGGCGCAACCCGAAGGGACGGGGCGTCTTTGGCTGCATGCCTGTGTCGCTCAGGCTTGGCGCATCCGGCCTTCGCAGCCGAAGCTGCTTCGGCGGAGTAGGCTCGGACTCCTTATGCGCCGTCGCCCACGCTCCTTGGCCTGCAGCGAAATACACCCCGTCGCGGCCACGGGTCATTCTGTTAGAGGCTCCAAGGCGCAGCGGAGCGAACGACAGTGAGTAGTGAGCAGTCAGTGGTGAGTAGTCACGGCTTGGCCCTCGATGACTACTGACTACTAACTACTCACTGGCTGTTTTGTTCTTCTGCGCCCCTCGTGCTTCGCAGCGAAGCGCTGCTTCGCAGAGTAGCATCTGCGGTGGTTTCTTTCTGTTAGACGTTTGGGGCGGGACGGGTCATAATGTTGCGACAGATCGGGGCGTAGCGCAGCCTGGATAGCGCGCCTGAATGGGGTTCAGGAGGTCCCGAGTTCAAATCTCGGCGCCCCGACCACCCTCCGCCGCTCGCCGATGGCGAGCTATGGAGGGTGGTCGTCCTCCATAGCCCCCGGACCTGCGTAGCTTCAGCGAAGCAGGTTGGCGAAGGAGGACCGTAGCATGCGGTATGTCTACGTTCTGCAGAGCCAGTCTCACCCCAACGAACGCTACATCGGCATCTCGACGGATTTCCAACAGCGCATCAAAGACCACAACTCGGGCAAGTCTCCGCACACGTCCAAGTTCCGCCCGTGGAAACCGGTCGTGGTCATCCGATTCGAAGACGACGAAAAGGCCGAGGCTTTCGAGCAATACCTGAAATCCGGCTCAGGCCACGCCTTCGCCAGGGGGCATTTCTGGTGACCCTGCCGCGCTCTCCAACGCCGCCAATATTGCCGAGGGCAATGGCCAACATGGTCAGCGGGCTGATCGCAGGGCTGGACAAGCGCCACACGTGAACGGCCGTTGGTTGAGAAGCGCGAGAAACTAGCGAGGTTCCAGCATGCCGTTCTCTCCGGTTCCAAAAGAGTCCAAAAGCCAAATCAACAAGGCAGGCCAGATCCTTGTTCTGGACAATCCGCCTGCCAAAGATCTCCGGTGGGCGCGGGATCTGGCTGACAGATGGCGCGCCTGCCATGCGTATCCAATCAATACCTTTCAGGCCACCTTGAGGGTGAGGCTCAAGAAATTCCCGCCAGACTCGATAGTCGCCCAGCGCCTCAAACGCATGCCGACAATCATCGACAAGCTGAAGAGGTATCCTGCCATGAAACTCACAACCATGCAGGACATCGGAGGCGTGCGGGCAATCCTCAATTCAGTCCAAGACGTCTACACACTCGCAGATGAATACCGCAAGAGCCAGCGGCTTGCTCACGAGCTAATTGATGAGAAGGACTACATTCAGAATCCGAGGAGCGAGGACGGCTACAGGAGTGTTCACCTAGTCTACAGATACAAGAACAAACGATCTCCAGGGTACGACGGGCTAAGGGTAGAGCTACAGATACGCACAAAGCTCCAGCACACTTGGGCCACAGCGGTGGAGACGATGGGGACATTCCTAGGCCAAGCCCTGAAGTCTCGCCAGGGTGACCAGAAATGGCTCGACTTCTTTGCCATTGTGTCGTCGGCTTTTGCTCATAGAGAGAAAGGCGTTCCAGTGCCGCGCTTCGGCCATCTGTCTGAGCTAGAGACCTTGCAGGCATGTGCTGATGCGGAGACCCGCCTTGGAGCGTTGCACCAGATGAGGGGATTCTCCGTCGCAGTGAATGCCATTGCCAAGCGCAAAGGCGCAAGGAGGAGCTGGTACTACCATCTCATAATCCTAAACTCGCTGAAACGAACCCTTCAGATCAAAGCGTATGATCGCGACAGCTTCGAGCAAGCAGTAACCGACTACGCCAACGTCGAAGCACAGGCCGCCCAGGGCCAGAAAATCGAGCCCGTCCTTGTGTCTGCGGGCCCAATTGACCAACTACGTCGCGCCTATCCGAACTTCTTCCTTGATATCAATGAGTTCGTGGATATCGTCGCTGGGATGATCCCGGCTGTGAAGCAGTGAGCCTGGAGGAGGCCGGCTGTGAACCTCGTAAGCCTGGCAATGAGCCCGATAAGCCTGCCTAAGACATAGCGCAGGAGAATTGTTGAGTGAGGAAGGCCGCCTCCACTCAGGCGAAACCCGAGCAGAAGCTCTTTCCGCCGGTTCTGCGCGTGAGGGTCCTCTCGGCCGTCATGGCCATCCTGGCGCTATGCTACCTGGTTGAGATCCGCGCGCCCCTGCGGCTCACGCCGGACGCCATCGCTTACCTTCAAATGACCAAGTCTGCCGTCCGCGGCAACGGTTTCCTTGTGGATGGGGTCAAGTGTCACTTTCCTGCGGGCTATCCGGCAATTCTCGCAGCGTTGGACCTCATGGGACTCGGAACCAACGCGGCTTTTGTCGCCCTGAACTGCGTCTTCCTGGCCGTTGCGCTGGCCGCAGCTTACCGGCTGCTGCGGAAGGTATTTGGGTTTGAACCGTGGTTTGCGCTCCTATTGTGCTGCCTGACCATGCTCTCGGGCGCCTGCATCAGGCAGGTCGGCTGGGCTCTCAGCGACATGCCCTACATGGGCTTCTCATTGGCCTGCCTGGCGGCCATCGCGTCCGCCGACCGGCTGACAGGGTGGCGGAGCTGGTCCGTGACGGCGCTGGCATTCGCAATGGCCGTTGCCGCCACTTCCATACGCACGGTCGGAATCGTGCTTGTTCCGAGCCTGCTGTGGGCCTGCGTCGTTCGTTGGAAGCCCGTCCCGGAAATCATTCGACAATTGCGGAGCGATAAACGCGTGATGGCCGTGCTGGCAGCCGCGGCACTGGCGGCCCTGGGCGTGGCCGTGGTGATCGCGACGCGAACGCTGTACTTCCGGGAGATGGTTGACAAGTATGTCCAGGGCGGCTTCGTTGCGGTCGTTGGCCGTACGCTCAACTGGCGCCTGTCCGAGTTCGGCATGATCGCGTTGAACGCAGCCACGGCGGAGGCGCCGCTGTATATGAGGGCTGCCGGACTGGCGGCGATTTGCCTGACGGCGCGAGGGCTGTGGAAACGCCGCCGCGTGTTCGCGACGACCGACGTCTATGTCCTCCTCTACGCGCTGTTCATGGCCATATGGCCCTATTCTGACGATCGTTTCTGGCTGCCCCTCGTGCCCCTGTTGCTTGCGCTATGGACGATGGGGCTGCGCGGCCTGATTCCTCGGCCGGTGCCCAGGCTTGCCGTCGTGGCTTACCTCGCCCTTTTCGCGTTCCTGGGTTACCAGATCATGGACGACGAGATTCGTGTGTCCCTGAGTGGGCGGAACTTCCCCGAGCGGTACTGGTACAGCCGGTTCGACCCCAGCTTCATGGCCACCTACCGCAAGGCGTTCGGCAGCAAGGAGGAGTTCGATCCGGCGGCTGTGGACCCCAGGGCGCTCGAAGTCCTGCAATGGTACGAGCCGCTGGCGCGCCCGAACAAAGGCGGGTAGCTCTCAAAGCGTCTAACAGAAAGAACCAACCGCGGAGGGCGCAGAGGACGCTCAGAAACAAAAGACGCGTAATGTCCTGTTTCGTGAACGGCCGTCCCTCGGGGAGCGGCCTGACCGGTCCTTGGGGGATTGCTGAGGGAACGCGACAGCATGCCCAAGAACAGACCGACGCTGCAGGTAAAGGTTCCTCTCCCACGCGTTCTATACAAGTATCTGCCCCTGAAATACGCGAAAGAGCTCCTGTCCAAGGGTGCAATTCGTGTTTCAACCGCCGCTTATTACCGCAACGAGGAAGACGCTGGCGCGGGGAGGCAAGACGCCACCGAGGCAACACGGACGGTGAAGTACGTTGCGCCGGGCCCGATGGAATTCACAGCAGCCAGCCCGCCTCCGTATCCTGTCAATGAATGGATCAATATCACCGAGGCGACCCATTGGCGCCTCAAAGAAGGAGTATCGTTGAGCATGAAGTATGACAACCCCAACACTCTTGTCTATTGCATGAGCGCGCGGTTCGGTCAGGATCTCATGAAGCAGTTTCACGCCAGCGCGTGTGTGGCTATCCAGAAGCCTACTCAGTTCTTCCAACTGGTATCAGAGCATTTCCCACTGAAGTACAGTTGGGTGGCCCTTAGGCAGTGTGAATACCGTCAGCGTACCGAAGATGTGACCGAGAACTCAGGCTTGCATCCAGTCTTTCTCAAGCCTCCAGAGTACGCATGCGAGAAGGAATGGCGCGCAGCGTGGGAACCCGTTTCCGAGTCTCAGCTCGCGGGACCGCATGTGAATATTGTATGCGAAGCCTTGAAACGCTGCTGTCGACTGTACTGCATTGCCGAGCTGTCTTGATTCAGCGTGAATCGGGCGAGCCCTTGGGGTTGACGGGAGACCCGCGGCGGAACTGAAGACCAGCCCCCAGACCCGTACGCGACCAAACGGAGCACATCATGGCGGACAAACCCAGACTGATGACGACCACCCTGTGGGACTTCCCCTCCCAGCAATACGGGGACGAGAAGCAGGGCGACAAAGACTACCCGGGCATGACACCGGCCTACGTCATCTGGAACCTGCTCCAACGCTATACGAAGCCCAAAGACCTGGTCGTGGATCCCATGGCGGGGAGCGGCACAACGCTCGACGTGGCGCGTGACCTCGACCGGCGCGCGCTCGGATACGACGTCAACGTGACACGCAACGACATCTTCAACTGCGACGCGCGCAGCCTGCCGCTCGAAGACGAGAAGGCGGACTTCGTCTTCGTGGATCCGCCCTACTCGACACACATAGAGTACAGCGACGACCCGCGCTGCATAGGCCGCCTGGACGCGTCCGGCCCCGCCTACTACGAAGCCATGGACCAGGTCATTGCGGAGATCAACCGCATCCTGCGGCCCGGCAGTTACATGGCCCTCTACATCTGCGACTCATACCACAAGGGCAAGCCCTTCTGCCCCATCGGACTCGAGTTGTTCAGCCGCCTGCGGCGCTGTTTCGAGCCCGTGGACGTAGTATGCGTCGCTCGCCACAACAAGACCCTGCTGCGGCGCCACTGGCATACGTCCGCCCTGGAGGGCGGTTATTTCCTCCGGGGGTTCAACTACCTGTTCATCATGCAGAAACCCGCAAGAAAGCGGCCGTAGTGCAAGCGGGCAATTCGGCAGCTTGCAGCAGGATGCGGATCGGGAACCGGCTCACCAGTAGACGTATTTGGTGAAGCGGCTGCGGTCGGCGGGGGAAAGCTGCTGGACGTCCGGGATGACGTAGCGGTTGTCGAACACGTCCAACAGGAGCTTGCCGCGCTCGCCGAAGTCTTCGGCCCTGTCGCCGCGCCAAGGAAGTATGAAACTCTCCCGCCCGCGCTCGGTTTCCACGTCGAAGAAGAGCTGTCCGTACCGCAGCTTCACCCCGTACACTCGCCGGATCGCCGGTTCGTGGTAGTGCCTGTCCAGGCTTGCGCGGACGAGCGCTTGCTGCTCCGGAGGGAATTCCCACAGGTTCTCGATCACACCGATTTCGCGAAGTTTCTCGTCCGTGTCCGTATAGCCAAGGGAGATGAAGCCGTCGGGATAGGTGACGGGAAACATCCGGACTGCAAACACGCCCCGGTACAGCGCATCGTTTTTCACGCTGCAATGAAGCAGCGAGTAGCTGCCTTCGAATATCCCGGTCGTGTCGGGCTTAAGCCAGCGCACACCAATGAGCGTGGCGCGAGGGCTCGCCTCTTCTGTGGTTCCTTCCGCCATGTCAGTCCAGCTCCAATCGCGTCAGTTCAGTCTGGATGCGCACGAGCTTGTAGTAGAGCTTCTTAAGTTGCATCAGTTCCTCGTGCGAGCCGGATTCCACGATCGCGCCGTCGTCAACAACGAGTATGTAGTCAGCGTTCTTAAGGGTCGAGAGGCGATGCGCGACGACGACGGATGTGCGCCCCTTGCGCAAGAGGGCAAGCGCGGTCTGGATTTCCTGCTCCGACTCCGTATCAACGGACGATGTCGCTTCATCCAGGATCAGGATCTTGGGCTCCCTGATGAGAGCCCGGGCGAGGGTGACCCGCTGGCGCTCGCCGCCGGACAGGCCGGCTCCGCGTTCACCGAGCTTGCGGTCGTAGGCTCCCGGCATTCGCGCGATGAAGTCGTGCGCGTTCGCTGCCTTGGCCGCTTCGATGACTTGCCGCGGAACAGCGTCGGGCTGCCCGTAGGCGATGTTATCACGAACCGCCGCGCGGAACAGGAAGGGCTCTTGCAGCACCAGCCCGACGTGGTTGTGGAGGTCCTCCCGCGCGATCTTGCGCACGTCCACATCATCAATCAGCACCTCGCCCTCCTGCACGTCGTAGAACCTGCAGATGAGGTTCACGATCGTTGTCTTGCCGCACCCGCTCTTGCCCACGACGCCGAGGAACTGACCCGGATTAACCTTGAAGCTGACGTTCTTGAGGACCGGATGATGGGGGTCGTAACCGAATGTCACGTTGCGGAACTCAATCGCCCCGCCCAACTCGGGCATGCGCACGGGGTGGGGATCTTCCTGCAGGGTTGTCGTGCTGTCCAAGAGCTCAAAAACGCGGTGGCCGGCGGCCACGAAGCCCGTCAGCCAGTTGGAAAACGAAGTCAGGGACGAGATCGGTCCATAGAACATGGCGACGTAGCCGAAGAACAACATCAGGGTGCCCATGTCCAGTTCCGCCTTTACGACCATCATGCCGCCGACAAGCCAGATGATGAGTCCGCCTAACCCGAAGATGAAGCCCATGACCGGGTTGAACACGGCGAAACTATATGCAAGACCCACGCGGGCTTGCTGCATGTAGGCTGAGGAGCCCTGGAACCGCTTGCGTTCCCTGTTCTCTTGCCCAAAGGACTTGACGAGGCGGATGCCGGAGAGTATGCCCGAGAGCAACTGGCTCGCCTTGGACTGGCTGTCCCACACGGGGAAGTACCTGGGATACACGTACTTCCAGAAGATGGGCGTACCGATCAGCACCAGGGGAATCGGCAACATGACCCAAAGCGCCAACTGCCAGTTCTCGGTGAAAAGCACGACGCCTATGCCTATGACCGTCATGACGTTCATCAGAAAGCCCTGGGCGACCTGGTCCACAAAGCTGCCGAAATAGTCCACGTCCCACAACACGCGGCTCACCAGCGCGCCGGTGGGGTTTTGGTCATAGTAATCAACGCCCAGACCGACAAGTTTGTCCTGCAACATATCCCGCAGGTCACGTGTGATCCTGTTGCCGACTTTGGCGTTCGCAAGGCCGATGAAAACGTTCAACACCATCTGGCCCGCCGCGGCCCCCACAAGGGCAAGCACAATCCACTTGAGCCATTCGACATGCGTCTTCGCGATAATGACATTGTTCACGAGGATCTTCGTGAGGTAAGGCGGCAACAGGCTCAGCGCGACACGCATCAGCATCGCCACAAGGAGCAGGGCGAGGAAAGCCCGGTAAGGTATCATCAATCGCAGGGCCCGGAAGAATGCGCCATGGCCTCCCTGGCACTTCGGGCACTGCGCCTTTCGGCCGGGCAGCGGCAGACCGCACGTCGGGCAGATCAGTTCCCTTGGCTTGGTGAGTGCCTCCGGCTGCAGCTCCCGTCCCTGGTGAAGACGCTCGAGTTGTGCCCGAACCCGATCGAACACGTCAACCAGGCTGTTGCTGAAGCACACGACGTCGACGTACAGCCCGCCGATCCTGAACTGAAGGAATGCGCTGCCCACCGTATGGAATACTCGGAACCTGTCCACGTCCTTCAACGGGAACGGACCGGTGACGCCGCCCCCCCGGACGACCGCCTCCGCCCCTGGCTCAGGGGCGGGAACCTGGAACTCGGACCCTATGGCTATGGCGCTCGTGGCGGTGACAATGAGCCATGTTTCCCGAACAGATCCGTCCAGCGTGAGGTCGGCCTTCGCGCTGAAAAGGCATTCTCTGTCGGTCAAGCCATGGGCCGTGGCCGCGCCGCGGACCGAGTTCGGAATCTTGCCGAATACGACATACGCATCACTGGAATTCATGACTGAATGGACTCTTGGCTACGGGAGCAGCTAGGGAAGCAGGAGGTTTTCCATGGCAAATGGAAGCCGTTTGTGGTGGTCATCTCGGACGAAAAGCCGCCATCCCCTAAACCCAATAGGATACTGTGAAACACCGTGTGAAGCAAGTTCAAGCACGCCTCAAAGAACGGAGGGGCAACTGTCCAGTCTGAGCCAACGGTCTGACTTAAGCATCGCTGTCTTCGGCACCGGCTTGATGAAGTTCTGGCGCAGGCTGTAGGTATAGGCGCCCTGCGTCGGTATCATCAGAACGTCGCCCACTTGTATGTCCGCTCCGTAGTATGCGTAGCCCCAGATATCGTGGGGCGTGCAGAGGGAGCCCATGATGTAGCACTCGTGCTCGTTCAGGTCGGGCCTCGACAGGTTGATCACGGGGAAATAGTCGCTCTCAAACCGGTCCCATCCGACCGCGTTTATGCCCGCGTCGGTAATGACCAGGTCCTTCGCCTTCTTGTCCACGACGGTAAGGATGAGGTGCATGGCGTCATTACAGATCCATCTTCCGGGCTCCGTGTAGACGCGGCACCGGACGCAGGGAAAGACATATGCTCGCAGGGCCTTGGCGATTCTGTCTGCAAACTCCTCTATGGGAACCGAAGAGAACTTGTGATGGCGCAATCCGGTTTCCGGCGCCGATCCGACGGCCAGGCACACCTGCCCTTCGGGCGTGCCCGCGGGTTGAAGCCATTCGCCGCGTGGGGGCCAGAAGCCGCCCCCAATGTCAACGAACTCGATGGTTGACAGCCAGTCCTGGGGCATCTTGCGGAGTGCGCTGCCCAGGCGGCGGATGAACCTGACGTGATTGCTCGGTGTAAGGTTCCAGCTTGTATGAAAGTGCAGCCCACACAGATGGACGTGGGGGCACTGCTCGGCCGCGGCAGCGAATCGCGAGAGATGCGAGAGCCGAATCCCGAACTTGCGCCACAGGCCGTGCTCCTGTGTCGTGAGCCGCACGCCTACGCGGACGTCCGCCCCGGCGCAGGCGGCAACGCGCTCAAGACGCTCCAATTCGCCGAAACTGTCCATCAGGATTGTAACCCGCTCGCGGTTCTCGACGGCCAGTCCAAGTTCCTCTTCCGTCTTGCCTGGCCCGGTGAAGATGATGCTCGTGGCCCGGCACTGCAAGGCGAGCTGAAGCTCTGGTCCGCTGGAGACATCCAGCCCCAGCCCGGCCTCTGCCAGCGTCCCGGCAACCGAGGGGTGATTGTTGCTCTTCAGAGCATAATAGACGCGCACATCCGGCAGTTCCCTTCGGAATGCTGCCGTGAACTCCCGCGCGCGGTTCAGCAGGACTTCCTCTTCGATCAGATACAGCGGGGAGCCGTGTTCAGCACGGGCCCGAAGGAACACGTCACGCCGCTCAAGGAACGAACCCACAAATGCATCCAGCTCCTGACGCGGGAGAAGCGGTGTCTGCCGTTCAAGCAGCTCGGCGGCCTTCTTCAGCATGTCGTCGGAGTCGCACATCAGGACGTTTCCATCTCCACCAACAGTTTTGCGGAGACCTGGACGCACTCAGTCTCAACGTCCGCAGGGTCCGAAGCCTCAAAGATGACATGCCCCAGAAGCCGCGAGTCGTAGTCTTCCGGGGGAAGAACAACCCGGTGACCAGGGGCGCGTTTCAGGTGGCATTCCACCACACGCCGGTCCGCGGATAATGAACTGAGGTCCAGCCTGCGGATGACGCCGGGACGTGTTGCGAAGAGACGAACGCCGACCAGACGTCTCCAGCGCGAAGACTGGGGCACCGTCACCGGTCGTCCCTCGGCGAAATCCAGCGCGCACCCAAGCATATCCAGCCCGCAGCTTCGCAGTATCAACGGCGGCAGACAATCGCCTCCGGGCCGTGGCGTCATCTCAAGCATAACGGCCCTGCTGCCCTGCACAATGAAATCCAGCATGCATATCGCCCTTTGCAGCCCGAGGGCTCGGGCAGCTTCGTGCAGTTGGCTGCGGAAGTCGCCAGGTTCAAACCCCGGCGGAAGTTCAGCCGGCAACACGTAGGCCAGGATCGTCCCAAACGTCTGTCCGCTGGCGGGGATCTTCTTGGCGATGCGCACGATCTCGACCCGGTCTCCGTCGAGGAGAAAGTCGCAACTGTATTCGGTCCCCGGTATATATTCCTCGGCCACGAAGACCAGGCGTGGGTCGAACTCATGATCCTCGCCTGCGCCAGATGAGTACATCCGGACGTCGGGATGTTGAGCCAGCCGCGACTTAAGCGTGTGGAATGCCTTTGAGCAATCGTCGCGGTTCCGCACGAGAAAAGTCAATTCGCTGCCGCTTCCTGTTAATGGCTTGAGCACGGCCGGGCTCTTGATGCGCTCCAGAAAACCCGCCGCGTCTGCGACCGTCCTTACGGCCTCGACATCAGGGCAAGGCAGGCCAGCTCTTTGCCAGGCTTGCTTCGAGGCGAACTTGCTTCTGCACACCGCGACGGCTTCCGGCAAAGCATACGGCAGAGCAAGCGAACGAGCGACGTGTGCCGCCAGGGCGAGCGACTCACAGTCGAAACAAGCAATCCCGCTCGCTTCTATCCCCCACCGGTCCAGGTGTTTCCGCAGCGCGACAAGGCACGTTTGCACATCGGCGAGATCGCACTGCAATTCGGCAGTTTCGTCGGGCGGCGTTTCTGTCGCCTTTGCTCGTTCACGCGTGTCAGTCAGGAAGGCCGCCCGTCCGGGGAAGCGCCGGCAGATGATATCAATGTAGTCAGCCGTTGTGCCGACGACCAACACACGTCTATTCGACACGAGCCGGCCTCCTGGCTTCAAGGCCGTCCGGATGGCGCGGCTCGACCACGTGGTTCGACAGCAGGTACAGCGGCCTCGGCGTAAGATGGAACAGATTCTTCCAGGAGAAATCCCCGCACAGGAAGTCAACCAGGTCCAGCCGCTCTTCGCAGGCACGGCGCATATGGTGGACGTTGATGAGTTTCGCCACGCCCAGATATCCGTCGTGGGTGCCGCCTCCGAGCAGGGTGTAAGCGCCGCGGTAAACGCAGCCCATGTCTACCGCGGCGGGTTCGTCCCCCACCAATAGTGTCGTCATGCGCAGCCACCCCCTATCGTTCAGGAACTCCATCAGGCTGCGGAAGCCTTCCAGGAAGCGTCTATCGTGGAAATACGATGACGTCCCGAAGCGACTCATATTCAGCCGCACCAGGTGTTCGAAATCACCCGTGTCGTCGCGCCGGCAGCGGACCCCCCTATCCTCAATAGCGGCAAGCTCTCGCTTCATCTTCTTCGAGGACCGGTGCGAGAACTGCTGGAAATAGTTCTCGATGTCGTAGTCGTAGTGCGCAGGGAAGAACAGATAGCCTGTCTCGTCGACGACTTGATCGCTCTCTGCGATGGACTCAATAGGCAGCAGATAGCGCAGGTGGTAGGGCCGAGGGCAGTGGCTGAGCAGATCCTCCAGCACTCCGTCACCGCAGATGGGGATGCGATTCTGCTCCAGCCAGGTCTTATTCTCCCAGGTTTCGCCCGGGAAGTACCCGTAACACAGGGATTCCTCGATCCAGCTCAGGGGCAGCAAGCCGCCAATGCCCCCCGCGGCCTCAGCCACGATGAAGTGGGCGGGGCGCTGAAAGTGCCTCTGGAAGCACTCACGAACCTCCCATAGGTCCGTTATGAGCTCTTCAGGAATCGCCCGTTTCCAGGCTTCGCGGCACTCCTCCGAGTCCGTAATGACGCGAAAGCGGAGCACGGTTCATAGTCTCAGGTTGACGTGTGTGATGCAGTGAGATCCAGCGAAGAACTTCCGGGCGAACTCGACCACAGTGTCGGGATCGTACGGTTTGCAGCTGAAGACGTCCAGGTAGACCGTGTTCGTCATGTTGGCGAAGTGAGCTGAAATCAGAGAAGTCTCGATCAACTGGACCATCGAGAAACCGGCGACGCGCTCTTCTTCGCCAAAATGGACGACCAGCGTCTCGCCGAATCTCCTCATGCCGATCAGCTCGCAAAGCTGCAGCACGAACTGACGAATCTTCTTTTCGCTCCGTATTGCCTTGGGATCGCAATTGTAGATGTCAATGCTTGCTGCGACACCCCAGGCGCATTGCTTGTCGACCTCCTCAACAGCGTGTTGTGTTTCCACTTTTGCTCTCCGAATCTCCTTTTATGGTCTTCGCCAACAGCGCAGGCTCACACGCCCACGGTGTTGTCGAAGCGATTACTGCACCAAACCCTTGTTCTTCGCGCCAGTCACTGCTGGGGGCGATGCCTCCTGGATGAACCGTGCCAGACTGGCAACCATCGCGCCCCGCAACGAAGCAAAAGCAGCGTCAATGTCCTCCTCCTGCGAACTGATCGCTGCAAACGAATAGTAACCTGAGACGAGCCCGACCACCGCGCACGCGATCCGCCGCATTACGGGATCGGGCAATTCGTGTCTGAGGACGGAAGCCAACAGAGCCTCGAGACGCTCCAGGTAGTCGAGAAAGGGCGTGTCGATCCCGGGAAAACTCTCCTGGAGTGTCAGATCGCTCCTGCTCTGGAAGTAAAGAACGAAATCCTCCCACCGACTGGAGAAGAACTCTATGTGTGCCCCAATCAGCGCATCGAGCAGGCCTTCCAAGTCATCAATGTGGCCGCATCTCCGCTCAACAACCGTGGCCAGCTCGTCCAACACGTCCTTGATGAGTTCCTTGATGAGCTGCGCCTTGCTGGCGAAGTGGCAGTAAAACGTGCCCTTGCCGACGTCCGCTCGCTCTGTAATCTCGTCTATCCGCGCCAGGTCCAGCCCCTTCTGCGCAAACACCGTGCGAGCTGCGTCCAGGAGCTTCTGGCGGGTTACTTTGACACGGCGATCTTGGCGAGGGGAACTACGATCCGATCTGGATGATCTATCGGGCATTCCACATGAGAAGCGACCAAGCAGCCACCATTGTCCGTTTAGGCGCTACTGACCACTTGGTCAATTCTGGTATTCTACTCGGCTACGACGAAGAAGTCAATACCCTTTCTGTTTTTTTCCGTTGATTCCCTTTTTTGACAACCTCTGGCCCCCCCTACCACCTGGCAGGCGCCAGGGATTGACTCTTGCGGAGCTACACAGAGGAGTAGCTGAGCGGCCTACAGTGTGGGTGAAGCCAAGACCCCGGGCGCCTGTGGCCCCCACGAAAACCTCTGAGAAACAGCCGCCGACACACGATGCCATATGAACGTGTAGTGCGCGCCCCACGCAGGAGAGGTCATCAGGCGCCAGTGTCGGGAGAAGGGAGCAGTCGGTGTCGACCTCCTCCCCCACTGAGACGGATACCCTGCGTAGAATGGCCGCGGATGTTGCTGTATAATCCGGCTCAGGACTGTCAGCACACACCCGTTTCGGGCAGGTTGAGATGCGGCGACCCGTTGGCATCGCACTGATCCTGATTCTCTGCATTCTGGACCTTTCCTGCTGGCGGTCGGCTGCGGAAGGCCGCAAGGAGCTGATTGCCTGGGGCGTATGGCCACGGCGGGGGATGGACGCGGCACTCAGGCAATTCGAGGAGGAGCATCCGGGATGGGCGGTGATTACCTCCTCCGAGGTTGCGGCCGGCGGGCTGGATCCCCAGAAGCTCATGTGCGGCATCGCAGGGGGCAGCCCCCCTGACATGCTCAGCCAGGATCGCTTCTCCGTGGGCGA
>Ga0315274_10005506_pt1 | contig 18520 bp, 48 predicted proteins | sample YL17G02_20_MG_FD_203700 | JGI IMG/M metagenome (GOLD analysis project Ga0315274, IMG submission 203700) | Sediment microbial communities from Yellowstone Lake, YNP, Wyoming, USA - YL17G02_20 | ecosystem: Environmental > Aquatic > Freshwater > Lake > Sediment | place: USA: Wyoming | collected...
TCGAGTTGTCTTCCTGGGAGAAGGAAACGCTATGAGCTACGAGTCCGGCGTCTCAGGGCAGTCGTCATGCACGCCGGACCCGCCATATGACAGGCACCCAAGGTTCGCGGCCAGCCAAGTCGTCCGACATGCTTTTTGCCTGTGGACTGTTTCCAGCATGTCGTGGCACGAAGCCTTGAAGTGCTTCGTATACTGCCTGAAGTCAGACAAGGGTGGGTATAAATACAGCGTACCAGAGAGGTTCATCGAGCCCAACGGCGGCGAGATCGTCTGGGACGAGGAGGTGCTATGAGCTCCGCGGGCTTTTCCGGCTTTTCCTCTGCCGCTCCGACCCCTCCCCATGGGAGGTATCCTAGGTTCAAGGCTGGCCAACGAGTCAGGTGTGTAAAAATCCCCATGTCCGTTACATGTGTATGGTGGGAAGAGGGAAAGTGTACCGGGTACTTTTCCTACAACTTAGCCGGAGATGGCGGCAAGCAGTGCTCTAACATCCCGGAAAGCATGATCGAGCCGGACGGCGGGGAGATCATTTGGGACGAGGAGCGGCTTTGAGATGGGATGCGAGGGATTCTCTGGTCGAAGGGTAGACCCTCCCCATGGCAGAACTCCAAGGTTTAAGATTGGTCAGGTCGTCAGGTTCCGAGGGAAGAGGTTTTCCGTCAAGAACCTCTGGTGGGACGAGCCTTGGGAAGGCTTCTTATATGGATTGTACCCTAACGACGACAAGTCGGGGCCCTATGTCGTTCTACGGGAGACCGAGCTCGAGCCTGACGGTGGAGAGATTATTTGGGACTCCGAGCGGATATAGCTTGACCTTCATCGGACTTGGTGGAAAATAAGCGGCGGAGGGCCAAGCATGCAAGTCGCCAATGGTTTCGAGCTTTTCGAGGCTTGGGTTAGCCCCAAGAGAACCTCCGTCTTCCAGGTAGGGGAGCGAGTCCGGTACGAGCGGGAGGACTGGTTCGTCCTTCGGGTATGGTCCCCCATGGGCCAGAACCAGTTCCGCTATGACATCTGCAAGGATGGGGAAGTCAAGAACCTCGTAGACGAGAGCTCCCTCAGGCAGTCCAACGAATGGGACTCGGAGGAGATATGAGCCCTAAGTTCGATGTTGGCGACAAGGTCGGGCACCTGCTTTGCCCGGGGTTATTTTTCGTTTCTTGCGTTTTGGGTAGCGGATCCAGGTGGAGTTACTACCTTCGAGTTAGCCAGAAGAACGAGCCTTCGGAGAAGTACTGGGTCTACGAGCAAGGACTTAAGGACCTTGGCATCATAGCTGGAGGAAGACTCACCGAGGAGGCGTGCGGGATTTGTGATTGCCGAGAGGAGAACCTCTATTCATGGCCCGGCGGGCAGTCTTGGGACTCGGAGTCCGTATGAATTCAAAGTTCAGGGTTGGAGACAGGGTAAGGGTAGAGGGCTCCTCCGTCTACAAGGCTGGGGTAAGTACTCCAAATTGCTGGATGGTTGATCGGGTCTACTTCGACGCCGAAGACCTCGTCTGGCGCTACAATCTGTCCCATGGAGAAGGCTCTGGAGGGTCCGGGTATTCCGGTATTACAGGGGCTACTGGGGAGGGGATGCAGCTCTGGAGCGGTAAGAGGGAAAATCCAGACTGGGACGAGGAGGAGGTATGACTCCTCGTAGGTTCAAGTTGATGGACAAGGTTGGCATAACGGGCTCCGCGTGGCTTGGGCCGTTTTGGATCAGGCACTGGGACGCAGGCATCGATGGGCATCTTTATGACTTGTACCCGGTCAAGGACGAAGCCAAGCCAATCTGGGGCATTTCCGAGACGGCCCTGTACCGCTGGCCCGACGCTGGAGGCAGGCCATCTTGGGACAAGGAGGCCCTATGAGCGAGGAGGGCAGCCTTCCGAACCTGGAGTACTTCCAGAACGACACCGGCCTGAAGAGTTGCTGGGAGTGCGCGAACATACGGGTGAACGGGTTTTTCATGAGGTGGTGCGTCGCGTACCCGGATTACCTCCCGTATCGCTCGGTGGACGACGAGCTGAAGGAGGAGGGGACTACCTTCGCCGAGACGTGCCCAAGCTTCACCAAGAACCCGAAAATCCGGGAGGACAATGGCTGGGACGAGGAGGCCATATGAGGTTCGAGATCGGGGACAAGGTGAGGTGGGAACAGTCATTGTTCTACAATGGGGTTTATGAGATAGACAAGAGATACCGAGGGGATGATGGGTGGCGGTATGACATCAAGGGAAACTACTCTGATGGATACAGCATCAGGGAGAATGACCTAGAACTTGTGGCATCCGGTGGAACCTGGGACAAGGAGGCCATATGAGTACGTTTAGGAGCCTAAGCGGCATGATTATCCCGCCGGCCAAGTACTTTCCTGGGTGCTTCGTGATCTGGGATGGCAGTCCGGGGTTCGTGTTTAGGGTTGCCAACGCGGCATACCAGGTGCCCCAGAAGGTATGGGCTTACGAAATAAGCTGCGGGGCAGGACCTCGTCCAACCATCCTCCGGCTTGGAGTGCCTGAGTCAGAATTGCGCCTGGCATGGGGTCGGTCGTGGGACAGGGAGGAATTGTAGAGAACATGGCCTCGAAGTTCAACATAGGCGATGAGGTTCTGTACGGTCCCCCGTTGAGTGGCTTGCGGTTGGAGCTCTCCAAGGCGATGGTTGGAGGAGGCTCCTCAAGGTTTTGGAGGATCATACTCGTTCGCCCTTCCGGGAAGCATTACGACGTCGAGCCGGTTACCCCGATCAACGGCTTGGCGTCGGTTCACGGGGTCAAGGAGGATGAGCTGCATCATCCAAGCGAGTTTCAGGGCTGGGACCAAGAGGAGTTGTAGTCATGGTCAATCGTCCTCGCTTCAAGGTTGGCGACTTGGTAGTCGTAATCGCGGCTTGGGGAGAAGGCGTCCCGGGCTTGGTTATGATCGTCTTTGCCATAAGGCGTGACGCTGGATTGTGGTACTACTCGTGCATGGACTACGAGAAGACTATCCAGTTTTCAGATACTACTGCCCTTCCGGAGGACGAGCTTGAGCTATTGGACGCAAGCAGGGCTGACTGGGACAGGGAGGCTTTGTAGCCATGATCGAGAGCAAGCTAGTCGAGACGTACTGGGTCAAGATTTACGTGGCCGGCGACATCAAGTCAATTGAGGAGTCATGCCGGAGGTTCTGCATGGAGGGGCTCTGCGTCACTGTCACGCCGACAAAGTTCATCTATACCGGTGGTCAAGAGGACGGGGCCGAGGTCGGGCTGGTCAACTATCCCAGGTTCCCGTCGACTCCAGAAGCCATTAGGACGAAGGCGAGCTTCCTGGCCCTCAAGCTCATGGAGGACTGCTGCCAGTTGTCGGTTCTGATCGTCTCGCCGGACGGGACGACGTGGGTCAACCGCAGGAAGGAGTTCGAGCCAAAGTGATAGCCCTCTCGGCCTACATGGGGATGCCGGACTCCGTAACGGAGGCCCAGAACGCCGTCTTCCGCAAGTTCGGCGTGAGCCTCGTACATCGGCGCTTCGAGCTGTCCGGCGGTAGTCCGGCCGGGTCCCTGGCCAAGGCCATAGACGACATGATCCAGGAGTTCCGGGACGAGGACGTCATCGCCATCTTCGACGTGGACTGCATCCCCTTGTCCGAGGACGCCATACCGAGGCTCGTGTCCGGGGCGATGGATGGTGCCCTGTGCGGTGCTGCCCAGCAGGCGAACCACCTGCCTAATCCAAAGGTTTACGTCTCGCATGCCTGCATGGCGTTCTCGACGGATTCCTTCAGGGCGATGGGCTGGCCCAGCTTCGCCCCCCGGCCCGGGTTGGACGTCGGGGCGTTCGTGACCGAGGCCGCCGAGAAGACCGGCATCCCGGTCTTGCTCCTATGGCCGACGGACGTCGAGGTGCCAAAGTGGGACTTGGGCTCCGGACATAGGTTTGGCTTGGGGACGACGTACAATGGCAAGTTCTATCACTCCTTCCAGTCCCGCAACGACAGGTCGAGGTTCCTCAGAAAGTGCGAGGAGGTATTGTCGAGGGAGGGGCCATGAGCAAGTTCAAGATCGGGGACAAGGTCCTGTACTCGCTTGACTCCCGCCAGCGGGTACACGAGGTCAGGGGCGTCTTCTCGGGAACTCCGACCGAGTACTGGATACGACGAATCGGAGCCCAAAACGGAGAGGCAGAGGGAAGGGTCAAGGAAGAGAACCTCAGCCCAGCGACCGTTCAGAACTGGGACGAGGAGTTCATATGACCGGCGCCATGTCGAAGCACGGGTTCAAGGTCGGAGACCTGGTCAGGATGAAGGACCGAAGGGCCAACCCGCATGGGGTTTGCATGGTGATACTCGATGTTTGCGAGGATGACCGAAGAGCCTATGAGGTACGAGACCCCATGGGCAATACTTGGCTGTGCCAAGAGGACGTTCTAGAGCCGGCCTCGAGGCCCGAGTGGGACAAGGAGGCCATCTGACCATGAGGACGTCAAGGTTCTTCCTGGGAGACTTAGTCCTCTATCGGTCAAGGGAGTGGATCATCGTCGGAATAACCGAGCTGCACATTGACAGGTTTGTCTTATCGAAGAAGGAGTTCATGAGGCTCCGGGAGGAGGACGATAGGAGACCAGACAAGTTCAGCTACGTCCTGAGAATCCTAGGCGGGACGGAGATGGCGCACAACGTTCCGGAGCATGACTTGTCCTTGGTTCCGGAGTGGGACCGGGAGGAGGTTTGAGATGTCTGGACAGTTCCAGGTCGGGGACCTAGTCCATGTCGTCCAGGACGGGGACGCCCCCTGCGTTCCCGAATGTATATTGTTCGAGATCAGGAGCTTCTTTTTTAAGGGTGCTCCGTCAAGGGAGCCGCTGGCCGACCTGAGGGAGGCAAAGGAAGCTCCGGATTGCCTCCGGTTGAAGTTCTGGGCTCCAGTACGACGGCTGAGGCATGCGGGCAAGCAGGAGTGGGACAAGGAGGAGATTTGAGATGGGCATGGCCGAGACTTGCTCGGAGATGAAGGGTTGCCGATCCTGCCGGATGAGGGAGGGCTGCATCCAGGTCGTCCCGCCAACGGGCAGCGGATCGACGCTGCTCATCGTGGGCGAAGCCCCCGGGGAGGACGAGGACGAGCGAGGGGAGCCATTCTGCGGGGATTGCGGGCAATTGCTCCGCCAGTACCTGCGTCAGACCGGGGTCATCAAGCGGTCAAATACAACCATTACCAATGTCCTGAACTGCCGTCCGCCGAACAACAAGTTCCCCAAGGACAACTGCGCCGAGGTCTGCTATACCCTCTGGCTGTCACGGATCATCCAGGAACTCCAGCCCAAGCTCATGCTCCTGCTCGGAAATACGCCATTGGAGTACGTCGCCGGCCTTCATGGGATAACCAAATGTCGTGGCAAGTGGATCACGGCCAGGAACATCAGGACGATGCCGACGTTTCACCCAAGCTACGTCATGCGCTTCCTTTCCAAGGGACAAGTCCAGGAGGTCAAGCAGTTCGAGCTGGACATATCCGCCGTGGCGAGGGAGGTGAGCCTGCTTGAGCAATCCAAGACTTGAGGTCGGGGACCGGGTTGCCATCGTCGGGGACCTCGCCGGATGGGGGGTTTGTTTCGTTGACGAGGTACGAATCCACAATCGTAGCCCATACAGGATATTTGATAGGAAAAACAGGGAAGAGATAGGCTGGTTCAAGGCTAACGAGTTGGTCTTGGTTGACGACTCGGCGGCTTGGGACTCGGAGGCGATCTGATCATGGCTCCAAGGTTCAACATTGGGGATCGGGTCGTCTTCAAGAAGCACATGGATAAAAACATTCGTCTTCGTATATTCATGGTAAGGGATCGCGCCGGCCCGCTTCCAAGGTTCATATACTTGCTCGGCGTTGACTGGACAAGAAACATCAAGGTGGTCAACTTCCTCAGCAGGAACTGGATCGAGGAGAATTACTTGGAGCACGCCCCCGTGACGGCTTGGGACTCAGAGGACATCTGACGTGGCGGACAAGGAATGGGAACCCTCGGTTGGAGAGGTCGTGAACTACGTTGACCGGCCCAACGAGCCGTACCGGGTCAGGGAGATTAGCTGGTCTAGGTGTACGTTCCTGATCGACCCCTTAGAGCCGACTTTCAGCAAGCCGTCTCATTGGGCGTACGGGTTCGACCTCGAGAAGTACGAGCGGGGTCCAAGCTCGTGGGACATGGAGGCCATCTGACATGGGCATGGGTCCGGCAAGGTTCGAGATAGGAGACAAGGTCGCCTTCAAGGATGGGGACGGGGGAATCTACCGGGTGACCAAGATCGGCTCGGAGGAAGTTGACGGACAGATGGAGTGGACGTACTGTCTCAGGAGCGAGCCGCATGGCCTAGGGAATTTTGGGTTCCAATGGCAGCTCTTCAGGATCGAGGCATGCCAAGGCTGGGACCAGGAGAAGATTTGACCATGCGTCAGCCGCCAGAACCAAAGTTCGAGCTAGGGGACCGCGTGGCCCTCCACCACGAGCCAGGCGAACATTGCCCAGACCCGCACCCGGACGTCGACCCGCAGGCGACGTTCAGGGTCTCCAGCAGGGCCTGGTGGGAGACAAACGAGCTTGGCCAGCCATGCGGGACGATGGGCTGGATGTACCAGTTGGTCAACGAGAAGACGAGGGAGACGATGAGGTGCTGGGGCAATGGCTGGGTCAACGAGAATAGAATGAGAAAGGCTCCCGAAGGTAGCTGGAGCCAGGAGGCGATATGACATGAGGCCCATTCCGCAGTTTAAGATTGGGTCCAAGGTATGGGCCGACGGCGTCGCCTACGAGATCACGGCGATCAACCAGCAGAGGGTCGACAACAAGATAGCGTACTGGCTCGCCCCGCTCAGGGAGGGCGAGGGCAGTGGGAGGCACCTCCGGTTCGAGGAAGAGCTCGAACCATGCCTCAATCAGGCCTGGGACCAGGAGGAGATTTGACATGGGAACCCCATTGTTCAAGCAGGGCGAGCTTGTGCTTTACACGGATTACAAGGGCTTATACTACAGGGTCAAGGGGGTCAAGACGACGCCAGACGACAAGCACTACTACGACCTCGTCCTCGTCACCGCGTGCAAGGGAGCCCCGGATTCCTTGCCAACCGTCCCGGAGTACATGCTGAGCCCGCTGATCGTCGAGCAATGGGACCAGGAGGACATCTGATGGAGCCGCTGCCCGACGGGCTGCCCAGGTTCGAGGCTGGGGACTGGGTGGTTCATCCATCCTTTGGGACATGCCGGGTATCGCGCTTCACGTGGCACCCATACGACAAATGCTTTGATTATTTGCTCGAGATAGAGGTAGACGGGAAGGCAGACGCAACCTGGGCTCTAGAGGGGTGCCTTTCCGAGGCCAAGCACCATGCTTGGGACGAGGAGGACATCTGATGGTAGTGGCTTGGGTTCCGACTCCCATGTTCAAGGTCGGCGATAGGGTGATCAACTCTTTCTATGGACTATGCGTGGTCTATAACGTGAAGGTTCAATTTGGCGACGTGAACTACTACGTCCGGCCCATGACCGGAGAACCGTTCTGGAGCTGGCAGCGCTACCTGAGGGCGATAGAGACGAAACCCGAATGGGACGAGGAGAGCCTCTGATGGCCCGCATGCTTCCGCCTGTGACCTGCTACGCCGGGGGGGACCACATCATGCGCCCCATCGGGAGGGTCATGGAGGTCGTCGTCCACTACGCCGACTCGTCCCTCCTGGCGCATGCCCGCGTCTGCCCCGACTCCGTCAACGACAAGCGAGTATGCAAGCAATGCCCCAACGACGGGGGAGGCCGGTCGTTCCTGCTGCATTGCTGGGACCACCGATCCAAGCGGTTCGCTCATTGCATCGTCCCGGCGGCGGCGTGGACGATGCTCTCGTCCAAGTACGCCCCATACGAGCACCTGATCCCGGATGGGCCTGACGTCATCATGCAGCGTGCGGGCTCCGCCATGGAGTTCGAGCTCGGCTCCTCCGGACCAAGGCCGTGGGGCGACAAGCCCCTGCCGGACTGGGAAGGGTCGGCCGCGGCCATGGCGTCGAAGTCGATCTGGGTGAAGTATGACAGGCCGGTCGTCGAGCACCGATACCCCCGTCAATCTTCGTGATGCAGGCTTGACTAGATCGTGGGCTCCTCGTATAATGAAAGCGTGAGTCAAGTCCAGGAGCAGCCTGGACATAGAATCTACGTGCAGGAAAAGGAGAAGTCCATGAACGTGAGGCTCTGGAAACTGACCAGGCAAGACACTCCGATGTCAGGAGAGGTCACGGCGTGCATCATCGCCATGCCAACCGAGAAGGAAGCCAGGGAACTGGCCAACCAGGAGAGCGCCGCCGAGGGATACATCTGGACCGACGGAAGCCTCGTCGAGGCCAAGCTCCTTGCGGAGAACACGGTCGAGGGCGTCGAGGGCGTCATCTGCGTCGTGAAGGAATAGACAAGATAACCATGCGAACGCAGGAACAATCACGGACTCCGTCCAGCCGGTGGGAGAACGCCATACCAAAGCTCATGGGGATGAAGCTCCCGCTGCCCAAGGAGCGGACGTCATTCCCGGACGACAAGCTGCCAGTAGTGGACTTGGCGCACTTTGCCGCAATTGGGGGATTGACACGCAAGGAGTACTTGGTTAGGATGATGGAGGCACTCAGGGATGGAAAGCCAGAGGACGTCCTGAGGCCGGAGGCCATGGAAGACGTCATGAAGACCATGTCTAGGGCCAAGTCATTCGTCCTGTGCCTTCAGATGTCACTCAACAAGCCCGTCGACTCGTGCCTCTACTGCATCTGCGAGAAGAACTCCAAGTCGTTCTCGGCCAGCAGGATCATCCCCGGGCTCATCGGCGTCAAGCCACGGAGCGTCAAGCTGGAGAACCGAACCTTCGAGGTCGCCTTCTGCGACATGAGGACGACCATATGACGGAAGAGAAGATGCGAGAGTTGTCCAAGGCCTTCTCGGCCATTGAGGACCTTGACATGGATTGCGAGATGGAGATTCCATGGTTCGAGATCGTCCGGAACACCATCGTCGTCTTCGGGACGGATCATCCAACCAAGCCAGCAGAGTGGGACGAGGAGCGGGTATGAGCAGGGTCATCACGAACGTCGCCAACGACCCGTATGTCCGCTGGATCGAGCAGGAGCTCGCCAAGACGTTCGTCGACCCGGGCATGGTCATCGTCACGAGCCAAGAGCTGTCCTCAAAGGCGCTGTGCGACAGGTTCGACTTGGACTACGAACGAGAGATGAGTCGCCTTAGGCTCTCGAGGCAGCCCCAGTGGGACGAGGAGTCCATATGAGCGAGCATGACAACCCCTCCGTCGTCGAGACCCAGTCGTTCACCGTCAATTTCGGAGCGGACGTCGACTCCTTGGTGATCTCCTTCCAGTTCGCCCCTGGCTCGCCCAACGAGGCCAAGATAGCGTTCGCCAACAGGGCCCCGACGCCGAAGGAAATGCACAAGGCGTTGCAGGCGTTCTGCGAAAAGTACCCAGAGGTATTCCAGTGACGCCGGAGTTCCTTGCTGATCGATTCGTGGGCTGCCTCGTTGGCATGGGAGTCGGCGACGCCATGGGCCAAGCCGCCGACGGCATGACCCCCTACGAGGTCATGCTCGCCTACCGCTTCGTCGACGGATTCTTCCCAAAGTCAGGGCAGGATGCCGGGACTACGGGATACCCGTTTGCCTTGGCCGCCTACTGCTCGAAGTCACTCAAGGACTCCGGCATGCGGGTCAACTTGGAGAACATGACCAAGCACCTCTGCGTCCGCTCCGAATGGGGACCGTTACAGGCCGGCATCTCCGAGATGACGAAAGGAAAGCCATTCGAGGAATGCGGAAGGGAGTATGACTTGCCTGACTTCCTCCCGTTCGTCATCCCGATTGGGCTCGTGGCCGCAGCCAAGGGAACAAAAGACGATGTCATGAGGGCATCCGCAAGGACGTTGTCCAATGGCTTCTGCAAGACCCCGTCGGCCTCCGTCTCGGCGCTCTCCATATGCCTAGTCATCAGGGAGTCCGTCAGGGACTTCGAGAATGTCTGCACCCCGCAAGAGCTGTTCGACGGCAAGAACAGCCTCCTGAGGAGGGTCATCTCCATCTGCAAGGAGGCCGAGCCGACCAGCGGGATGCAGGAAAAGGACAAGGTCTCGTCAAGGCTTGAATACGTCATCAGCAACCTGAGGCAGAGGACCTCCATCAAGGAGTTCGTCCTGTCAAACGGGGCGTCCTCCTGCGCCGAAGTGGCGTCCTCGTGCCTGTTCTGCTTTGCCTCGTCACCGGAGAACTTCGAGTCCGTCAGCAAGGTCGCCTCGCTTGGCGGAAGGTCGTCGCTGTGCGCCAGCCTCGTCGCGGCGCTCGTCGGGGCGTATTCGGGGGCCAACTTCCTGCCCAAGGAGATGAAGGAAGGCCTCAGGAAGGAACCGGTCATGGAAAGCATGGCCAAGGACCTGGCCTCGTCGGCGTGGCAGGCGGCGCAGGCCAAGACAGGAGGAACGACGTAAGTGTCAGAGAAGATCACCAAGTCCTCGCAAATCGAGGCTCGTAACGTCAGGCTAGTCCTGCCAAGGGGAGAGGGCTCCAACATCGTCCCCAAGGAGGAAGCCCTCCGGATGGCCGAGGCAGAGGGCCTCGACCTGATCCTGGTCCAGGACGATGGCCCAATGCCCGTGCTCAAGGTCTGCGACCAGAACAAGATAGAGTACGAGAAGCAGAAGAAGCAGAAGAACAGTTGCCCCTGCAAGTTCAAGACCGTCCAGATCGGCCTGCATACCCAGCAGCACGACCTCGAGCGGTTCGCCAAGAAAGCCGAGGACTTCGTCTCCGAAGGGCACCATGTCGTCGTCAAGATGGAGGTAAAGGGCAGGGACCGGACGTTCAGGGACCTCATCAGGCAGCAGTTCGAGGGGTTCCTGAAGATGATCCCAAGCGCCAAGCCCCAGCGCATTTCAGAGGCTGGCAAGACCTATACCCAAGTCATCTCCTGAGGAGCCCCCAATGGACCCCCTGAAGATCGTCCTTTACCCAGACGACATCCTCTGCAAGCCATGCCGGGAACTCACCCAGGACGAGCTGGGCTCCGGCCAAGTCAACGGCAGGAGGATCGACGAGCTCGTCGACCACATGGCGATGACGATGGTCGCCAAGGGCGGCGTCGGATTGGCCGCCCCCCAGGTTGGCATTCCCCTGCGCATGTTCGTTTGCCATACGAGCACGAGTCCGGGGAAGCCCTTTGCCATAGTCAACCCAGTCATCAAGGAGGCCAGCGGAAACGTCGTTGACTTCGAGGGGTGCCTCTCCCTGCCCGGCATCTCCGCCAAAATCGAGAGGGGCGAATTGGTCGTCGTCTCCGGGAACAGCCCGAAGGGCGAGTATCAGGTGCATACCTTTCAAAAATTCGACGCCCGGGTCGTCCAGCACGAGATGGACCACCTAGATGGCGTGGTATTCTTGCAGAGAATGGCGGAGGATGAGTACCTGAAGCTCATGCGGAACGTCAGGGCGATTTCCTCCCCGCCCAAGATTGACCCTCCATCCCCCAAGGGGACGACAAGGAACCTCTGGTCCTCCGGGCCAAGGAAAAAGAAGCAGTAGGATAACCATCATGGCGATGAAAGGCACGGACTTCCTGAAGTTGACTGAAGATGAAATCCTGGAGATCGCCCATCTTCAGACGTGTGGCCGCTGCAAGCAACCCCTTCGGGGAACCATCACCGGCCGTCGAAAAGTGGGCTATGAGCATGTGTGCAGCGACTGTTACTTCGAGGAATTCGGCAGAGAGCTGGAGAGAAATCCCATTTTCGTCCCAAGAAAACGGATGGGAGGATGAAGGAAAGAGAAAATTTTCGGAGAATACCTTGACTAGGAAGCCCCTCTTGTTGTATTATGAAGGGCGTAGAGAGTCGAAGTAAAGGCTTTGGGCCATTGTGGCCTTGAGATTGAAGAGGAACGAATCGTGTCGCTAACATTCCGACCCCTGACGACGCAAACAGAACCGGAACGGCCCTGGTACCAGGAGCCATATCCGATTACGCGGCCTCGGGGCTTGGTGTGACTCTAAACTAGACTCCACCAAAAAACCCCGGGGCCAAAAAGCTCCGGGGTTTTTTGTTTGGCGTTGCAGGAAAGGCGTTGGACGCAGGTCGCTGCTCGTACATGGGCGTGGATTGAAACGCTCTTTGACAACCGAAGATGACGAGAAGAAGAGACCTCTTCGTCTAGTAACAGGACGCTGGGAGCCAATCCCAGAGACGGAGGTGTGATTCCTCCAGGGGTCTCCAACATGGTGCGGTGGCAGAGCGGCAAACGCAAATGGCTGTAAACCATTCGCCCGAAAGGGCTTCGGGGGTTCGAGTCCCTCCCGCACCACCATTTCTCCCCGTGATGCAGCAGCCAGCATGCGGCCTTCTCAGGGCCGTCACCCGGGTGCAATTCCCGGCGGGGAGACCAATTTTCGAGTAAGCCCGTAGTGTCAACAGGAACACGTCTGGCTCCAACCCAGAAGATGCGCGTGCAATTCGTGCCGGGCTTGCCAAGTATTGTATAATGACTCCAAAGAACGGTTTCTTTTGGAGTCAATCATGAACAAATCCTGTCATAGATGCAAGAGAGAAATGGATGTAAGGAACTTCAATTGGAGGAACAAAGCAAAGGGTATGAGGCAAAGTTATTGTCGTAAATGCCAAATGGAGTATACAATGGAAAATTACCGTAATAATCGTGAGGTTTACTATTCGAGGAACAAGAGATGCAAAGAAAAGCGTCGCATTGCCCTGCTAAGATACCTCATGGATCATCCATGTGTTGACTGCGGGGAAACCGATCCAGTTCTACTTGATTTTGACCACAGAGATCGTAAGGAAAAAGCAGGCAATATTTCCGAAATGCACCACCATGGGACGGCATGGGAATCAATAACAACGGAGATAAAAAAGTGCGAAGTTCGTTGCGTTAAATGTCACAGAAAGAAGACCGCTCAAGAGAACGGGTGGCAGGAGGTTGTTAACAAGTTTTTCAGAACTTACCGAGACGAGAAAGCAGCACCTCCCGGACTTGCCATGGGGGTTGTTCCGTCCGCCCGGCCGTAACCCGGGTGTCTAAAAACAAGGACGGCGGCCGACGAGAGGTTTGACTCCTCCGGCCCCCACCAACTTTCGTTCCCGTAGTCAAATGGCCACGACGCCAGGCCTTCATCCTGGAGGCGGTGGGTCCGATTCCCCCCGGGAACGCCAACTCCGAGAATCTTCCCGTTCGGGAATGGACAGGCCAAAGGCGCGAGACTGGCCGGGCCAAGAAGCGTAGGCCAGGCCCATACCTAGGTCCCCGTTCCCGAACGGGAATGAACGGTTCGTATAACGTAAACCCAGCCTAGGCTGGAGTACGCCGTCCGAGGAGGGCGGAGGCGGAGGTGAAACTCCTTCACCGTTCACCATCGTACAATGGTAGCGTGGTCTAATGGTCCGGGCACTTGCCTGATACGCAAGGGGCGAAAGCCTAATGCAGGTTCGATTCCTGCCGCTACCACCATCTTAATTTTCATTGCCTCGTAGTTTAGTGGTAGAAATGACTGGCTCTGAACCAGTAGGCGGTGGTCCGATTCCACCCGAGGCAACCATTCGCTTTAATTACCCCCGTAGCTCAACAGCTAGAGCGCAAGGCTTTGAACCTTGAGGCGCACGAGCGTCACGTGCCGGGGGTACCAGTTGCCGGGTACCACTTCGGAGACGAGGGAGCTAGTGACCCCGCATGATTCGGAATCATGTATAGGCCAGTGCGATCCTGGCGTCTCCGACCATCTATTATCAACCCAAGGGGCTCGACATGAAGCGATATGAGAACGGTGAGCTTGTCACGAAGGAACGAATCCAGGACGAGGACTGGTACTACAATGGCTACCAGCCCCTCATGGAGATCGCCGTGTACCGGCAGCTCGACGACTGCGATGAAATCGCCCGAATCTTCTGGGAGCAGAACCCAGACTGCGGGCTGACCCAGGAGCAGGTACTCAGGTGGGCATGCGTCCATGCGGCCATCCATGCGAGGCTGCCGGATGATCTGAAGAACATCAAGGAATGATTCATGGCGACGTAGTTCAACGTCAGAACACTCTTCCGTTAGGCAGAGAGACGGGCGGTTCAACTCCCTCCGTCGCCACCAACTTCGGGGCCAGAGTGTCAACGAGAGGCGCGAGCCCTCGGGCGGAATCAACCGCAGCGGCCCCACCAAGAATGGGCGATCCAATGGCTGAGTGCGCATACGCCGGAGGACTGCCGATCAGGCCCGGGGATGGGCTAACACCCGGAACAAAACCTGGGGTAAAAGACCCAAAGCGCATCATCTTTTTCGGGCTGTAGCGCAGGAGTAGCGCGTTCGCTCGGGGAGCGAAAGGTCGCCCGTGCAATCCGGGCCAGCCCGACCATTTCGAAGGATTTTGAACCTGTCCTATTGAATAAGAATAATAGGACAGGAGTTCTAAAATGAAGAAATACGACCACGTTCGCCAAAAAGCAATCGAACTAAGGCACAAAAGATATAGTCTTGACCAAATTTCGTCCATGTTGTCAATACCTAAAACGACGGTTTTCTATTGGATCAAGGGCATGGAAGAAAAGCCTGTATTTCAACCTATAATGAATTCTTTGTTTAGGGCAAAAGCCGTAAGTGCTATGGTTGCAAAATACAAAAAGCTAAGGGATGATGCTTATTCCAGTGCTTTAGCTTCGGCAGAGAATGACCTTCAGGATAGGAAGTTAAGGGACTTTGTTTGCCTCTATATGGGGGAGGGAGGAAAATGTAGTCGCAACTACGTCAGTTTTATCAATTCTGATCCTGAACTAGTTTGTATGGCTCATGGGTTTATGTTGAAATTGTCAAACAGAAAAATAGACTATACTCTACATTTGTATCCAGATCATGTTGAGGAGGAAGAGGTTTCGTTTTGGTCATTACTTTTGGGAATTGATCCGAACAGAATAAAGACTAGACCAAAACCAGGAAGCAACAAGCTCAAGCGCAGGAATACTAGGTTGAAGCATGGAATCTTTATCGTCGGGACCGGCGATACCTACCTCATGTCAAGGATCAATGCTTATACGGACTACATTAAAAAACAGTGGCAGTAACCATCGGACGTGAGGGGGCAAGCGAACCCACCTGCCTTGGGCGCAGGAAACGGCCGGCGCGATACCGGCACGTCCGACCATATTTCTGGAGGCGAGGGAGCCAGCGAACCCACTTGCTTTGGAAGCAAGCCTAGTCCGGGGCAGCACCGGGGCCTCCAACCATTTTGCGAAAGGAGGCATGCCGTGGCGAAGAAGCAATCAGGAGAGAGGAGTTACAAGAGCTACCTCGAGTTCCTCGAGACCGCCGTGGCCTCCGAGAACATGAGGAAGAACGACCCCCAGAAGTGGGAAGAGTGCAAGAAGAAGCTTGAGAAGGAGAGGTTCCTCGTTAGGATGAAGGTCAGGAAGTGACATCTTCTCGCCCATGTCGTATAGTGGCATTACATGTCTCTCGTAAAGACAATACGGCGGTTCGATTCCGTCCTTGGGCTCCATCTTCGGGAAGCAGGTCATGCTCACCGTCATCTGCCTGGTCCACAACGCCCCGCTCCATGTCTACCAGTTCATGGAGACGTTCCTCGACCATCCTCCGCCATGCGAGCACGAGCTGCTCGTGCTGGACAACGGGTCGGAGGAGGCGGCGAGGGGCGTCCTCGCCATGTACGAGGGCAAGGAAAACGTCAAGCTGATGCGCTCCGACGAGAACCTGATGTTCTCCGGCGGAAACAACTTGGCGTTCCAGCATCGCTCCCCCAATAGCGAGATGACGCTCCTGGTCAACTCCGACGTCGAGTTCCTGGACGACAGGTGGCTCCTGCCATTGGCCAACAGCGGTTGCTCCATATCCGGGTATGGGGTTCTCGAGAACCCAACGAGGCCGGATGGGTGGTGCATGATGGTCGAGACGAGCCTGTACGACAAGTACAAGATGGACGAGGACTTCCCGTTCTGGTTCGGGAGCAGGAAGCTAGTCTCGGACGTCCTCCGTGGCGGCGGGACGGCTTGCGCCATCCAGGGCCATGCAAGCCTGTTGCTTCATGTTGGCGGGGCGAGCGGGGGGAACTCCTCTCCTCTTTGCGCCCCCAAGAACATGGCCGACGTGGCTGGATGGTTCAAGGACCTTCCTCCGGTCTTGGTTCTTGACGCCATGTCGCTCTTGCTATGATCTCCACCAGGAGGACCATGGCATGAAGAAGATCATCATTGGCAAGGGCCATCTTGGGTCGATCATGGCCGGCAAGAAGACCGACGACGAGGTGCTTCATTGGACCAAGGACATGGCGGAGCTTGACAAGAAGACGATCAGCGACTTCGGCCCGGACATCGTGGTAAACTGCGCCGGAAAGACTGACTTGTCTTGGTGCGAGGCGAACAAGGAGGAGTGCTGGCGATGCAACGTGGTCGAGCCGGTCATGCTCCAGAGGAGGCTCTCGATCAGGACTCGGCTGGTCCACCTGTCCTCCGGCTGTGTCTGGACGGGACCGTATAACGAGAAGGACAACGCCTTCGGCCCGCAAGACCCGCCGACTCCGGCGTGCTTCTACGCATGGACAAAGGTCGCCTGCGACGACCGGCTGATGGCGGAGGCGGATTATGACGGCAGGGAGCTCCTGATCCTGCGACCGAGGCAGGTATTCTCGGGCGTGGCGTCGCCCAGGAACACGCTGTGCAAGCTGATGGGCTACGAGTCGCTGATTGACACTCCGAACTCGATGACTAGCGCCGACCTGATCTGTGACGTTGTCTCGTCCTATGCCTCCAGGGAATTGATTACATTAGACCAGCATATCATGTGTCTTTACAATCGAGGCGTCACGTCCCCGTTCAAGGTTGGATCCATGCTGGCCCAGGCGGGCCTGAGGTCAGAGCCAAAGCTGATGGAGAAGAGCAGCCTTGACGAGTGGCACAAGCCACGACGGGTTGACGTGGTCATGATGGACGACGACTTCGAGGCTTCCATGGACCCGCCGAGCGTCGAGGACGCCATCTGGGATGCGATATTGGAACTAAGGGACAAGATGCCAAAGAAGGCATGAACGCCAAGATTAGCCCTCAAAGCATTGGAAGCGATGCGCTAGCCTTGTAAGCTTGATAGCGGGGTGCAACTCCTCGTGGGGGCTCCATCTACTTCTCGTCGCTTCGGTCGAAGAACTCCCTGATCTTCTTGGGTCCAACGCATATTGCCTTGAGCAGCGTGACCCCGTTGTCCTCCGTTGTCCCGGCCACGCCCAAGCCGACCAGCTTCCCGGACTTGTCTATCATCGGGCTGCCGCTGCTGCCGTGGCGGAAGTGGTCGACCTTCCCGTCCCATAGCTTGTCCCTGTTCTCGTCCACCTTGCCCTGCTCCATGACCATCTTGCTCGTCTGGTAGAAGTTAGGATTGACGACCTTGTCTCCTGGCTTCGGTTCGCTTTTCGCGACGTCCACGACGAACGGCGGGGGCATCCTTGGCTCCAGCAAGCAGAGGTCGTAGCCAAGGTCGAGCTTGACGATCCTGCACCTGATCCAGCCGTCCGGGTAGTCGACGAGGATCTCGTCGGCCTCCTTGTTCTTGTTCATGACGACGTGCAGGGCGGTCAGGATGAGTTTCTTTCCCTTGACCTTGACGGGGACGGACATGCCCATGCCGGCGAATGACTTGCCATCGTCCTTGAATGACGTCATGATCCTGAAGGAGTAAGGCTCTTCGGCGAAGGCGGTCAGGCACAGGGCAAGCAGCAGGCAGGAGCTAAGTAGCCGCATGGGATATCCCATGCGTTTATTCTATCTCGAAGGAGTCGTTTCCTTTGACGGCGTAGAATGCAGTTGATGCGCCCCAGGCGCAGTCGGTCCTAGCCTCATGGCTCAGGGCTTGGCCTTTGCTCCCGTGAGCCGGCTAATCACGGGGGGAGTATCCGGAAGTATCCGGCAGCCGAGACGGTTCCGGATACTTCCGGATTTTGCCGGATTCTCATCCGTTAGTTTAATGGCTTGACCAGCTTGTACAGGCAGGGGCAATCGCCTTGGGTTCGAATGGAGACGGGAACCCTAGCCCATCCGAGTCCGATAAGATGGACGCAGAATCGCTCGTTCAGTACGTTCTCGAGGAAGGTAAACTCGTATGGGTTCGCCTCGTGCGCCAAGCGGATGAAGTCCGACCCAAGCCCCTTTCCTTGGTGCTTCTCGTCGATTTCCAGGGTTGCCAAGTCCAGACAATCAGAAAGTCTCTGATGCCCTTGGTTGTCGATCAAGCGTTTGCTCTTGCGGACATAGGCTTTCATGAACTTGCTCTCGATCCACGTGTTTCGGAGCCCATCAGTTCTCAGGAACTCCATGAGCTTCGAGAGCAAGTCCTTGACGCATGGGCTCGTATCCCTGTCTATTCCTGGTATAGAACTTATGGTTCCAGAGGAAAGAAGCGAAGCTGATCCAGCCGGTCGTATGCTGGTCTTCTTGCAGCGGTTCAGGAGGAACCCTCCGGAAATCCCGGATAGTCCGACGACCC
>Ga0315274_10005508_pt1 | contig 18517 bp, 15 predicted proteins | sample YL17G02_20_MG_FD_203700 | JGI IMG/M metagenome (GOLD analysis project Ga0315274, IMG submission 203700) | Sediment microbial communities from Yellowstone Lake, YNP, Wyoming, USA - YL17G02_20 | ecosystem: Environmental > Aquatic > Freshwater > Lake > Sediment | place: USA: Wyoming | collected...
TTACACCTAAAGATATATTAACATATGAGAATGGCAAGGTATATCCGCTTGAATTTGCTGCGAAGTCTTTCTGAATATAATTATAAACGTCATATTCAATACCCCTTGCAGTATCTAATGCAACGTCAACCTCTTTTGTATTAATGACAAGTTTACTGTCTTCTTGTGTGTATTGTGGTGTGCTATAATGCTGTCTTGTTACCGCACCTGCTTGTATCCAAGATTTTTTATTATCGGGAGTCTGACGTAAATCGAATCCCGCCTGACGAAACGCATTTAAATATGCTTGCCCACTATCCGTATTACCGGAAATCTGAAAATAAAAACTATTGGTTTCCAATGGTGCTTTAGGATAGCCACTATTATCATACGGTAATGAATTAGAAGGAAAATCTGTTGCTTTTAATGTGACTTCTCTTGGGTCAATTTTACCTGCAACGGTATATACATATTCAGTTATGTTAATAAATGGTTCAGGAATACCAATTAATAAAAACATCGCTTTAATTGCTTCTCTTGTACCTTTGGATTTCCAGAAATAATTGGTATTTAATAATATTCTTCTCCAAAGTTCAATATTAATTTCGGCAGGAAGTAAATCTGTGTTTAAATTTCTTTCGGTATCTTCGATAGTTAAGAAACTATTAACTAATTCCCCCTCATTAACCAATGTGAAATAATCCCAGCCAAATGTTCTTGCTAAATTGCTTACCAGTTGGTCGGGTATGTTGTTAATTTTATCGTAAGTTACTGTATTAATATTAACCAATGAATCAATAAATTTCCTCATTTGGTCAAATTCCCAACCATAAACTCTCAGAAGTTTTGTCATTTTGCCTTGTTCGGTAAGGTCATATGTTTTTATCGAAACCGGAGTTAAGAATCTTGCAATTAAATCAGTTTTAACGCTATCGTATTTTGCACCGATAGTCAGCATCGAATCTAAGAATTTCTGGTATGAACTATTAGTAAAATCAATATTATATCCATCACTTGTAGTCCACAACTTTGTTGTATTAGCATAAACAATATTACCGTCATCAAGAAGTGTTGGGTCGTTTATTTTGAATTGAAATCCGCTTGTTCCTTCTCTTTGTGCGACAATATATTGTTCATAATTGGTTAGCAATGCTCGGAATTCTTCAAATATAAAATTACTGGGTTTAATATGAAAGTCGAAACTACCTGTTGTTGCCCCACTATTAAAAGGAAATGGATTACCAAATGTTTTTACTCTAATATAAGGAACGCCATTTGTGTCACCAGTGAAACCAATAACATAATATGAATTATCTTGGTTATATTTTGACCAGACAGTATATTTTTCATAAGAAATGTTCAGATTTCTAAGTTCCATATTATCGGGTTTACTTACATTACCCTGATTGAAAACCAAGCCGAATTTATTGTCAATATATGCTGATGATACTTTAAATGTTGAGACATCATTTACAACGTCATAATAAAAATCATAAACTGTTTGATTACCACCGGGAGTTGTGTTTGAATTCGCAAAAAGACTTCCGGGATATTTTAAAATAATCTCTTGTATCGAAACTCTGAAAAATTCATAGGTACTCCCAAACCTAACATATGTGTTTAAATTAGATTTATCTAAATTAAGCACTACATTTGTTTGATATTCATAAAGTACTGCAGATTGTGTATCATTAACACCAAGACTTTCCAAAGTAATTGGGAGAACAAAAGAACTTAATGTATTGGTGTAGTTAATTGGTATTCTACCACCAAAATTAGATGTGACGGCAAATCTACCAAACTGAAAAATAGTTTCAGATGCCGTATTATTAAAATTAGTACCATTTAAATTTTGGTCAAGTCCTGTACCAACTACTTTTACTTTTGCCACAAGTTTTACGTTTTACTATAAATACGACAAAAAAAAATCCCAATTCATCTCGTTGGGATATTTTATGTTTGATTTTATATTGAAATTATTACAGACCATCGGTCACAGCATTAAAATTCTGTGTTTCGTCAATATTCGTTCTTATTTGTTTTACTTCGTATAATGGAACATCGGTCACATCATCCTTAATTTCAAACAAATTAAATTGGTTGGTAATTATATTATTAGCATCGTAATATGATAATATACCTCTCTGAACATCCTTAACCTGATTACCAGCAAGAATATTTGCAAGCGTATTAATAGTATTCTGAACTAAATCCACTTCAATCACAAGTGGTGAAAAAAATGTATTAGATAATATGATTGTTTGCCCAGGATTTCCGATAAACGGCAATACGTTCGGCTTAACATCCGATGAACTGCTTGGAGTTAATTGTAAGAATAATAGTGAACCAGAATCATCAAAACGATATCTAATTGCTTTCTGACTGGTGTTACCAACGTTTTCACTTATCGGAACAACGATGTTTGATGTTGCAACATATCTAACAACATTTCTCAACTTATTAACACCATCAATATATTCAATCCTATATCCCTGTAAAGCATTATTTGTTCGCAAATTAGTTGGCAGTGAGTTTATATCTAATACTATTCCTTTAACACTTGGTAATGATGATAGAACACTACAATCAATAATAACTGTAGTTGTTGTTTTTGGCTTTATATAGATTGTATAAATTCCTAATTGATTAAATATTGTGGCAGGTAATTTAAGATTATACATGCCTTCCAAAAGATTTTCGTTTCCAGCTATTTGTTCGGTAGTCGGAAGATAATTATATGTCAACATATCACCAGAAGTTAATGGAAAAAACTCATAAGGGGGAGGTATTTCCCTACTTGGGACATAATTATAATACATGCTGATATCATTGATATCTACGTCCGCACTACGAACCACGCCATAAACACCTATCGCCATCTTAAATATTTATTAATTCTTCTTTAGTTATTGAACATTTTGTTCTCTTAACAACATTATCTCTCCAAGGTATAAATACAAGATTTTTTAAACTTGCAATTATTTCTGGTTTAACGTCATTTTTAAATCCCTCAAAAATCGAATATTTGTGGTCTAAACAATATGCACCGTCAATTCCCGAAACACCCCTTTTTTCATAATTTTCCAATAAACTAATTGGTTGTTTATTGGTTAATTTAACAACCATCAATCTATATTTTTTACATTCGGGTAAGTTTTTTAAATATGTGTTATATTCAACACCTGTACGTTTAACTAAACCTACAGAAACTCCCTCACTAACAGTTCTTCTATAATTAACAGTAGTTAAATATTTATCTAAATATGAAGCACTAATATTCAATAATTTACTAATTTCTTTAGCACCTTTATATTCAAACAAATATAAATTACGTATTTCATTTCTTTGTTTTTCACTTAGTATAATTTTAACACCATTACTTTTCCCTTTTCTTAATACGTGTTCTCTTTTTAAAATTCTTTTAATTGGAGTGTTACTAATATTCAATATTTCGCCTATTTTCCTTGTGCTTAGACCATCAATCAAATAATAGGTTTTGATTTTATTAACTTCAATATCAGAAAATTCTATCCTCATGTGTTATTAACTATATTAAAGAAATTACCGCCAGCATATGTTTCCAAATCAACCAAATTAGTAATATATTCGAGTCTGTAATTTTTATCAAATGCCGATAATTCTTGTCTTATTATAAATACGTCATCATAAATTTTTGGGTTACTTATAATGTTTTCTTTATTCATATCTTTATATATCGGTTTATTAATGAAATTAGCGTCAATAAATCCCTGACCGATAAAACTAAATGTTGTCCCTGATGCAATACCAGACAAAATATCAACATATCTTATGCCACCGAGAAAATAAACAAACATATCACTTGTTGTCTGAGCCAAGTCAACACCATCAGTTGTAAGATTACCACCCGTTACATATATTTGTGCTGTTGTACCGGAAATAACATATTTTCTTAATTCAACGAGTCTGCTTGATGATTGCCCTGTAACATTATAACTTATCGGTGTTATTGTTGTACCAGTAATATAACCAGTCGAATATCCAGTGGCTAATCCGCTTGCAGCAAGAGTTGTTCCACCTGTTATAACCCTTTCGAATATTATAATGTTTTGTGCTGTAATTGCTGAAGTAGCACCAGATAATTGAATATATTTATATGGAGTATCAAGCATATATGCATCAAAGAAACCAATATCTTCCGAATCTTGAACCAATCCAAATTTAATGTTGTATGTAACGCCAGTATTGGGGATAAGAATTTTTGTCATTGCAGTACAGCCAGTTATAAGAATACCCGTTTCCGGGTTTCTATATGAACATGGAACTGTTGCTCCGGTTGTCATTATTCGATATATTATTTTCTTTAGGTATTCCATTACACCACACTCTTTCTCAAATAAACTCTTATATCTTTTTCTGGATATTTTATTTCAAACATGCCGTTTTCTGTCGAATAAATTGTATTATTAATTATCTTAATCTCACCAGTTGTAGTGTTCGATATTTCTTGTGAAACCACATTATTCGAATAATTACCACCAACCTTATTATAAACCTTAATGCTAATGACGTTGATAACACCATTTGCTTCAAGTATCTGTCTTTGAAGTCTACCGAGAAAGATATTTTCATCCATTTCATAATTATTGACGTTAAAATAATCTCTGACAAGCGTGATAATGCTATTGGCAATCTGATTATCTGCAATGTTCTCCACATAAACATCAATATCAAACGCCAGATTAAAAATTCTACCATCATTAACTTCAATATAGTCGTTTATCATACGAAATTCTGTAAGATATTCGGTAATATTTTCTTTTAATAAAGTGTTACTCGAATTTGATAACTTTCCGTCCGAACCAATACCAAGTACTGAAATTACTACCTTATTATTCAGTTTGAATGCATTTGCACGGAATGGCGAACCAAATTTTCCTGGCATTTTGTAAATCTGTAATAAATAATCTGTAAGCGTAACATCTCTTTGCTGACCACTGAAATTATATTTAATTAATTGTCTGATTTGTTCATTAGTTAATCCATCATTACCACCAATTGCCGGAATTGGATTAATCGTTTTTAAACTTCTTTGCACGCTCTGATTATAATCTGAACGTGAACCCTGAACGGTTAATGTGTATCCACCAAGTTGTGTTAGTGTTCCCGTACCAAGATTAGAGTTAATACCACCACCAACTCTGTATCTTACAAATAACGTGTAATTCGACTTTAATTTTTCACCTAAAGCAGTGTTATTTAAGAAATTTTCGAGAAAATATCTATTGTTTACGCCTTCTTTAAGGAGTCCAGAATTAAATGCATTTACATAGGCATCACCACTGCCAAATGTGAGTTTGCAGAATCCATTTGATGTATATTCTTTTATGAATTTTTTTGTTATGTCAATCCAACGTGCTGCCTTTATGCCTTCAGTATTGTTTGAATTACTGACATTTTCAACAAAAACTCTTTGCTGTGCAAGATAATCAACCTCAAAATAATGACCAACAATACTTTTAATTGTAGAATCATACTTACCATCCATACCAGAACTAAAATCCCCAACGGGTGGATTAGTAGTATAATTAGTTCCTTCCAATAAAATAACACCATCTATTTCAATTACATTGGGGTCAGGTAATGTTAAAACAAAAAATGGTACAACATCATTTACATTAATTATTCTTTTATATATGCTTGTTGAGCCATTTGTAACCACTTCTCTCTTGGTGACATTATAACTTATTACGATACCATTAGAATTTAAATTAGGAAGAATTGAACGATTGGGGTCGCCAAGATTACTAACCGCTGAATTCCAATCAATCACATCTTGTGTTTCGAATATCTTTCCACCACCAAGTACCTGTGCGCCAGGAGCGAGCGTAGGATAATAACTGGCATCAGGTCTGTCACCAAGTACCGGAACTGTTACTGTAAAATCAACTACGGTTACTGACGGTCTTCTACCGGGAATATTAAATCCCATATTTTTAGCTATGTTCAATAAAGACGACCTTATTTGAGCATATTCTAATTGTGTTTCCTGAAATGCTCTATCGGTGTTTATACTTAAATTATTACCGACACCAGCATTTAAATCAATAAGCATTGCACCAACACTTGAATCGGTGAAGTCTGCGAGTACTTCGGGATACGCTTGTCTGATATATGCAATTAAGTCAGTTCTAATCTGTCCGAAAGTTCTGCTTCCATATTGAATTATGTTTGTTGTTGTATCTGTTGCCATATTTTATATTTTAAAAGTTTAAATCTACCTCACCATTTTCCGAAAAATTGTCTTCGGTATATGTAAATTGAATTGTTATATTTAGTTGATTCTCGGAAATCGGTTGACCGTTATCATCGACATTCCAATTAAAATTTATTTTATTGATTTTAAGATTTGGAATATATGCCGATACAGTATTTTTTATTTCTTGTTCGACATCACCAGCAGTTAGATTATCATTGGGTTCAAAAATAAATTTCAATAAGTTCGTACCATAATTGGGTTCATAATATCTTTCTCCTTTTTGTGTGAGCAACAATAATAACAAGTCAGAACTAAGTGCTTCTTTAGTCACCTGAGTCATTAAAAAATATGTATTGGTACTCAAATTATCGTTCAGAGGAAATTTGATATTGTATGTTATCATATATTAGATTTTCTATAAATACTCATAAACAAAAAAATCCCGACATTTGATTGTCGGGATTTCTCTTAATTAATTATTAATTATACTTCCACACCCTTTTTCTTACCACGCTTGCCTTTTTTTGCTGTCTTTTCTTCGTCTTCTTTCTGCTTTTTACTATCGTAAAGACTTTTATAGGACTCATGCAATTGAATAATCGGTTGCTGTCCATATTTCTGTAAAACACCAGTATGCGTGTTAAAATCTTCAGATTCTTTTGATAAAATATCATTTTCATTAATACCAACACCAGCAAGGCACTCATCAATTGCCAATCTTTGCATGTCTTTAGGTAATTCGCAAAAAATCGATTCATTGATAATTACCGCAAAGTTTTTGCCTTCAGTCATTGCTTCCACAATATCATTGGATTTAAATAGTTTGCAGGGTTTTTTCTTTTGCTTGTCATCGCAATATACCTCAATTTCAACCCATTGTGGAATTGTTGTTTTCTCACGCACTTCTTCAAAGAGAAGTTTTACATCATCGGATGCACTTACAATTTTCGCCATAAATTTTAATTGTTTTTAATTGTTAATAATACTACTATATTTATTTTTGATTTTTTCTATTTCAATAAAAAGTTCACCGTTGACTTCTTTCTCCTTGTCAAAAGTATCTTCAAGAGTTTTGATGAAATCCCTCACATCATATAGACTTAACATCAGTGCTTCGTCAAAATCTTTGAGCAATGCTATTTGTTGCAAAGCTAAGTCTTTTTCTTTGATTTCCAGCATCTTTTTCTCATAATCTGCTTTTATTGTTGCTGCTTCTTCTTCTGTAACCGTTTTTATTTCTCCGTTTTCATTTGCCTTTTCAATTGCGTTCCAAAGTGCATTTGATGTTGCGGGATTTTCTGCAAGTTTATTGACTTCAATAATTTTTTTTGCTGCTTCGGAGTTAAAATCTCCGGTCTCTACTGATTTTTTTAGATTTTCTAAAAATGGTGATAATGCCATAATAATTAATTTTAATGTATGCCAACGCTTTCCATTTCAATTCCATCAAATTTCAGAACCTCATGAGTATCGTTGTAATTTATTCTTTTTATATATTTAATAACTCCAAATCCATGTAATTGACCATATTCATCCTTAATATAGACTTCCTTAATATCACAAATTTCTTTGAATATATCTGAATCTTCCAAAACATCCGATGTCCGGAACTTCTTAGGGATAAAAAATTCCAACTGACGATATTCGAAACCAATTTTTTTTACGTGTAGAAATTCCGAAAGTTGTTCGATTTTATTCACGCATTCTTTATTATCTCGTTCAATTTTAAGTGGGAACTCAAAAGATTTTACTACTGTAACTTCAAACTCAGTATTTTCAACCTTTGCTCTTTCAATGGCTTCATAAAACTTTGCCATACCCGCCTCAATTGGTTTATTGTTAAAGATGTATAATAATTCATAATCATCATCCTTAGTGCGTCTTTCCTCATACTCTTTAAGTAGTACTTCTGCAATAGTCTTACCAGCATTTTTATGCTTCTCATCGTAGAAGCCATAGTGTTCATGTGTTCTGCCCTGTGGGTCTTTCATGCCATATGATGTGCCATACTTATCTGCAGCAACTGCCATTTGACGTGGTGTCGCAGTTCGTATAAACTTATCGGCTTTCTTTAAAATTTCATAATAGTCTTTCACGTATTTTTCATCTGTTTTACCTGCATAGAATTTCTCCAGTACCGGATTTCTATGAAGCATTCTCTGATTTTTTTTATCCTTCTCATTTAAATCATTTGGGTCTGCTTTGAGAATTTCTTGTTCAGTATTATATAATGCAATGCTGATATTTATCAAGGTAGTGTGAATCTTGATATAACACCAAAAATATATTCTTTTAAGGAAATTTATCATACCTTGCGAAACAGTTTAGAAATATCATTTGGTATTTCTCTTTTCATACTCCATTGTGAACCAAATGTTCCGGGATTTTCAACATATTTTTCCTTATTACGTGTTTCAACTTCATCTGGTGATACTCTGCAGAAAATAACATCAATATCATCTTGAAAACTTTCTCTTGAAATTATTCCAAGCATTTGCATTCTCGATAATCTCTGCAATGATGTGGTTGAGGCTATGTATGCATCCATTCTTTTTGTTAAACTGACAACACCTTTTGAAATTCTCTCGAATTGCTTGATTTTCTTATATAATTCTTTTTCAAAAAGAAATACATACGCCTTCGATAAATGATATACCGTCTTATCATAAGCAACAACATACCATTTCTTTGGTATTGGTTTTGGAGATTCGCCACGTTTATAGTTATAATCAACGGCATTATAAAAATATTTTTTATATTTATCGCTATTAATCAACTTCCATATTTCATTGAATCTTCTATTACGGGCATCATTCCATATTGATGCTGTTATTATGTTATTTTTCTCGATATATGTCATGAAAGCCGGATGACAATCCACTATATAACGCTTTGATAAGAAAGTGCTTAATCTATTTAACCACCCCTTTATTCTCGATTTTCTCAATTTTATTTTCATTGTTTATGGTTTTAAACTACTGCTAATGTTTTCATTACCGCTGCCCTATAAAACTCAGCACGTTTTTCTGTTACTGTTGCTAAATTATATTCAACTTTAAAATCCTCATATAGTTGTTCACCAAGTTGTTTACGAAGGTCTGCATCTAATATAAGTCTCTTTAAATACTTCTGCCAGTATTTTCTTGCATTTTTTTCTGCAGGAATAAGCACACAATTCTCCATATGTCTACCATGAACATTATACGGTGGAATATCACTGCAGACAATTGGAAGTTTTCTTGTCCAGCATTCAACCTGCTTAAGATTAGATTTCATTCTGTTAAATTCATTGTCTGCAAGCGGTGCTATTACGATATCGGTTTCATCAAGTACTTTTGCATAAGTATTGGCTTTCTGTGTCCATCTACGGGCAAAATTACCTTCATGTTCATATGAAACGTTTCTTTCGTAATTCATGAGCCATTGAAGATATTCTTTATCCTCGATGTTCTGGTGGTTATCGGTTAGGATGTTTTCATAAATCAAATACACACTTTCTTCCGACTTAATATCCCTCTGCTGGCTATCGAAAACCTTACCTCTGTATTTATCTCTTATTTCTTGTGATAAATTAGGTATCATATCAACATTACCTCTCGTCTTATTGATTATTTTAACATTTTGAATCGTCCATAAACCCAATTTTTGTAGTTCTGTACCAAAATCCTGATTGAAAGTAATATCAGTTGTGTTACCCTCAGTATCCCAACCAGCAATAATAATCTTGAATTTATCCCTCAATTGCCAATCGCCATATAGTACATTGAAAACGCCATCGAGTTGTTCCATATCACCCATGTGAGAAGAACCTGCAGCATAAGTTATTCTAACCCTGCCATCAGGGTCTGGTTTCCAGTTGTTTTGAAACTGTTTCATCCATAATGGGTCGATAGAATTATAGAACACACCAACATTATCTTTACCAGTTACTTTGCGAATTTCTTCTGCAAATAAATCAGTGGTTGTTGTTGCGTAATCGGCAATCTGAAGGTTTTCTATTATTGGAACGTGCATTTTCTTTTCCTGGCTAAGTGAATAGAATGGATGTTTCTTATGTAAGTTCCAGTAGTCGTCAATATCAACCATTAATATTGTTCCGGATTTTTTCAATTCTGTTGAAAGAGCAAGCATTTGCTTGGTATCTCCCAAGAATTGACGGTGATAATGTATAATATGAAATGTTTTAAGATAGTCAACTATTTTTGGGTCATTAAAATCTAATTCGGGATTTATTTCGACATAAAATTCATCCGAATGATTTCTTTGAAGTTCTTGTGCTGGTGTTGATGTACGAAAGTAATTTACTCCTGCTCCGTCCAAATTATAAAACAATATTCTTATTTTTCCGTTCATGTGTGTTTATAAATTATTATAAAATAATGTAATTTATTATAAATAGTCAAAAATACTGCAAAATCATCAAAGATGAAAGAGATTTTAAAAAAAAAGCCAACAAATAGTTGGCTTCATATCATCAAATTATATTAGGTTACTGATTCTCAACAGTTTCGGCTTCATGCGATTTTTTTACTATTCTTTTTTTTCCTATTGACGCTATTCTTGATTCCTGTTCTTCGAGGGTTTCTATTATTGGTGGAATGGCATGTGATTTAGTAGTATTCATACTATTATTTAATTCGTTATTACTTACTTCAACAACACTAATTAATTTTTTAACTCTTAATCTATGTACTGATAGAGGTAATGAACTTATTTGTAAATAAACGGTTTCACCCGGCTTTACATTTATGGTTTTTTTCTTCATTTCATCAACATATTCAATATTTAATACTGTGTTGAATTTCATATCACGCTTTCCTGCGGTATTTGTTAGGTTTGTTATTTTATAGTTTGTCATATTTTTATTATTTTAATCCTTGTACTAATTTATCGCCATGCTTAATGCCATCATAACCCATAGTCTGTGCTTTTTCGGCAATCGCCTTATTTTTAAGATTAATAGCGGGAACATTATATTGTTCACTTAATTTCTCAAAATTTATATGTGGAAACCAAATCTTCGTTAATATTTCAACGGGTTCTTGACCGTCTTTATAAGTAACTCCTAATGCATGTGTGTCAAGTAAATTTTCGAAATCAATTTCGTATTTATTAAATCCTTCCATTGGATTTAACGTGAAAAAATTTCCAATAACCGAGTTTTCTCTAATTGGCTCTCTGCGATATCCAATAACTGTCTGTTGATTTTTGCTTGGCGTTTCTGTTTGAATTCCTACATTATTTTCTTCCAATGATGCCAAAAATTCGCTATTGCTTACCCCACTGTCGGATTGATTTTCGTTATTTATAATGTCTTGTGCAACAACCTCTTCCATTTGTTGTTTTTCCTCATACTCATAAATGTCTTGTATTTTATTCAGAAGTCTGCAAGCATCTTTATGATTTAAGTCTATTTTAATTGCAGTTAACGGCAAATTATCTGTTAGGGCAAAAACATAACGATGATGTCCATCGCAGATAGTATTTTCATTATCAAGCCAAATGGGGTTCATGTCATTTGGTTTTACCTTTTCAACATCATCGGAAAAAGTAAAACCTTGTGATACATTCAAATTATTTAATTCGTCAGGACTAATTTGAATATATTCATATTTTACATCTTTCTCATCGAGTTGTTTTACTACTATATCTGCTGGTGCACTTATTTGTGGCAGATAAAATGGTTTATGTTTCATTGTTATCATATTACTGACAAATTTTTTAGTTCACATTCTAATGCTTCTTTTACAGTACCTAAAATTGAATATGGTATTTTAATTAATTTATAACCATTGTTGATGGCATAATTGATTTTAATTCTATCACATTTTTTCGTATTCGATAAAGCATTTTCGCCCCCAAAAAAATCAACCGATTTATAGTGTTGAATTCCATCGTACTCTATAAATATTTTGTGTTTGGGTAGATAAAAATCATAATATAAATTCGAAATAGATTTTAAATTATTAAATGTTATCTCACGTTCAAAATTAATGTTATGCTTTAATAAAATATTGGCAATTTGTTCTTCATTGTGTGATGCACGACATTTTCTACATCCATATCCACTTAGATGATTATGTGGTGATTGCTCAAATTTGCCGTGTTTATTACAAATAATAATTACTTTATTTTCAAATCCATCATATTTAACTAACGAATAATCAAATTTATTACCGTGTATTTCTTTTGCTCTTTTAATAAAAATTTCGTTAGTAAACTTATTTTCTTTTGAAGTTTTTTCATATTGACATTTTTTACAACCATAACCGCTTAAATGGTCATTTGGTTTTTGAATAAAAATGCCATGCTTTGGACAAATAATATTTATTTTGGTTTTACTGTTAATATAATCGACCAAAGAATAATCATACTCACCATTGTGAATATCAATTGCCTTTTTAACAAATTCTTCTTTAGTTGATTTTTTCATACCATTATTTTCTTATAAATACATCAATCTTATTTTTTTATTTCTTTATCAATAAAATCCCAGTTATATAATGGAATCCAGCCATACTGCGTATTAATTTCCAGTTTGTCTGTTGGAATTTCTTTTGTTGTTATCCATTCGAAGCCATTATTCTTATTAAATTTAGGAGATAATTGAAAGTCATCCGTCTTGGGTGTTCTCAATATAATACCTCTGCCCGAACCACCTTTCATGTCAGCATAATATTTTGCAACATTGGGTTTACTCGTGAACGAAATAAACGGCTCATTATTTCCTGCGCCATTAATTTTCATTCTGCCGTCACGTTGCATACTAAACCCTGCGCCATCATATGTTCCATGATATACGTAATCGTCTTCGGCAACAAAATTCTGAATCTCTTCTTTAATTATATCGACTAACTTATTTTCGGTTTCAAGTAGACTTAATTTACCGTTGTCAGCCAAATAAATATTGAGAGTTACACCTTCGGGAATTTGATTTCTAATACCTTCGTATGCTTCAATGTCCGTATCTCGGTCTTCATAAACACTAATTTCCTGTAAATCCGGTAATGCAGATACATATCTCAATAATTTTACCCCTTTATTACCCTCTGCACGTTTCATATCAAGTTTATCAACCTGAATATGGTTTATATTAAGAACTGACTGAACTTGCAGACGCAATTTTTCCATTCGTGATGTTAATATAACGACATAAGTGTTTGGTGCATTTATTTCTTTTTGAAGTTCAGCCAATACACTTGGAAATGGCTTAATGTCAAAAACATCCAAATCCAAACTCTCTGGTCTTCCCCACCAGCCAAGATATGGATATGGCTTGCCCTTTTTCTCCGACCATTCAACCTTTCCGGTTTCAGGCATCGGAGAATCTATAAGAGTACCATCAAAATCGAATATAACTAACCTCTTAATCATATTTAAACCTCAACAATATTTAAACTAAAACATTTGGTAAAATTATCGTAATACATTACTTCATTTTCTTTTATCATTTCAACCCAACCCTGTTCTTTAGTCAAGTCATTATAGATGTGTTTAATTAAAACATCATGTTTTACTAAATACGCTTTTTTTTCTTTAGTATCACCTGCACCAATAAATGGTACTCTCCCATATTCAAAATGTTGCTCAAGAAAACGATATATTTCAAGTGGTGTTATCCAAATATATCTATAGCCAGTAATAAAAACCCAATATTTGGCTTTGGTTTTAGATAGTGCCGATAATTTATTGTTCATCTCAACCTCGATAACTAAATTACCAGTATAGTTGGTTTCGTAATCATTTTTTACTTCAATACCTTCATTTATTTCGGGTATAAAAATATCCCAATCACTATTTGCCTTACCAATATTATCGATATATGCTTTTGGGTATTTCAGCAATATTTTCTTTAGGATTTCTTCTTCTCCAATATCGCCTGCTTTTTTTGATTCAGTGTATTCCATAAAAATTTATTTATATTTAACTTCAGTTATTTTTCCAGTTATTAATAGCGGTTTTTGTATTTTCTTCCAATCGGTTAAGTTATTTGACATCATTGGTTTACCGCCTTCTTGTCTATTCACAGCAATAGTGATGTGCGCTTTAGCATTTCTACTATCAAATCCACTGACACCAACAGCCATCACCTTATCATCAATTGCAACGTCTTCCACAGTTAATCGAACTGACAATCCCAGGAATTTTTGATATTCTGGGTCGATTTCACCCATATTTATAGTCATATGATGTGCAATGGTTTCCCAACCATCAGGTATCATTGAACTAAATCGTTCGAGCAATCTTGAGCGTGATTTTTCATCTAATACCACTGCGGTATATGCAATGTTTTGTTGCTGATATAATTCATCAAGACTTTTTGATGTACCCACACCTGCATTCATATATAATTCAGTTATTGAACCAAAATATATCTTATAAAAATCATATTGAGGATTTTTCTCTTTAAGTGCACGTAATATGTATTTAGTATTTTCCAAATTATCATAATTTCGTCCGGCATATTCTGCAGTTGAGTCACTTAATCCAAAACCATTACTTTCACCATTTCTATGTAACAACACAAAGTCTTCATCATTATCATATATATCCATGTTCGTTCTTGCCAGACGTAATGAGAATGCCATCGTACCGTGATTAAACCAGCCATTTTCTTGTGCAACATATAAATTTCCCTCTGCATCACCAATTGCCCTTGCATTTTTATCAAAATTAGTTAAGGATTTTGGATTTTTAAATACGGGAATTTTAAATCGATTACCTTTGTCATCTTTACCAGTAATATATCCATAGGGTGTCTCAAGTTCAGTTTGTACATCAGCCATTGCTTTAACATCAGCATTTGTGTCGGGAATACCGAATTTTACGGCATATTTACTACCAACGCCTTCTTTAACATTATTTTGACCCGTCAAATTTAGTAAATCTTCTCGATTATTCCTAACTTTATTAGCATAAACTTTCAACAATAATGATTTTTGCATATCACCAATTGCCTTACCTTGTAAACCAATACCAGTTAAATCATTACCATTAACTGCTAATTCATTAACAGTCTTTGGATATTTACCTTGAAGTAATTCTTGTGCTGCACTTTTAACAACATTTGGTAGTATCTGGCTTTCCAGTGATTGCGGTGAAGTCACATACATATTATGAGCAACCGAGCGTGCTTCAATCAAACTTGTTGCTTCACCGCTATCAAAAGCCATTTCAAGTGCTTTGATTTCCTTAAACGTATCAATATCTCCCTTGAGATTAGTTTTGTAAAATGCAGCGGGATTCTCCATAATTCCGTTTGTCATTAAAAATATGAATTCACCCATTGTTCTGACATTGGCAAAATCTCTGCGACCAATCATTGACGGCTTCAAGTCGTTTCCAAATATTTGTGCAAACAAACCAGTGTTAATAAGTAATTCCACACCTGTCAATATGTCGCCCTTTTTGATTATTTTATCAAATTCTGTCAAAATTCTCTCCGGTGCAATTTCCTTTACTCTACCAGCATTGTCTTGAATCATCTTCATTGTCTCCGGCTCAATTTCAAAACCAAAGCGTGAAGCAAACTGTACTGCACGTAACATTCTCAATGGGTCATCGCTAAATGCTTGTGGATTAACTATACGAATAATTTTGTTTTTTAAATCTTCTTGTCCATTGAAAGGGTCAACAATATTACCATCAGTATCTTTAGCAATAGCATTGATTGTAAAATCTCTACGTTCCAAATCTTTTTCTATTGGTAACGCATGGTCGGAAGTCACATCAAATGCTTTATGCCCAGCATCACCTGTTGGCTTTTCAGTACGTGGAATAGCAATGTCAATTTCCTCTGTTGCACCCTTTGGTTTGAACTTCAATACACCAAATGACTTACCAACGGCATCCACACGACCATACTTAGAAAGCAGTTGTTCGAGTTCATTCATTGGAATACCACTAATAAGAACATCCAAGTCTTTGGATTGCTTACCAAGAAATTCATCTCGGACAGCACCGCCAACGCTGAATATTTTACCACCAAGCCGTTCTACTTCCTGCTTAAAGGGTAGGTTTTGTAATGACATTATTTCTGCTTCATTTATTACGTTCTCATCAATATTTGCCGAGTCTAAATCTATAACAACTTTGGCTGGGAATGATGGTATATTTAATTCTCGAAGCGCATCAAATCTATGACCACCTTCTAAAACATACGGACCTTCATCATCAACCACAACAATTAACGGATTAATTTCTTTATTATATTTTATTTGCTCTGCCAATTCTTTTGTTTTTCTTTCTTCATCCGGAGAATAATAACTTAAATTTTCCATCTGGGTAAATGATGCAAACGATACTTGTCTTATACCATCAAGTATTTCATAATTCGTCAGTGATGCTTCAATTGAACCCATGTTGGGTATTTGACTTCTGATTAATAACCCTTCGATTTCATTTCCATTTATAATTGGATATTCTTTATCTAAAACATCATTGCTAAAATTCTCAGCCTCAAAGATAGTATTTTTTTCTGAAACATCAAGTGTTTCCTGTTCATGCACAGTATCTTTCATTTTATCGAGATATTGTTCATAATCAGTATCTTGAAATATTTCGCTGGTTTCTTCGTCTGGTTCATCATATGCTTCCAAGCCGTTTATTTCATAAAAGGCATTCATTCTTTTTTTAAAGTCATCTGTAATGTCTACCTTGCCAACATAGCTACCTCTGACGGGTCTTCTATATCTAACCTCTTGTAAATATGTAAAATCACCTATTTCCCAATGAGAAATATCAACATCGGGTTTTTCTGTAATTTCATACACGTAAAAAACTCCAGGATTTTTACTGTGTTGCATAAACATCGAATACAATCCCATTAATGCACCGCCAACACTTTTACTTGCAGCTACTTCTGGTGTTTCACTTACCCAGAATGTATCATACTTATAAATCGGGTTGCCGTTATCATCAATTGCCTCATAAAATCCTTCGGGTTCAAATTCAATAGTTTCACCCATATATTTCTCAATAGCACGATAATATTTATCACCAGCACCCTCAATACTTTCATCCATATCATTAAAATCTTCCGGTTCTGGGGCACGTGGAATTTGTCTGCCATATCTATGTTGATTTCTACGAATGTACTCTTCAATGCTTGCTTCCTTATATCCCAATAATTGTCCAATTTCTCGTGCCTCATCGGGAGTTCTGTCATTTAAATAACCACCCCTTTCTATTGCAATTTTATATAGTTTCAACGCCTTGAGTCTATCACGATAAACTAATGCCATCATGGTTTTATGTGATGTCATTCTTACCGGAAACACCCCAAGATGATTTTTTTCCACAAGATTAACATTACTTGGATTCAGTTCAATGAAACACACATCTCTTTTACCGTTGATAACTGTCTTAAGAGCAATACTATCTGTGGCATCCCCGTATAAATCTTTAGCATTAATTTCTTCATTTAAACCATTTTTGGGTAATCTATACATTAACTGCATAGTCTGAAAGTCTTTATTTCTGCCTTTATTTTCAACAAATCCCAAAGACTTATACCATGCTTTTAATTTTGATTTATTTGCACCCCAAACACTATCTGGTGTTAATGTAATTATCAAATTATTATTATCAGCATAATAAAAAATTAATTTCATAGCATCATTGGCATAATCATTACCTCTGAATTGCTCATCAATGAAAATCTTATCAATTGCAATATAATGATTACCACCTTGAATTCCTCTATCCACAATACCCACTTCACCTACAACTTGACCATCATTCATTATTTTAAGTGAATCATATCCGCTTAATTTTCTCGGTATATCTAAATTTATGCTTTCATCTATTGGTTTAGATTGCTTATTAACTATTGCTGATGCAATTAAAAATGCCGCATATTCAGCACCATTTTGATATTTACCATATTCTAAAAAATGTTCCGGATTATCAGAAATTGATTTTAAATAATCATCATCAAGTACATATTCTTTCACTTTAAAAAGTGTTGGGTCATGATATGCCAATATTTCATCAGATTCAACATCACGTGAAACCCTACCAGCATCCACTTCATTTCTCGGTATTTGATATTCAATAGTATAACGCTCTTTTGGTGAGCCATAAAATCCATTATCTCCGGCATTAACTACTTTACCCCATATTGCTGTTGGTTCGCTAAATTCTTTTCCTGTTGAACGATTTAACTTAATACTCCCATCCCCTTTTATGTTATCAAAATTATCTTTATCTGTCTGATGATACAATCTAACATTACCATCTTTAATTGGTAAACTTGCTGGCTCAACAACATTATTTAAATCAAAATAATTAATCAAATAT